>Ga0163149_10002781_pt1 | contig 20594 bp, 21 predicted proteins | sample OliLakLV19MP5G1_FD_148604 | JGI IMG/M metagenome (GOLD analysis project Ga0163149, IMG submission 148604) | Freshwater microbial mat bacterial communities from Lake Vanda, McMurdo Dry Valleys, Antarctica - Oligotrophic Lake LV.19.MP5.G1 | ecosystem: Environmental > Aquatic > Freshwater > Lake >...
GTTCTTATATTTACTATATGATTACATATACAATTCTTGCAATAACCATTTTTATTTCCATCACTTCTATGGATAATTATGTTTTGAAAAACAAATTGATGTTTAATGCTTATATGATTAAGGAACGGAAAGAATGGTACCGTTTTTTTTCTCATGGTTTAATTCATGCAGATTGGATGCATTTGATTTTTAATATGCTTGCACTTTACATGGTTGGAAAATTTGTAGAGGATTCCTATGTTGTTATTTTTGAAGGGAAAGGAATTTTGTTTTTTATTTTACTATATGTTGGTGGTTTGGCAATGTCTTCTTTGTATTCATATGAACGTAATAAGGAGAATATGTATTACAATGCATTAGGTGCTTCAGGTGCTGTGTCTGCCGTTATTTTTGCTTTCATTATGCTTGCTCCAAATGCTCAAATGGGATTACTCTTCATTCCTTTTCTAAAAATACCCGCTTACATTTTTGGATTTGTTTATATAGGATTTGAATATTATTTAAGCAAGCGAGGAAATACAGGAATTGCTCACGATGCACATCTCTGGGGAGCCGTTTATGGAATTGTACTTACAATAGTATTGAAACCTAGTATTGCTTCTTCTTTCATTGATCAAATTATTGGACGATGATGAAAGCCGTATTTTTAGATAGAGATGGAGTTATAAACTTAGAACGTGGCTATACTCACAGGTTAGAAGATTTCGTAATCCTTCCTGATTTAATGGAAGTATTGCAATTGTTACAATCAAAAGGATATTTATTAATTGTAGTTTCCAATCAAAGTGGCATAGCCAAAGAACTTTATAAGCAGTCGGATGTAGAAGTTTTGCATAAATTTATGCTTGCAGAGTTTGCAAAAAATGAAGTAAAAATTTCAGAAATATATTATTGTGTACATCATCCGGATGTAAGTAAATGTATTTGTCGTAAACCGGATTCTTTATTTGTTGAAAAAGCTTTGGCACGTTTTAATATTGATGCAACACAATCCTATTTTATTGGAGACAAAGAACGGGACACAGAAGCGGCAGAAAAAGCAGGAGTAAAAGGAATTTTGATTGAAGCAAATATTTCGCTCAAAACAATTATGAATCAGATTAATTAATTTTTTATTTGCCAAATGCAAAACTATATCAATCATAACGGAAATTTTATTTTGTCGGATGCTCCTGTGGTGTCTGCCAATAACCGTTCATTTAGATATGGAGATGCGTTATTTGAAACTATTCGTTTGGCTAATTATAACCCGCAATTTTTAAAGGAACACATACTACGTCTTGCCGCAGGAATGGAGGTTTTGAAAATGGAGAAAAATCCAAATTTAAATCCTACCTTTTTAGAACATGCTATATTAGAATTAGCACAAAAAAACAATGTGACTTCTGATGGACGTGTGCGTTTAACCGTTTATCGTAACGAAGGAGGCTTGTATGCGCCAAGTGATAATAAAGTTTCGTTTGTAATAGAAGTTTATCCTGTTGACGAGAAAGGGTATATATTAAATCAAAAAGGATATACCGTTGATTTGTATACAGAGTTTAAAAAAGCTCAGAATGCTTTATCCTCAATCAAATCAGCAAATAGTGCTATTTATGTGATGGCAGGAATTCACAAAACAGCACATCAGTTGGATGAATGTTTGTTGCTTAACGATAAACATCATATCATAGAAGGAATCAGTTCAAACATTTTTGCAGTGAAAAATGGAGTGTTATATACTCCGCCTGTTGGCGATGGTTGTGTAAATGGTGTAATGCGAAAAAAAATTATTGAAATTGCTCAGGCAAATAAAATTGCAGTATATGAAATTTCTGTGATGCAAAATGTGTTACTAGGTGCTGACGAATTATTTTTGACAAACACTATCAATGGAATCCGTTGGGTGGTGGCTTACAAGCAGAAAAGATATTTTAATGATACATCACAAAAATTAACTCAAAAATTAAATGAACTGATTTCTGCAAGCTAGCGGAATTATTATTAGCATGTCATTTCGAGCTTGTCGAGAAATCTTTAAATTAGCACAACTAAGTTGAAAACAAAGATTCGCAAATTCGTATTAATTCGTTATTCGTAATATGGAAGACCTTAGATTATACATCAACACACTTCGCCACGATTTTGCAAAACAAACATTGGATAAAAAGGATGTGAATACAAATCCTGTGTTGCAATTTGAAAAGTGGTTTAAAGAAGCAGTAGAAGCAAAAGTGAATGAACCGAATGCAATGACGGTTGCTACTGCTACTGCTGATGGTAAACCTTCAGCTCGAATTTTATTACTTCGCAATTTCGATGAAAATGGTTTTGTGTTCTATACGAATTATACCAGCAGAAAAGGCGAAGAAATTTTAAAAAATCCATACGCTTCATTATTATTCTTTTGGCCAGAATTAGAACGACAAGTTCGTATTGAAGGAAAGCTAACGAAGCAAAGTGCGGAAGAATCAGACAAGTATTTTCAAACTCGACCACGCGCAAGTAAATTGGGTGCCTGGACATCTGAACAAAGTAGAGTGATTGCTAACCGACAAGCATTGGATGACGAATACGAAAAGATCTCGCAGAAATATCCAGGAGAAAATGTTCCTCGTCCGATTTATTGGGGTGGCTATATTCTTGAACCAACAAGTATTGAGTTTTGGCAAGGACGACCAAGCCGTTTACACGATAGACTATTATATACAAAAGAAAAAGGTAGCTGGAAGATTGAGCGATTAGCTCCGTAATTGTTCGACCCCTCTGGGGCCGTTTTTAATTCGGGTGAATTGTTTTTTATTAATGTTTGACCCCTCTGGGGTCATTTGTTTTTGATTTAATTGTTTTTACTAATTGTTTATACCTCTGCGATTGAAGGGGAATCAAAATTAATAATTCACAAAAAAACCTCTCAAACAATTGGTCTGAGAGGTTTTTTGTAAAAAAAATAGAATCTTATTCAGCTTTTTTAGCTGCTTTTTTCGGAGCTGCCGCTTTTTTTGGAGCTGCTGCTTTTTTCGGAGCTGCTGCTTTCTTTGGAGCTGCTGCAGGAGCTGCAGCTCTTTTTGCTCTTGATTTAGCAGTTTTGCTTTTTCTTTTTACTCCGAAAGAGCCCATTGCTAATTTACCTTTTTTGCTTTTTTTATCGCCTTTTCCCATAATAGTTTTTATTGTGTTTTGGTTAATTTCTGCTACAAACGTACATTAATTTTATATAATAACAAAACGAATGTAAGAATGCATTCGTTCGCTTTTGTTCTCTTCCCGCGACTTCGCTCGGGATGATGCTACTTTCTGTCGCGCTTGAACTGACAGTATATACAATAAACATCACACCTAAGAAGTTGAGTTGTAATATGTGTCTTAACTCTTTTTAGAGAGATAATCTTTTTCTATCAATTCTACTTTTGGAATAGAGTTGCGCAACCAGCGTAAAAGCAATTCTTCTTTTTCTAAATCGTTTAAATGCCAATCTGCCTTCGATTTGTGAAGCTTCTCTTTTAATGTATGTAAGCACAATGCTGCACTTACAGAGATGTTAAAACTCTCTGTAAAGCCATACATAGGAATCTTTACAAACTCATCTGCATGTTCACGAACAGTATCTGAAATGCCTGTTAACTCTGTTCCAAAAAACAATGCCAAGGGTTTGTCTATAGGCAAATCTTCTAAGTTGCAATCTTTTTCATGCGGAGTTGTGGCAACAATTCGGTAACCTTGAGCTTTTAGTTTTTTAATACAATCTAAAGAGTTGTTCTCTTCTTTTCTATAACGATGTAAGTTCAACCATTTGGGTGCTCCAAGTGCAATGTCTTTGTTAACGGTGTAGGCATTCTTGTTCTCAATAATGTGAATATCCTGTATTCCAAAAATATCGCAAGAGCGTAAAACTGCACTTGCATTGTGTGGTTGATATAGATCTTCCAACGCAATAGTGATGTGTCGTGTTCTGTAATTTAAAACAGTATCGAACTTACCTCTGCGTGTTTCAGAAATGAATTGTGATAAATATGTAATCAGTTCTTTTGACATTAAGCTCTTCCGTTCGATTTTGCAACCATGTTAGAAATACGATATAACAATCGTGCTCCAACATTTGCATCCCACTCATCACCACCCGGAGCAACTTCATTGATATCAAATGCGATTATTTTTTTTCCTGAATCAACAATTTTTTCTATCAGCATTAAAATTTGCTCAAACTCAAAACCTCCTGCTACTGGCGTTCCTGTACTCGGACAAAGTTTTGGGTCCAAACCATCAATATCAAAGCTTAAATAAACTTCGTTGGGTAATTGTGCTATTATGTCGTTGCAGATAGTTGACCAAGCTGTACCATCCAACTGACGATGTTTAATATCTCTATCGAAGAAAGTATGTATTCTTCCGTTTGAATTTTGTATTAAATCATATTCAGCCTGACAATAATCACGGATTCCAACTTGTACCAATTTAGAAACTTGTGGAATTTTAAGAGCATTGAACATGATAGAAGCGTGTGAAAATTCAAATCCTTCATACGCATCACGTAAGTCGGCATGTGCATCAATTTGTAGAATAGCAAACGAATCATTTTTTTCTGCTAAGGCTTGCATCAAGCCAAGTGGAGTAGAGTGGTCGCCACCCAACAATGCCACAATTTTATTTTTATTCATGAATGAAAGTGATTTTTCTTTCACCCAATTATTCATCTTCACACATTCAGCATTGATAAGTTTGCGAATGTCTTCCATTTCATTATTTGATTCTGGAGTATCGCCTTCTTGTAAAAGTTCAATATAACTTTCTGCTTTCCTTCTCAAACTTTCACTTCTGCTGGCAATATCATCAGAGATTCCATCCATTGCCAAACCAATTTTCCAGGCATCTGCAATTTTAGGGTCAAATAAATCTACCTGATAAGAAGCATTGTAAACCACTTGCGGGCCCAATGCTGTTCCGCCACTATAAGATACAGTTACTTCCCAGGGCACTGGAAGAATCACAACTTCGGCTTCATCAATTGTGAATGGTAAGCCATAAATATTATTGTTTGCATCACCCAAACCGTTTGGGTCGAAATTGTTTATTTTATCTTGTTTGCTCATACTTAATTTTTTGAGGAACGAAAGTACATAAAATAAAAAAGTCCCGCATTTCTGCGAGACTTTTTTATTTTGCTTTAGTCAACGACTATTTGTTAACTGTTTTAGCTAAATCAGCGCCAGCTTTGAACTTTGCAACTTTTTTAGCAGCAATTTTAATTGCTTTTCCAGTTTGAGGGTTACGACCAACTCTAGCAGCTCTTTTAGAGATAGAGAAAGATCCGAAACCAACTAATGCAACTCTGTCACCTTTTTTAAGTGCTTTTGTTGTAGCGTTTACGAATGCATCTAATGCTCTTTGAGCATCTGCTTTTGTCAATTTTGCTTCTGTTGAGATAGCGTCAACTAATTCTGCTTTGTTCATTTTGTTTTGTTTTAAAAGGGTTTAACATTTAATTATATAACAAAATTAGTAAGATTCAGTGTTTGTGCAACATTTAGAGCCAAAAAAACGAAAATTTGTTGATAAGTCGCCTTTTTGTTAATAACTCAGTCTGTAAGGCTATATATAGCTATTGTTCAGAAAAATTGATTATTGAACAGACTTTTATTGTTAAAGCGCAGGCAGTTAGTAGTCTAATAATGAACGGTAGTAGTGGTAGTAAGTATTGAAAATCAGCAAATTATTAAGATACTTTCCAGTCGCTATTCATCGGGAATCCTCTCAGGAATTCTCTTGTAGCCATTTTCTTCTTTCCTGCTAATTGCAATTCTTTAACTATAATATAGCCCTCTTTTACTGCAATCTTTAAATCCGTTTTCGAATCGGTAACTATACTATATATAGTATGTGTAGGTGTGCAAATTTCTTTTTTAGTTTTAAAGAACTTTACCGAATAAATTTTTTCGTCAGGGGCAACAAAGCTTGAGAATGCTGCTGGATATGGGCTTAAGCCACGAATGAAATTGTGAATAGCTGTAGCATTTCTACTCCAGTCTATTTTGCAGTCATCTTTAAATAGTTTTGGAGCATGCTTTTCTTGTTCTCCGTTTGAAATAAATTCTGATTGATCTATTTGCGGGTAGTCATTTTCTTCAATTGCTTTTACTGTTTTCAAAACTAAGTTCGCACCTATAATCATCAAACGATCATGAATTTCTCTTGTTGTTTCATTTTCTCCAATTGGAGTTTTTTCTCTGAAAATAATTTTACCTGTGTCAATTTCATGCTGCAGAAAAAAGGTAGAAACACCGGTTTCTTTTTCGCCATTTATTACTGCCCAATTGATTGGAGCGGCACCTCTGTATTGAGGCAACAATGAGCCATGTAGGTTGAATGTTCCAAGTTTAGGCATGTCCCAAACTACTACGGGCAACATTCTGAATGCAACTACAATTTGTAAATCCGCATTTAAATTTTTTAGTTGCTCAAGAAAATGTTCATCTTTTAATTTTTCGGGTTGAAGAATATTCAAGCCTTTTTCTAAAGCATACTTTTTGATAGCAGATTGCTGAATTTCTTGTCCGCGCCCCGCAGGTTTATCTGGAACAGTAATTACTCCCACAATATTATAGTTGTTTTTTACAAGTATATCTAACGACTCCACAGCAAATTCGGGAGTGCCCATAAATATTATTCTTAGTTGACTCATTCTTGTTTTTTAATACTGTTCGATAAAAAAGAATATGCTTATGTTTGTTTTATAATCTGCTTGTAAAACTAAAAATAATTTCAGAGCAAAAAACAGAATATGATTTCGGCTAAAAAAATAAAATTAATTCTTGGGCCATTTTTGGCCGCAATTATTTATTTCGGTTTTGATTTAATGCCTGGTAATCCTTTGGTTACTAGAATGGCTGCTGTAGCCGTTTGGATGGCCGTTTGGTGGTTAACCGAAGCTATTCACTTAGCAGTAACAGCTTTACTTCCAATAATTTTACTTCCCATTTTTGGAATTGCCGATTCAAAAACCACTGCGTTTCAATACATGGATCCGATTATTTTTCTTTTCATTGGAGGATTTATTATTGCATTTGCCATTGAACGTTGGAATTTACATGAACGAATTGCTTTAAAAATATTGACGCTAATGGGGACTAGCCCATCAAAAATTTTATTAGGTGTGATGCTAACATCGTATTCGTTTTCTATGTGGATTTCAAATACTGCAACTGTAATGATGTTATTGTCGGCCGTGTTAGCTGTAATAGTCCAAATTGAGCAGCATTTTAAAGATGAGTCTGAGTCGCACAAAATGGCTACCGGATTATTAATAGGATTAGCATATTCCGCTACAATAGGAGGAATGGCAACATTAGTCGGGACACCAACTAATATGATTTTTTTAAGAGAGTATACCGATAAATTTCCTGATAACCATGATATGAATTTCTTTGCGTGGTTTAAAATTGCTTTTCCTATTTCTATTTTGTTTCTGTTTTTAGCATTTTTTGTTTTAAAAAAAATGTTTATCAAAAAGAATGCAGTTTTAAATATTGAAAAAACATATTTTTCGGATGCTTATTTACGTTTAGGGAAAATGTCGCTTGAAGAAAAAATAGTTTCAAGCATATTTGTATGCACAGCTTTATTGTGGTTTACTCGAGCTGATATTGATTTTGGAATATTTAAAATGCATGGCTGGAGCAATCTTTTTCCTAACAAAGAATTTTTATTAGATGGAACGGTTGCTATTTTTATGGCAATTTTATTATTTCTAATCCCATCAAAATCTGTAAAAGGAAGAGCACTAATTACATGGGAAGAAACTTCAAAATTACCATTTGATATCATTCTGTTGTTCGGAGGCGGGTTTGCTTTAGCAAAAGGTTTTGAGCTTTCAGGGCTAAGTAATTGGTTGTCCACTCAACTTGAATTTACTCCAGAAACAAATATTTATTTATTGATATTTGGGATTTGTATATTGATTACTATCATTAGTGAGTTTGCTTCAAACGTAGCAAGCATTCAATTAATGTTGCCTATTTTGATTGCAGTTCAGTTGACAATAAATGTTCACCCTTTAATATTACTTTTGCCAGCAACTTTAGCCTCTTCATTGGGATTTATGCTACCGGTGGCAACTGCTCCAAACACTATTGTTTTTGGTAGCAAACGTTTAAAAGTTAAGGATATGTTAAAGGCTGGATTTGTTTTAAATTGTATAGGAATTTTGTTGATAACATTAGCAGTATACTTTATGAGAAAGATGTTTTAGACTCAAGATATTTTTCTAAATTCGTATAGTATTTTAATTAAACTAATTTTTAAAAACATGAAAAAACTACTTTTTTCTTTTTTTATTGCTTGTTTCTCTTTCAGTGTAATAAATGCACAAGATGACAAAGCCTTTCATAAAGGATCAATCACAATTGATCCTAGTATTGGATTCGCTATTTATAAAACTAAGATTCACGCTGAATTTGATGAAGATTATTGGACAGGATCGGCTATCGCAAAAAGACGCGTAGTAGAAGATACTACGGATGGTGCAGCGGCAACTATTTTCGGATTAAATGGTGAGTATGGTGTTACCGATTGGTTAGGAATAGGATTTCGTTTTGGTTTTTCGAAATACATTGCTGAAGAAGAACACGATACTGTTTACGTTGGACTAGTACAAACGGTTTATAATTATCAACCAAAAGTTCGTTCAATTGATTTTGGTGTAGATGTTAATTTCCATTTAGTGAAAGGGAAACGCTTCGATATGCCTCTTTGCTTGACTATGGGCTATTCTAACTTTAAGTATTCGCAAAATAATCCAGATACAGATCCCTCTTCCAAAGATAATAGCGGTGCAGGAGGAAAAGATAATGGACTGAATTACGGAATTCACTTGAAGCCTAAAATTTATTTCGGAAAAGCACAACACGTAGGAATTTTATTTCAGGTTGGTTATATGGGCTACACTTACCCAAGCATCCTTTTTTCCAATAACAACGATTCTAACTTAAATGATGAAAACAACTGGGAATACAAGCTCAAAGGAAGCGGGTTCAATATGGGCATAGGCTTAAGCGTTAAATTCTAGAAAAATTAAGATTAATAAAAGGCATCGAAAGCTAATTTCGATGCCTTTTTTATGTTTAATGAACAGCCAGATGTTTATATAATCTTTTGAAAATCAAGATAAAAGTCTTAACTTAGTTGAGTTTATTTAAAATAAAACATTCATTTAAAATCATTTTTCATGAATTTGAAAAATTACTTCCAACTATTCGCACTAACTATTGCTTTATTCTGTTTTGCAGAAAAGGCAAATTCTCAAGTGATGATTAATGAATTCTCTTGTTCAAATATGAGTATTACCGATAACTTCGGAGAAACACCAGATTGGATTGAACTCTATAATGCAGGTGCTACTACGGTAAATTTAAGTGGTTATCATATCAGTGATAAAATTAGTAACCCAACCAAATGGCCTATTCCTGCTGGTGTTTCAATTAATGCCGGTGGATTTATAAGAATTTGGGCATCGGGAAAAAACACAGTTGTTGGTACAAATATTCATGCAGGAATAAAATTCACTCAAACTAAACCGGAAGATATTGTTTTCGCAGATCCAGCTGGAACTATTATTGATGGAATGGCTTTGAACCCAACGCAAGCAAATCATTCTAGAGGAAGAACAACAAATGGTGCTGCAACTTGGTCGGTATTTACAACTCCAACTCTTCTAGCAAATAATACAGGAGCAATGTTAGAATATGCTGCTAAGCCTGTTATGAGCGTTGCATCAGGGTTTTATGGAGGCGGACAAACAATTACAATTACTGCAACCGCAGGATTAACAATTCGTTATACAACAAATGGTTCAATCCCTACAGCCGCATCTACTTTGTACAGTACACCTGTAAGTGTGTCGACTACAACCGTTTTGCGTGCAAAAGCTTTTAGTGCAAATCCTTTGGAGCCTGCAAGTTTTATAGAAAGTAATACATACTTCATCAATCAAACACATACCATTCCCGTTGTTTCTGTTTTTGGTGATCAAACAGATGATCTTTTGGGTGGAACCCAATTGACTGCAGAAACTGGATTGGAGTATTACAACAAAGCTAAGGTTTTGATTGCTGAAACAAATGGTGAAACAAATGAACATGGAAACGATTCCTGGGCATACAGCCAAAGAGGATTCGATTATGTTTCAAAAGATGAAATGGGTTATAACTATGGTGTAAACTCTCCACTATTTGCTACAAAGGCACGAAGTTCTTTTCAACGTTTGATTTTTAAAGCAGCAGCAAATGATAACTACCCTTATGCTCCGGGTGCTCCGGCACACATCCGCGATTCATACGCACACCACCTTTCACAAAGAGCTGGCTTGCACATGGACGAACGTTCTTGGGCGCCTGTAATTGTTTATATAAACGGACAATATTGGGGAGTTTATGATGTTCGTGAAAAAGTGGATGATTTGGATTTTACAGATTATTATTACAAACAAGATGAACCATTTGTAGAGTTTCTTCAAACATGGGGCGGAACATGGGAAGCTTATACACCAGCAACCGGGCAAGCAACTACTGATTGGAACTTTATTAGAAATTACATTACATCTAATAGTATGGCTGTTCCCGCTAATTACGCTTTTGTAGATAGCGTTTTTAATATTGAAAGCTTTGTTGATTATTTTGTTTTTAATTCATGGCTTGTAACTTCCGATTGGTTGGATTGGAATACCGCATGGTGGAGAGGATTAGATCCTGCTGGTGATAAAAAGAAATGGCGTTACACGCTTTGGGATATGGATGCAATTCTCGGACACTATATTAACTATACAGGAGTTCCTGATCCATCACCCAATGCTGATCCTTGTAATGTGGAAGGCTTACCTGATCCGGGCGGACAAGGGCATACGCAAATATTAAATGCCTTAATGGCTAATCCTGATTTCGAACAATATTATCAATCACGCTACATCGATTTGATGAATACAAAATTGAATTGCTCCTTCGCACTTCCATTGTTAGATAGTATGATTGCTGTTATTGATCCGGAAATGACCGCTCAGTGCGCTAAGTGGGGCGGTTCTTATGCCACATGGAAAGCAAATGCTGCTACTTTCAGATCGGAAGTTGATCAACGTTGTACTGCTTTGACTCAAGGTTTAATTGATTGTTATTCTTTAACTGGACCTTATGTAGTGACATTTGATGTATCACCAGCCGGAGCAGGAAATATTCAAATCAACAGTATTGTTCCTCCATCTTATATTTTTTCAGGAAGTTATTTTGGTGGAATTGTTACAAAATTAAAAGCAATCCCGAATAGTCCTTATGTTTTTGATCATTGGGAAATGCCGAGTCACACTCCAACACCTAGCAGTACAAGCGATACAGCAGAGGTTTCGTTTACATCAAGTGAAAATGTGATTGCTGTTTTTCGTTTAACATCCGAACCTCAAGGTGGCTCCGAAGTTGGAATACCAAATGTTTTTTCTCCTAATGGGGATAATAACAATGATATTTTATTTGTTTTAGGTAGCATTGATAAATTAGAATTTCATATTTATAATCGCTGGGGACAAGAAGTTTTTCAAACCAATGACAGATCTCAAGGATGGGATGGAACATTTATGGGACAAGCATGTAACGCAGGAGTATTTGCTTACAGAGTTTCAGGTATAATGCCTGATGGGATGAGAGTGGAGAAAAAAGGAAACATTACGCTTGTTAGATAAACCTCAGCCCTTAATCTCCTCTCCACAGGAGAGGGGGCGAAACGTATAAAAATGAAAAAACACATTTTACTTTTTTCTATTATTATTCTCAGCCATCCTCTTTGGAGAGGGGCCGGGGGAGAGGCCTTTGCACAGGATGTTCATTTTTCTCAATACAATGAAACACCTCAGTTGTTGAATCCAGGTGCTACTGGTGTATACAGCGGTTATGTTCGTGCAATTGTGAATTATAAAAATCAGTGGATGGCGATGGGCAATGCTTTTAATACAGTTGCTGCTTCTGTGGATATGCCCTTGTTTGATAAGAAAGAAAAAAATGCTCATTTGGGTGCCGGACTAAATTTTTTTAGTGATAAAGCTGGAGATTCTAACTTTGGTTTAACGCAAGCTAATTTATGTCTCGCTGCCATTTTACCCGTTAGTAGAGAAAGTAAATTTTCGATGGGACTATCTGTTGGTGGTGCTCAAAGAAAAGTGAATCTGGCTGGTTTAAATTGGGGAAATCAATACGATGGACAAGGTTTTAACACTGCAATGGCGAATTATGAAACCACTCCTAATAATGCATTTTTCTATTTAGATTTAGCTGCCGGATTGTATTATGAATATTCGAATGGCAAAGTAAAATTTGCTCGCAACGAAAAAAGGAAAGTAGATATTGGTGTTGCCTATTTTCATTTGAATCAACCCTCACAAAAATATTTTAATGTTTCCGAAAAATTGTATGGAAAGTTGGTGGTGAATATGAATGCTCATCTCGACCGACCAGGAACAAAAGTCGCATTCCTTCCTTCTTTAATTTATTTTCAGCAAGGCAAAGCAATGGAAATTACTGCAGGTTGCGCCATTCGATACCGTTTTAAAAACGAAACAAAAATTACAGGTTTAATTACTGAATCAGCATTAGGCATTGGTGTTTATTACAGATACAAGGATGCTATAATTCCTTCCGTGTTTTTCACTATGTCAGATTTTACATTTGGTGTTTCTTATGATGTAAATGTTTCTTCCTATAAAGAAGTATCAAAGTTTAATGGTGGAGTAGAAGTGTCGTTGAAATATAATATTTTGAAAGGTGCTTTGTTCAAACAGAAGAATATGATTTAGGCATTCTGTTTATTTACTTTTCAATTCTCCTATCAATTCTTAAAAAGAATATAACCATTTAATGATGTTGCAATAATTAACCAAATGAAATAGGGGAGAATCAAAATGGATTTCAATTTCATCTCAGGCCAAAACCAAAATAGAAAAAATCCCATCAGAAGTGTGAGTCCAGTTATAATGAAGAGTCCAGCGAAGGCATTGTGATAATGAAAAAACACAGGGTTCCACATCACATTCAAAATCCATTGAGTGGTAAATAAGAGCAGTACCCATTTTTTATTTTCAATTGCTGGCCACAAGTACGCCATGTACACAGTAAAGCAAATCATAATGGCGGTCCAAGCAAATCCGAAAACCCAGCCAGGAGGCGTCCAGGGTGCTTTGTCTAGATTTTGATACCATTCAGATGGAACGCCTTTGCCAGTGAATAATCCTCCGATAGCAAGTGCTCCAAAATTAATTAGCAAAAATAAAATTAGTCGATAAGCCATATTTTTTAGGAATTGATTAATTAAATTGTTCAGAAGCAAAGGTAACAACGAAATATAAATTTAGTCCTTGTGCTTTACATTTTTACCAGCAGTGCCTCGCAATCGTTTAAATAGTCCTTCTCGTTGGTTTAAAGGTGTAAATGTTGCAGAATCAACTCTTGCTGTGGTTGGGTCAATTTTTGGTTCAGTTTTATTCATGATATAAACTGTATCGTACAAAATGGGTAAAAGTGTAATTTCCAATTTGTGCTTTTTAATATAAGCGCTTAAATTATTAGTTTGAAAAGGGTCGGTTGCCAATGCGATGTTTTTAAATCCTTTTTCTTTGGCTAAGTAATATGAATAATAAACATTCTCAGTGCTATGCTCGGCTTTTTCTTCTGTGAATATATTCTCATTTGGAATACCCATTGCATGTCCATACAAGCCCATTATTCTACTTTCAATATAGGGTGTTTGCACTGCAGCGCCTGAGTACATTACATTGCTAGCATATTTCTTTTCGATTAAGAATTTGGACCATTGAATTCGTGATTGCATGATTTTACTCCACTTATTGTTCACATAGGGAACACCAGGTACAATAATTAAATCAAATGGTTGTTTCTTAATATTTGCAGTGAAAGTTTTGTAGGGTGATTTACGAATTGGATTTATGATTGTACAACCAACTAATGTGATGCTTATAAAAAGTAATAATTTGCTTAGTTTCATTTAATATTAATATTTTCTTTTTTTCTTTTTTTCTTTTTTTTTGCCTATGGAATAGTTTTATATACCGATTTTATATTGCCAAGCTAGAACCAAATGAAAGTTTGACTAAAGATTTTATTCTTTTTCACATCGATAAATTGTAGATGGACATTGCCAGCATTATGCTGCTTGTTTTAATCGTTCATTTATTTTGTCATGGTGGTAGTTCTACTTAAACGTATTTGTATTCCAATTAAGGCATAAGATTTTAATTTAATAAAATCCAACGCAGTAACTTTTATTCCACATTCACCAATAATTGCTATGCGTTTATTATCGTTTATGTAATATGTTGCACCAAGAGGAACAGACCCACTGAAATTACTTTGCGCTTGGTTATATATATTAGCGCCTAATCCAATACCAGAATACAAATTAAATTTTTCTTCTCTTAGAAAGTTGACAGTTGTCAGCAATTCAGTATTCATAAATATATTAGATTCACCATTTACAAAATCAAACTGAAAATCAAACCTTGGCTCAAGTGAAATCTTTTTTTCGGAAAAAAACTTTACGCCAATGGCTCCATTTAACGGGTATAAGTTAAGGGAAGTTTGTGCCTGGATTGAAATCGCAAACAGGCAGCTGATAAAAATTAGGATTGTTTTTTTAGTTACATTCATACGTCCATTGTGTTAAATCTCTATGTTTTAAAAAGGCAAAATATTTTAATTGTATAGCTTTAGTGCATACAAAAGTATTGAAATGCGATATATCCATGTCGTCAGTATATTCTGCTGAAAAGACTGGTTTTCCAGCAGAAATATAAGGAGAGAAATCATTTTGAATGTTCTGATAAAAAACATTTTCTGTTAATGCCCAATCGAATTTTTTATATAACAAAGGAACTAACTCTTCTGTGTTTTTCTGCCCTATGGAAAGTCCTCGGATATGCGCCTCATTAATAATCCATTCACAGAATATTTTTGTATCATCTAGTGTTAAATTAAAATCAGTTATTTCGCCATAAATATCAATATTATCAGGTTCTATACCATCGAATCCTTTTGATTTTATCATGTCAAATCGTGAAGTAATAAATAACTTCAACTTTGCAATTTGTCTGATGTCTAAAAAGCGTTCGTCTGGCCAATCAGGATATATATTTCCTATAACTTCTGTCGGTAATAAATTGGCATCAGGTCTATATGTTTCCAAAGTGCCTACTGAAATATATGCTATCACTTTAATTCCTCTTGCGTGAAAAGCATCAACCAATTCCTTCGTTGCTGAGAAAGCATCAATATCTATTATATTACAAGTATATTGATTTACTTCATTTAAACCTATGCTGTCTAATCTCCATTCAAAACTATCCCCAATTTTTGGTTGGTAATAATTGTCTTCAGAGGAAAGTTTCTCTTTCTTACATGAGAAACATGCTGATAGGAAAATGAAGAATAAATATTTTTTCATAAATGTCATATGTTCAATGGCCACTGCAATTACCCATAACGTTTTCAGAGCAGGAGCATAAAGCGTTTCCTAATTATTAATTTTCTACGAAGCCCAGTCTATAAATTTACAATAATTTTTCTTGTAAAGCGGAATTCGCTTTTTTCGTTTGCGCTATTGTATTTGGTCCCGCACATGCGGGAGAAAAAGCCTGAACGAAAAAGGAAAAACCTAATTCGGTTGGGTGTAGACCAAGGACATGCTTATGCATTTAGTAGAACGCGAATGGGAGGATGGCGTGTTGCACAAAGTCCAATTTTAACAACTACAATTACATTAAAACGGTTGGAAAAGAAAGGGTACGAATCTCTGCTCGATTATTATTTGAAAGTATCTCCACAACTTAATAGCCTGTCCCGAACTTGATTCGGGAAACCGCTGTATGCGAGAACCTTACGTACATTGGTGTGAGAGGCGCAACCGTCAGTTAATTCTGGCGGAGCCGTCTACTCGATTATAGGTTGCCCTTCTCTCTGTCAATGCAACATAGTGTATGTAACGTGTTTGTTAATCCCACCATAAAAATATTTCCTGATTGGTTTTTAATTCCTTTTCTAAATGATCAAGATCTTCATTGTCAGGACAAAATTCATTTATTTCTTTAGAAATATTTTTCAAGTCAATGTTCTTATCTACTACTTTCAACAGCAAAAAGTCGAACCCTATTCCATAAAATTTGAGCCCAAATCTAGAATCCCAATTTTTTACTTTCGCAAGAACATCTTCGGTGTTGATATCGAAATTAATTCCGTTTGTTTCGGCATACTCTATTATTTTATAAGGATCGTTTGTTGTATTAATAAGTACAACTTTACATTCTGATGAAAACGAATAATCACCTATATAAATAAACTGCCCCTTTTTGATGAATTGTTTTTGCAGATTGTGAACAATCAGTTGAGCTTGTCTTTCGTTTGATGAAACAAAAATACAATTGGGCTTGTCTCCAAGTTCAACATGTTCAAAATCGAATTTATTTATTTCACATTGAGCTGATTTTTTTAATAGCAATGCATCAATGTGGTCAAATCCCAACTCATCGCATAATTGAATTTCTCTGCTAGTTAATTCTTTTGAATTAAAAAGTGATTTTTCTGGTGGTTCACCCACAGTCGCCTTCACTATGTAGAAATCATCTATTTCTGGATTATATTGAATAACACCAATTGGTTTAGAAGTATCAGAAACATCATCTTGCTCCTTTTTAAACAGTTCAATAACAAATGAATGTTTTCCAAATTCTTCTGATTCTCTTCCAATTGGGACATTGGCATCAAAACTAATGACTTTAGTCGTAAATCCTTCCTTTGAACATTCAATAAGATATTGTGCATTTAAATCGAATGCAACATCATATTTTATTCCGGTTGAATGTATAGTTTTAAAAAGAATTCCATCTTTTGTGATCGTCATAAGAGAGTCAGCTGAATTCGATTTAGGTATACTTACTTTAATTTCAATCTTATATCGAGGCGGATAGCTTTTACTTCCTGCAGTTTCTGATTGCGCTCTACCTAACAATTTATTGAAAAAATTTTTTGTCTTAAAAACCAATCCATCTTTACGACTACCTTCATAATCATATTCTTGCAGTGTCCAATCAATCATTACCTCATCAATCCATTCTGCAAAACTATTATTACATGTTTCAATATCTGAAAGTACCGAATATTCATAGTCGTGTTGCCAAAAAACAATGGGGCATATTTTTGAAGTACATCTGCTAAGGTCTAAACAATAGTAATTGCCCCACCCATCACGTGATATGGGAACAAATTCTTTTGGAATGAAATTTTGAAAATACTTATGCATCATTTCATAATATTTGTCTAAAGATCCTCCTCGGAATTCTTCTCCAAGTCCCATAACTTCTACCCCACTCAAACCAAAGCCATTATGCTTTCGATAAATATATTTAAACTCTGAAGTTAATTTGATTCCGTATTTATTTTCAAACTCTTCCAACCTATTATCTAAAATGGGTTCTCCTAAAGTCAGCGGAAATTCGTTAAATCTTCGAAGGTGATTGTATGTTTCTTCTATTTTCATTTCTTAGGGTTACCTATAACGTTTCCAGGGCAGGCGCAGAAAGCGTTTATAAATATAAATTTTCTACGAAGCCCAGTTTATAAATTTACTAAAAATTGTCTTACGAAGCTCAATGCGCTTTTTGCGCTTGCCCTGTGTGTGTGCCCTTCTACTCGATTATAGGGCGTTTTATTTAAAAATCACCAAAACTTCCACCATGGTCTCCGCTTAGCAAGTTCAATAATTGTCATTTTTTTTATTGGCGCAGGATTCATCTTTTCAAATGCAAATTGTCTGTCTGCGCAATATTTAATAATATCCCACCCAGAACCTTGTCTCGTCCCAACTCCTCCATATTTATATTTTATGTTGACAGAAATTGTTCCTACCACCTCGAATATTTTTTCGCCATTTGTATAGTCACTGGCAAAAAACCAAAGCATTTCAGTTGTCTCTCGATCATCACCTGTAGTCTACCCTTATTTTCGTACCAATCAAAAATAGAATAATTATTGATTTAATCTGTATTCCATAGGCGTTTTGTTATTAAGTGATTTATGAGGTCTGTTGTAATTATAATCATATATCCATTCTTTGCTAATATCTTTAACCTCTTGTATTGATTTAAAAACATAGGCGTTTAATATATCTCTTCTAAATGTTCCGTTTAATCTTTCAATAAAAGCGTTTTGCGTTGGCTCTCCAGGCTGAATAAATATTAATTGAATCTTATTTTCTTTGCACCACATATCCAATTTAGCACTTATAAATTCTGGTCCATTATCAACTCTTATCATCTTTGGCAAACCTCTTCTTTGTCCTATTTCTGTTAAGCATCTAATAACTCTTAAGGTGGGCAAAGAAGTATCTGTTTCAATCATTAATACTTCTCTGTTGTAATCATCTATGATGTTCAACAATCTAATTTTTCTTCCATCCCACAAAGCATCACTCATAAAATCAATGCTCCATACTTCATTCATTTGAGCTGGTTGAAAAAGTTGTTGTTTAACTCTTGCTGGTAATCTTTTCTTTGCTCGTCTTCTTATGTTTAATTTCATTGATGTATAAATACGATAGAGTTTTTTATGGTTAATAATTTCGCCTGATTTTCGTATTCGATGATAGCTTTGCCAAAAACCAATGCTAACATGCTTTTGAACCAATTCATTAAGTTGATCAATGTATTTATCATCTTGCTTAATAATGGGTTTGTAACTAAAACTGCTTCTTGGTAATTGGATTGCTTTACACGCCTTACGTTCACTTATATTATGATTGCAAATAATATGAGTAACTATTTCTTTTTTCTCGCAAGGCGTTAAAACTTTTTTTCAATCACATCTTTCAGAGCTTCATTCATTAAAGCTAAATCAGCATACATCCTTTTGAGTTTAGAATTTTCTGCTTCTAACTCTTTTACTCGCTTAAGCTCATTGACATCCATTCCGCCATATTTGCTTTTCCAGCGATAAAAAGTTTTATCTGATATTCCATTTGCTCTGGCGATATCGGTTACTTTCATTCCTTGCTCATGTTGCTTCAACATAGCTACGATTTGATTTTCGGTAAATTGGGTCTTTTTCATTTTCGTCATTTAAAATTAGTAAAACTTTAGTTTGTTTTCTATTTTTAACTGGCCGAATTATAGGGAAGCTGACAAACCAGCATACTTTACAATACGGTTCTCTGTGTCTACGGAGCAAAGAGCAATGTCCATACCATCTCGGGTAGATTCGTCACTGCCTGATTGCTTTAAAGATTTTTTCACACCATTATTCAACAGCGATAATATTTCGCTTGTGTTATTACTTTGCTGCACTGCATCTGTGAGGCGCTCAGAACCAACCATACTCATTAATGCTCCCGGCACTCCATGTCCTGTACAGTCGGCTGCGGCAATGAAGACCTCACCCCCAGCCCCTCTCCGAGAGGAGAGGGGAGCATGGAAGAAATAAAAATCACCGCTTACAATATCTTTTGGTTTAAAAAGAACAAAGCTTTGAGGGAAAGAAGAATAAATTTCTTTTTTGTCAGGAAGTATGGCTTGTTGTATTCGTAAGGCATAATTTATACTATCTGTTATTTCTTTGTTCTTTTCTTCTACTACTCCTTTCTGTTGTCTTATTTCTATTGTTGCCCTGTTCACTTCTTCTGTAAGTTCTGTTGCTCTTGCTCTTAACTTTCGGCCGTTCCACCAAACAATAAATACAATTGAGACAATAATTAAAATTCCATATACACTATACATCCACCATGTTTTCCACCATGGCGGACGAATAGAAAATGGATAATTAAATTCATTGCTCCAATAACCTTCACTGTTCATTGCTTTTACTTTGAACATGTATTTGCCTTGAGGAATATTGCCATAAGGCGCTTCTGTACGGTTGGTGATCGCGCTCCAGTTTTCATCAATACCTTCTAATTTGTATTGGTATTTTACTTTTTTGCTTTGCTTTTGAGTGATCCCAATAAAATTAAAAGTTAAATAATTGTTGTTGTATGCTAAACTTAAATTCTCGGGCAAGCTATACCATTTGGTTATTCCATCAAATTCAAAATCACCAACGCTTACTCCGTTTCCTAAAACAAGTGACGTATCCTTTGCAATATTTTTTTGCTCCCTCTCCTTCGGAGAGGGCTGGGGTGAGGTTAAATTTACCCATTTAATATTTTCATTAAATAACGCTATGCTTGTTAATTGAATGTTTGGTGCAGTAGTATCTGTAACTTCTCCTTCCGGGTGGAAAGCAGTAAGCCTGTCATTTGCGGCAACCCAAATAGTTCCGTTTTTATCTTCGCAAATTGTTTTGCCTCCGTTCACCCCAATACCTAAAAAGCCATCTTCATAAGTATAGTTTTTAAAGAAAATTTTCCCTTCCGCCTCTTTTGAGGCGTTGACATTGTCAGAAAAAAACACTAAATCTCCTTGGCTTTTTTTTGAGAGTTTACTTAATCCAAACCGTGTTCCGAACCAAAGGTTTCCGCTTTTGTCTTCTAACATCGACAACACAGTATTGTTGCTGAGCCCTTCTTTCTCTGTAAAATGCGTGAAGGATTTC
>Ga0163149_10002789_pt1 | contig 20562 bp, 13 predicted proteins | sample OliLakLV19MP5G1_FD_148604 | JGI IMG/M metagenome (GOLD analysis project Ga0163149, IMG submission 148604) | Freshwater microbial mat bacterial communities from Lake Vanda, McMurdo Dry Valleys, Antarctica - Oligotrophic Lake LV.19.MP5.G1 | ecosystem: Environmental > Aquatic > Freshwater > Lake >...
AAATAATTCCCGTTGTGTGTTTATTTTCTGTTTAAGAGAAGGATCGGCGATGATCTGTTTTTCAAAATCGATTCTATCGGCTTCGGAAAGTTTTCCGCGTATATATAAATCGATTGTTTGTGCTAATTCAAGTTCGTTTCTCATGGTATATGTATTTTTAACCAGTTTTAATTTTTTTTGTTGTTCTCGACTTCGCTCGAACTGACATTAGTGTGTTGTCATATCGAGCGGAGTCGAGATATGTGCGTTGCATCATAGACCACCATTTTTTTTATATTCATCTAATTTGATGCGTGCAGCTTCCAGGCATTTATATTTCTGGTTACGTGCGGTTTTTTCAGACTTATAATTAAATTTTTTCGAAATTTTTTCCATGCTCCAGGAATCAAAATAAAATAGCTTCAGGATCTCACGGCAACGATTACCAAGTGTTAGTAATGATTGTTCAGCGAGTTTGCAGATCTTTTCGTTTTCCAACGTTTGTTCAAGATCAAGTTCAATGGATGTTTCTAAAGCCGGCAAGGATTCAATGGATTGAAACTTTTTTCTTTTTTTCAATTCGTCTTTCCAGATATAATTACAAACGCTGTATAAATACGTATTTAAAGAAGAGGTTAGGGTAAAATTGGTATTGCGGATCTTTTTACAGACAATTATTAAAGCTTCCTGGTAAACATCCTTAGCATCATCATTATTTCCGCCGTTTGTTAGGATCAGTTTTTTAACGCTTGGATAGTAGTCGTACAAACTCATAAAAGCCTGCGAAGTTTTACATGAATTTTTTAATCTTATATAGATTAATGGTGCAAGGTTAGAAATGTCGCCCAAGATTCTTATTAATTGTTTAAACATAGCTATAATACTTTAAAAATTGCTTATTTTAGCTATATTGTTGTCTTATAATTAACATTATGTTAAATAGTATTTGTCTATTCATATACCAAAATGCAAACATATCTCAATACCCTTTTTAACATTAATACTTAACTTAGTATATGGCGTATTCCATGTGACAATCAGAAACTTTAATAAATTACATACACATGAAACAATATTTATACATAAGCTTTACCCTTCTTTGTTTACTTTTTACTAAAACTATTCACGCTCAATACTGCACTCCGTTAGTTTCCGGCCCGCAGCCTGTTATAGATTCCATTGGCCTTGTTTATTTTGAACTTGGTTCTATACAAAATTACTCTGCCGGAAAAATGGGATACGAAAATTTTACCGGCTTATCCACTACTTTAAAAAAAGGCCGTGAATATGGATACTATGTGGGCTTCGCGGTTTTTAACATACAATACATCACCACATGGATTGATTATGATCAGAACCAGGCATTTAATAACGGCGTAGAAAAAATTAAAGATCACAGTATATTTCCAGGCTTTTTTTTCCCACAGAAATTTACTGTGCCCATTAATGCTGTTACCGGCGCGACAAGATTTCGTATCGCGACCAACGACTCTGTAAATATTCCCGTGCTCGCTGGAAACTGCCAGGATATTTTTCGCGGCGATGTTGAAGATTATACAGTGATCATTGAAGATACACAATACGTTACTTCCTTGCAGCCATTCTGGACATCGGTTGCTGCAAGCGAAACCGACCGCGTAATTTTTGGCGCCGAACTTATTTTTACGGATCCTACACTTAGTGCGGCTGCTTTAACTACAGATGATTTTAATTTTACTACCAATGGTTCTACAAACCCCGCTACTGATATTTTAACCGCAAAGCTTTGGTACACCGATACCATTGATCAGTTCTATTGTCATCCTAACCCTGTATTGCTTGGTACCATTAATAATCCAACTGGTAATTTAACTTTCCCCAATACCAACCAGGTAATTTTTGCGGCGAAGAGAAATTATTTCTGGCTCACTTATGATATTAAACCCGGCGCTGTGCTTACAAATTCTATTGATGCTACATTCGAACAGGTAAATGTTGGAGGTAGTAATTATGTTCCCGATTCAATAACGCTACTCCCCTACCGAAAAGTAGGGCGGAGGGTTTCTTATCCGCATAACGAAGCCAATATCTGGTACACAAAAACAGGTGCTGGAATTGATTTTAACTGGGAAGATCCTGCATTTATTTCCGATTCAGATAAAGATTTTTCCTGCCCGCAATCCGAAGGTGTAAATACAACCTGTGATGCAAATGGTAACTTACTTTTTTATACTGATGCTTGTACTATTTACGACCGCTGTCATAATCCTATGCCTAACGGACAAAACATTATTGGCAGCAGCGCATACACACAAGGCCTTGCAATTCCGCAACCGGGAAATCCGGATATTATTTATGTGTTCACTTATAACACTGCCGATATAAATAATACAGGTTACAGTAAATTACACTACAATAAAATTGACATGAACATGAATGGTGGATTGGGTGATGTTGTTGCAGGCCAAAAAGATATTTTACTACTCGATAGCACATTACAGGAAACTGTTGGCGCGGTGAATCATTGTAATGGTAAAGATGTTTGGGTAGTAACGGGTAAATACGATAGCAATGAATACGATGCGTTTCTTATTACAGCCGCGGGCATTACAACAACGCCTGTGAAATCAAGTCCTGTTGGTAATCCATTATGGGCAACGGGAATGTTTTCTGACAGGGGAATTTTAAAATTTTCCCCTAACGGAAAAAAAATGGTGGTCACCATGCAAAGCTCTGGCGCACTCCCCCATTTGTTCGATTTTGATAATACGACCGGTGTAGTATCCAACCCTATCGCACTTGATAATACAGAAAGACAAGCCGCATCATTTTCTCCGGATAATACTAAATTATATATGGGACAAACACTTGGCGGACAAATTTACCAGTACGATATGTGTGCTGCCAACATTATCGCATCGCGCCAGTTCATTGGACAAACACCTTCATTTGGCTGCAGCTATATTCAAAATGCACCCAATGGAAAAATATATATCAATCCGGGATGTTCTTCTTCGTTTTTATCTGTAATAGAAGATCCGAATTCACTTACTCCTACTTTTCTTGCCAATGGTTTTGAATTGCCCGGCACTACTACCGATTGTTACACATTTGTTTCCGCTTTTAACGAAAGTTATTTTAATGTTTCAGTATTGCCAGATGATGCAATTGGCTTTACACATTTACATAGTTGTAAAGATTCTGTTTATTTCACTGACACTACTACCGCAACAATGCAAGGTTGCCCGGGCCCGCGCACATGGAGTTGGAATTTTGGTGATGGTAATTCTTCAGCGCTTCAAAATCCTGTGCATCATTATGCAGCGCCTGGTACATATTTAGTTGTATTTACTATTGCACAAGAATGTTCTAACGATACTGTTATTAAACCAATTACTATTCTTTCAGCGACAATACAAGCGGTTGCTAGCATCAGCTCCATTTGTGTTGGCGACAGCGCCACTTTAAGTGCGTTTGGCGGTAACAATTATCAATGGTCGCCAGCTAGTGGTGTCAGCAACCCTACAGCAACTATAGTTACTGTTCATCCAACCACTCCAACAACATATACACTTACAGGTATTGCAAACAATGGCTGTGCCGATACAACTATTGCAATGGTAAATGCGAATCAGATTCCTGTTGCAAATGCGGGTGCTGATACGATAATTTGTGTTGGAGAAAATGCATTACTTTCTGCAAGCGGAGGAAATACTTATTTATGGACACCCACAGGCAGTTTAAGTAATTCATCCATTTCAACTCCTGTTGCAACGCCCGGCGGAAACACTATGTATTATGTTACAGTCTCAAACGGACCGTGCCTGGACATTGATTCTGTTTTTGTAACGGTGTTGGCTACTCCTACTGTTACTGCTGTTGGAACAACCACAATAATAATTGGATCTTCTACAAATTTATCCGCAATCGGCGGCGGAAATTACAACTGGTCACCTGCAGATGGATTAAACTGCATCACCTGTGCAAATCCTATTGCCTCCCCTACCCTGAATACTATGTATGTGGTAACGGTTACTGATGCAAGCGGATGTACCAGTAATGATACTGTTTATGTAACAGTAGAAATACAATGCGCTGAATTGTTTGTACCCAATGCTTTTTCGCCAAATGAAGATGGTGCTAACGAAATTCTTTATGCGAGAAGTAACTGTATAAAGTATATGCGTTTCGAAATATTTAACCGCTGGGGAGAAAAAGTTTTTGAAACAACGGATATCAACGTTGGCTGGAACGGAATTTACAACGGAGAGCGATTAGACGCCGCAGTATTCTCTTATGTGCTAAAGGCTTCCATGCTTGATAACACAGAGGTTACCAAACATGGAAACATTACATTGGTGAGGTGAAGAAGAGATTGAACATGTATGGTTAGCTTATTATTGATTCGAAAAGGTTGACGAAAAGCCTCAAACATTTTAACAGATGTTCGAGGCTTTTTTATTCCATTTTTAGTCTACTAGATACAAGAATAATGCTTATCCAACAATGCCAAAATTATTCCTGAGTAACCAATCCACAACTTGAATTTGGGACATGAGTAACGTTACAAGTAACTGTTGGCGTCAAACAATTGCCTCCGATTGTTAGCACTGGACAAGCTCTTCCCATAGCTTGGCTTTTGATTGTTTCCTGATTGTGCCTGTCAATTTCCCTAATGTCATAAATTTGCTTAACGGAGAAACTAATTATAATTCCGGAAATTAAGCTAAGTATTGTACCACCCTCCACAGTCGCACCCTCTTTATCACTCAATTCGGTAACAAAGCTATTCACTGATAATTCTTCTAATTGAAATTTCTTTTTCATGGTTAATCGTTTTTGAATAAATTATTTATAAAAAGTTTATAATCCTTCATTGTTTCCTTGCAATGTGCGCTAAAATTTATTTCTTAAAGACTTCATATTTTTGTTTTTTTTGCCTACTCTGGTTTCACCTTTTCAGCGATCGGTGTATTTATTTTAATAAACAGAGAATATTGTTTTCATGCTTGAGCAAAGAGATTACTAGATATGAAAACATTATATTGGTGTGGTAAAGAAAAGGTTCTGCATTTGAAGAGTTGTATAATATATCATTGCTATTTTTAACCGTTTATTGTACACGTTGTTGCCGTTGGTTGGCACCAGTTTCCACAGCTATTAAACGCTTGTGAACCATTTGGACAAGTCTGGCTCACGGGCGGGCCAACAGGACAACCTCTTTGCGTTTTTGGACAGATATCATCCAATGAATGAGAGCCGATTGGCTGAGGACCAAATGGTACTCCAGCCGGACATATGATTAGAGATATTATATCAATAAGGGTACCTCCATTTACAGTTTGTTTTTCAAAACTCTCTATTTTGGTTATAAAACTTTCTACGGTCAATTTACCCAATGACGCTTTGACTTTTTTCATTGATTTCATATTTGGTTCATGTGCAAAAGAAAATATTACAAATTACATTAACTCACATCCTTTTTGTTCCGAATAACATCTGCCTGCGGATTGGATTGTTGGGTCAGTTGGACAAGAAAATTGTGCTCCCGAACAACCGTTATCCGATCTGAGAAAAGGAATTATTCTCTCTGTCAATGGAGATGCCTTTATACGAAGAGGTGTAAGGTTGCACCATGCTCCCCATGATGCGAGACAGATCACCCCAATTGAACCATCAGTTGTGTTGTCATTAGCAGCTCCAATAAACGTTTCTCTCTCATTTGTTTCTATTTGTGTAATAAAACTATTTACTTTTAAATCGTTAAGACTGAGTTTTTTCTTTTCCATTTTATGTTTTTTTTGCCTACTCTTTGTTTACCTTTTCGGCTGCCGGTGTAAGTGCTAATTGATGATGAAACAAAACTATATCAGATAGTGTCCTATTACCATGCAAAACCATTTTTTTTGTATAAATTGAAAGTATATAGTATATTTATAATATATTGATTAATAATTAATTACATATTAATTTTGTATTTATTGAACGACTAAAATAAGTACTTGTTTTTATGCTTTTCGTGTAAAAAAATCTGTTAATTGTAATCGAAAAAATATTTCTGATGAAAAATAATCTCTTTGATCTCATCCATTCTTTATCCCGCAACGAGAAAGGATACTTTAAAAAATATTCTCTTAAGCACTCGCCTGAAGCTGACAACAACTATGTAAAGCTGTTCAATGCGATAGAAAAACAAAAAGAAAATGATGATGATTGGCTGGATAAAAAATTCAGGAAGGAAAAATTTGCAACACAATTACACGTTACCAAGAACTATTTATATAAACAAATTCTAAAAAGTCTCGAATCCTTCCACTACACTACTTTCGAAACAAAACGCCTTTTAATGCAGGCAAAGCTTCTTTCAGCAAAATATTTATTTGCACAAAGCTGGGAGATAGCCAATAAAGTTTTAGCTATTTCAAATAAACAGGAAGATTTTCCTGCCCAGCTGGAAGCATTAGATTTAAAATTAAACCTGATGTTACAATCTTCATTTGCTAAAACAGGACAGGAGCACATAACATTGATCTATAAACAAAAGCAACTTGTACTTGATAAGTTAACCAACCTGAATGAGTTTCAGTTTTTAAGATACCAGGTAAGTATATTATCAGTTAAAACCGAAAAGCAATCTGGGAATAAACAGTTCGACCAGATAATTAAAAATTATTTATTGCAGGATGAGAAACATGCAAAATCATTTAGAAGCAAAGTCATCTTTTATCAACTGAATGCTTATTGCGCTCACTTTATTAAAAACAATCTGAAAGAATCATCCCAGTATTTAGAGAAACAGTTAGCATTGTTTGATGATGAACCAGATAAAAAGCAGTTGTTCCGTAAACATTATCTTAATTGCTTAAGCAGTTTGTTGTTACTTTTTAAGGATTTGAGAGACGATAAAAGGTTCTTCGCAACGTTAAGCACATTCAAGGATTACGGCAGGATAAATGATAAGCCGGACCCTTCTGTTTTTTCTAAAGGCCTAACTATAGAAACAGATTTTTATATTATGAGTGCTAATCCTGAAAAAATAGATACGATATATAATGAAATAAAAAATGGTCTGAAGGAAATGGGAGAAAAAATTACAGCAGTTAAACGCAAAATTCTGCTTTATAATTGCGCCTATCTTTTTTTTATGGATTCAAATTACAGGCAATCACTGCGGTTAATAAACAATGTCATTACTGATCAGGACATTTCCATCAGAAGGGATATTACACTTCATACCTATTGGCTTCAATTGCAAGTGTTTTATGAGCAGGATAGTTTTGGTTTATTTCAAAAGCAATGCTTGGTTATTGAAAAATACATCCTTGAAAAGAGGGAGTTGTCTCCGAACGAATCTCTTCTGCTTGACTTTTTCAAAAAGAATATTTTTCCGATTGAAGATAAAAAATCTGAAAAAAAATATTTTTCAGCCTTAAAAGAATTTTTTGGGGGGGGAGGAGAAGAATTTGTTCCAGAGCGAAGGGATCGGCCTTTTCAGTTGGATCGATGCTAAGGCTCAGGGAAAAACTTTCAGAGAGGTTTGCGAAAAAAAAATACTGCACAATTAGTGCAGCATTTTTTATGTTAAAATAATACCTGGCTAATTTTTCAGTTTCTCGGTAATAGCATTTAGTTTTTCTGTTTGCTCGGTACGGCTGTACAATTGTTTCAGAGCGAACATGGTGCCTTTATCAGTTGGAGATATTTCCAGGGCCTTTTCTAAAATGGGTATCGCTCTTTTAAACTCTTCATTCGCATCTGCATTTGCTTTTGCATATTTAGCCTGGTCAATAATGGTATCGGCTTTTTTAGATTTTGATACGCCATGGTTATTGTAAAGAACACCAAGATTATAAAGGGCATCAAAATAATTAGGTTTTAATTCAATTGCTTTTTTGTAATTGGTCTCTGCGTTAGCAAGCAGTTCTTCGTAGTTTGCGGGCTTTTCCAATTCATTTCCGCTCGCATCTTTTGGGTTTGCCAGGTTATCAAATACATTACCCAGTACTAAATAAAGATTAGCATCGTTAGGCATTTTTTTAATGGCAATATTTAAATTATCAATGGCTTTCTGGTTCTCCCCACTTTTTAATGCAAAGTTTGTTTCTGCAATTACTAAATTAAGATCGTCGGGATATGCCACCAATCCTTTTTGAATAACTGCTTTAGCGCCTTCCGCATCATTTAACGTGAGGTAAATATTTGCAAGTGAATTGTAGGTGGCCGCTTTTCCAAATTTCATATCAATTAATTTTTGATAATGGACTTTGGCTCTTTCATAGTTCTTGCTTCTTTCTGCGACTATAGCGGCGTTGTTCGTATTGTTAGAATCAACAATTCCAAGAGCAGTATTAATTTCTATCGCTTTTTCAAACATTGGTAATGCGTCAGCGTAAACTTTTGCATTGTAGCAGGCAATACCTTTGTTTTCAAAATGTTTTGAGAAAACTCCCTGGCGCGGCGCGATCTCAGGGGTATATTTATTTTTTGTATCCAGTTCTTTTACTTTATTGGTTGCTTCATAAGCTAGTTGAAGTTCGCTGGTGCTGGTAGTTTGATAGCCAATTAATGTTTTTTTGTTCGGATCACTTATGTCGGTTAGTTTCTCAGTGTTTGTCTTAAGGTTATACTCAAACAAAGAATGATAAATAAGTGCTTTGTACCACCATGTTTTAGCTTCTGCCTTAGTGGTTTCATCTGCCGTAGCAACATCTATTGCCTCCTTAGCACTCTGCAGTGATTTAACATCTTTTTCTTCATTGTAATCGCTAAGGTATTTCCATGCGGTAACAACTTTTGCCTGTTGAGGATACGCAATTGCTATTACAAAAAACAAAGCGAGAGTTAAAAATATTTTTTGCATCCTGTTACTTTTTAGTATTCAGTTTTTCATCCATTTTTTTGGCTTTATCCGTCTCCCCTCTTCTTAAATACAGCTGTTTAAGCGCACGCAATAAAGTTCTGTCTGAATCATTTACAGTTAAAGCCTTTTCAAAATAAACGAGTGAATTGCTAAATTCTTTTTCTGCATTTGCATCATACTCTTTCATTTTTGCTGAGGCATTCAACGGTAAGTTACTCGCCTTATTGTTCCACGCCACGCCATTATTAAAATAGAGGGCGCCCAGGTTATAAAGTGCGTCGAAATAATCTGGTTTAATTTCAATCGCTTTTTTGTAACCTTCCTCTGCTTTTGCTAACTCTCCTTTTTGTTCATATACTTTTGCCTGTATCCATTGCAGTACTTCATTATCCGGAGCAGATGCAATTGCCTTTGTTACTTTTTCCAGGAGCACATCCATTTTTCCCAGTGTAACATATACACTTATCTCCGCATTAATAATATCCATGTTATCATCAAACATGTCCCTTCCTATATCTATATAACTGATCCCTTTAGCTGTATCTTTTTCTTCAAAATATAGCTGCGACATGTCAAGATATATATCCGGACTTTTATATTTAATATCGATTAGTTTTTGCAAGTATTCTTTTGCTTTTGCCTTATTATCTGCAGCTAAATAAACGCGGTACAGGTTATACGTTAAGGATTCATTGGTAATATTACTGCGGGGTAACGATTTTTCCTTGTCGTAAGGAAAAGCATCGTACAACTCAGCAAAATGGCGGGCAGCGTCTTCAAAATCCTTGTTGTTAAAATCAACGCTGGCTTTGTTAAAGACGCGAACTGCACACATCACTAGCAGTCCATCGGCATTATTCTCATTACTGGTGTTTTTCTTATATAGTCCGTCCTTATCTAACTGAAGACACTTTAAAAAACCTATGTACGCTTTTTCAGCCGACTCCGGATCAAGGTCCTTAAATTTTTCACGATTATCATTTATAGCTAAATATATTTTTCCCCTGTAATACCAGGTTTTTGCATCGCCTTTGGTTTCCGGATGTTCTACTGCAAGATCAATGGCTTCCTTGGCCCTGTCGAGTTCCTTTATATTCAGCGCGCTATATGCAGTTTGTAATTTATTTTTTTGCGCATGCACATGAATAAATGCCGTAGCAAATATTACAATAGCGGTTAGTTTTATTTTTCCTTTCATTAATCTAGATCAATATTTTTAACTTTCTTAACGTTCAGTTTGTCATTAAAATCCTTAACATTTGTTACGTTCATTTTTTCCAGCTGATCCTTGATCATATCCTTATCACCAACAATAACAATTGCCATTTTTGAAGGATCGATCATTTTTTTGATCTGCGCATTAAAATCTTCCTTTGACATCAGCTTAAGTGCAGCAGCCTGTTTAGCTTTAAAATCTTTATCAAGTTTATAATAAGCAATGTCATACAAAAATGATGCCTTTTGATCCGGCGTCTCATATTGTAATGCTTCGCTGTTCAACATGGAGTTTTTAGTAAATGCAACATCTTCGTCAGAAACTCCATTTTCTTTATAGTTGCTTACTTCTTTCATTATCTCAGCAAGAGAAGCCGCAGTTGAGGAACGTTTCACAGAAGCAGAAATGGTGAATCTTCCGGTATATTTATTCCCGGTTGTAGCCGAGAATATACCATATGTATAGCCTTTGTTTTCTCTGAGGTTAAGATTGAGCCTGCTGTTGAAGTTACCTCCCAATACAAAGTTAGCGGCGGTATTTTTAAAATATTCGCCTGTCGCATCAAATTTCTCTGATACTTGTCCCATATAGATCACAGATGACGGTGCGAAATCTTTATTTACAAGATATATCTGTGGTTCTATTACTGCGCTTACACTTGGCACGGGTGGTATTATTACTTCTTTCGCTTTCCATTTATTCAAAAAATCAAGTTTAGGTAATATTTCTTTTTCATCTATATCACCTGTGATAACAAGTTTTGTAACCGAAGGAGAATAATAATTTTCATAATACGATTTCAGATCCGCCAGTTCAAGTCCTTCTATATTTTTTGAAGTAGGGCTAAGTCCAAGAATAGTATTTCCATATAATATATTCATGTATGCTTTCCTGGCTTGTGACTGAGGACTTTTTTTGTCGCTGGCAATAGATTCCTTGTATTGTTTTTTTACTCTCTTAAAATCTTCAGCATCAAATTTTGGATTGAATAGTTTTTCATCTAAAACTTTTAAGGTAGCATCAAGATTCTTTTTCAGTGTTGTAACGTATATACTCGATCCGTCTTTTGACCCATTAATAGAAATTGCACTTCCTAGTTTTTCAAGCTCCGCGCTGATCTGTTCAGCCGTAAAATTTTTTGTGCTTTCATTCATCATTAAACCGGTGAATTCAGCAATACCATTCTTTTTCATTTCTTCCGGCTTCAACACAAGGTCCCCACCCTCGATTTCGAAATAGAGAACAATTTTTGAAGTTTCGGAAACTTTAGTTCCAATAATTTCTAATCCGTTTGCTAATTTGCTTTGATAAAAATCAGGAACAGTTGGCAGCTTAGGAGCTGATGCAGCGGGTCTTTTTGCTCTGTCAATATTATCTATTACCCTGTTGTATGTTAACCCGCTGTATTGCGGATCGTCTTTAAACTGAACTCCTGTATAAGGATAAATGCTTTTTACAGAATCTTTAGCTGAAGTTTTTGGGTAAACATTTACAACAGCAGCTCCGGCTCCTTTAATGTATTTATTAAACACACGCGCTATATCTTCTTTTGCTACTTTATTGTACCTGTCCAATTCATCGGTCATATTAAACTTTTTCCCACCGTTCAACCATTCCCAATAAGCCAATACTGTTGCTTTGCCCTGGATACTTTCAGTGATATCAACTGTCTGTGATTCCATTTTAGATTTAGCGCGTAGGAGCGATTCATCGGTAATTCCTGTTTTTTCAAATTCATCCAACGTAGTTTTTACTTTTGCTTCCATGTCATTGAACATTTTTTCAAGATTAAAATCTTCTGGCGGATAAGCAAAGATGTGCATGTTCATTTCCCCGGCAAGTTCATTTCCTGCGCCGGCGCTGCCATATGATACACCAGCCTCAGCAGCAAATTTGCTCTTAACAAAATTTTTATACATCAGTGAGTTATTGCCATCACCAAGCATACTGGCCATCAATTCAAGCGGAGCTTCATCACGATGATACTGAGGAACCGTTGGATATGTGCGAAGACTCATTGGTAAATAAACATTATCCCTGTAACTCATATATTTATCATTAGGAAGTACAACAGCCGGAATTTTGGCTTTCTTTACTTCAGGCCCCGGTTTAAATGGTCCGAAATATTTTTCTACTAAAGCCAATACATTTTTAGGATCAATATCTCCGGCAACAGTTAAAATTGCATTGTTAGGCCCATACCAGCGAAGAAAAAAATTCTTAACGTCATCTAATGATGCCCTGTTAAGATCATCTAAGTATCCGATTACAGGCCAGCTGTAAGGATGATCAGGAGGGTAAAGTGTTTGATTAATAAATTCTGTAAATGCCATTGCGTAAGGCTGGTTCTCGAAGTTCTGCGATTTTTCGTTTTTCACCGCGTCACGTTGATTCTCAAATTTGCGGCTTGTTAACGAATCCAATAAAAATCCCATCCTGTCAGACTCAAGCCACAATGCTACTTCCAGCTGATTGCTTGGAACATTATTATAATACATAGTGCGGTCACGTGTAGTGTTTCCGTTCATGTCTCCTCCGGCTTCAGAAACAATTTTAAAATGCTCTTCATCTTTCACGTTCAGTGATCCCTGGAACATCATGTGCTCAAAGAAATGTGCAAAACCCGATTTGCCAATACTCTCTCTTGCAGAACCTACTTTGTATAATATCTGTACGTTCACCATCGGATCGGAGTGATCTTCACTTATAATAAGTGTAAGGCCGTTCGGAAGCTTCCATTTTTCATATGGAATATTGGCGCTGCCCGGAATGGCATCTACTTTTTCGACTAATGTTGACTGTGATCTGAGGTTTGATGTTGCCCCGATTACTATGTTTTTTTGTTTTTATTTCGACCAAAATTAACTAAATAGATATACCTGTCATTGTATAATTCTGACAAACCCTTTATTTCCGGGGATAAAATTGGGTTAGTTAATAAATCGAGAAGACAATATTAGCTGTATTAATCTTCTACAGGTTCAATGCCGGGTGTTTCCTCATCTGCCGGAGCCGAATCAATATTATCATCTGTTATACTTCCGGTTTCGCCTTCAGCGGTCGGAATTATATTTTCAGGTGTTTGTCCTTCAGTCCCTTCCGCTCCTTCTGCAATTTGCGCTTCAACCGGATCGGCATCAACACTTGCAACAGAAGCTATTCCATCGTCATCACGAAGGTTAATTAATTTAACACCTTGTGAAACGCGGCCAATTAATCTTAGTTTGTTTACTGAAAGACGGATAACAACTCCTGATTTAGTGATAATCATCAAGTCGTTTTTATCTGTTACCGCTTTGATTGCAACAAGGCTGCCCGTTTTATCAGTGATGTTTATTGTTTTAACACCTTTTCCGCCTCTGTTAGTCACACGATATTCTTCTAACTCTGAACGTTTACCAAATCCTTTTTCTGCTACTACCAATACATTTTCTGTAGGGTCCTGAAGGGCAACCATTCCGATCACTTCATTTCCTGCATCCTCATCAAGATTTATTCCTCTTACACCGGAAGCGTTACGGCCCATTGGACGTACTGTTGATTCGTTGAAACGAACTACTTTTCCATGCTTAGAAGCAAGCATAATCTCACATTTTCCATTGGTCAATTTTGCTTCCAATAATGAGTCGCCGTCACGTACGGTAATTGCATTAATACCATTCGCACGTGGTCTGGAATAGGCTTCAATTGTCGTCTTTTTAATAATACCATTTTTAGTACACATAATAATGTAATTATTATTAATGTACTCCTGATCCTCTAAGGTTTTAATATTGATGAATGCTTTTACTTTATCATCAGGCGCTATATTGATGAGGTTTTGAATTGCTCTTCCTTTAGAAGCTTTATTTCCTTCAGGTACTTCATAGGCTCTTAACCAATAACATGCCCCTTTCTCCGTAAAGAATAAAATATAGTTATGCGTAGATGCTATAAATAAATGTTCCAGGAAATCTTCATCGCGTGTGCTTGTTCCTTTTGATCCAGCTCCTCCCCTGTTCTGCGTGCGGTATTCTGTTAGTGGTGTACGTTTAATATAACCCATGTGCGAAATAGTAACTACTACTTCTTCATCCGCAATCATATCTTCCATCCTGAATTCGCCGGATGCTAATACAACTTCCGTCCTTCTTTCGTCACCATACTTATCTTTTACTTCTCTTAATTCATCTTTAATGATCTCCATTCTTAATGTCTCATCTTCCAATACATCTTTTAAATATGCGATAAGCTGCATTAAATTGTCGTACTCTTCTTTTATCTTATCTCTCTCTAAACCAGTGAGTACACGCAGTCTCATCTCAAGTATTGCTTTAGATTGAATTTCGCTCAGTCCAAAGTTTTTCATTAAGCCATCCTGTGCCTCCTGAGGGGTAGCGGAAGCACGAATCAGTTTAATTACTTCATCGAGGTGATCAAGTGCAATTAAATATCCTTGTAAAATATGAGCTCTCTTCTCTGCTTCTGCTAACTCATATTTTGTTCTTCTGATTACTACTTCGTGCCTGTGATCAACAAAGTGTACAATAAGATCTCTCAGGTTCAATACAAGCGGTCTTCCTCCTACCAGTGCAATATTATTTACACTGAAAGCCGATTGAAGTTCTGTGTGTTTGTATAAATGATTCAACACCACATTGGCGATTGCATCTCTTTTCAATTCATATACAATACGCATTCCGTCGCGATCACTCTCATCGCGGATATCTGATATGCCATCTATTTTTTTATCATTGATAAGGTCGGCGGTTTTCTTGATCATCTCCGCTTTGTTTACCATGTAAGGAATTTCGGTTACTATGATACGCTCCCTGTCCTTAACCACTTCAATGGTAGTTTTCGCTCTTACAACAATTCTTCCTCTTCCTGTTTCAAATGCATTGCGAACTCCCTCGAATCCGTAAATAGTACCACCCGTAGGAAAATCAGGGGCCTTCACATATTTCATTAAACCTGCAACGTCAATTGTTTTGTTGTCAATATATGCAATGGTCGCATCAACAATTTCGGAAAGATTGTGAGGTGGCATATTCGTTGCCATACCAACAGCAATTCCCGATGAACCATTCACCAATAAATTAGGAATACGCGTTGGAAGAACCGTAGGCTCTTCTAATGAGTCATCAAAATTTGGTCTGAAGTCAACAGTATCTTTCTCAATGTCAATCAGCATTTCTTCCGCTATCTTTTTCAAACGCGCTTCTGTATAACGCATCGCTGCCGGGCTGTCACCGTCAACTGAACCAAAGTTTCCCTGCCCGTCAATCAAAGGATAACGCAAACTCCATGGTTGAGCCATGCGTACCATTGTGTCATATACCGAACTGTCACCATGCGGGTGATATTTACCTAACACTTCCCCTACTATCCTTGCTGATTTTTTATGCGGTCTGTTTGAAAGTACACCAAGATCAAGCATCCCGAATAACACCCTTCTGTGTACAGGCTTTAACCCGTCGCGTACATCAGGTAATGCCCTGGAAACAATAACCGACATCGAATAATCGATGTAGGCTGATTTCATTTCCTCTTCAATATTTATCGGGATAATTTTCTCTCCATCTGCCATAATAAAACGATCTTAAAATTTATTAAATATGGTTTAAAAACAAGCTATTAATTTACGAAATTTTACTCTAATTCTGCTCTTTTGTCAGCCTTATTTTCTTAGCATAATTATTGCAGAAATCAGGTGTTTAAAGGCGCCCGAAGTTAGCGAATAGCAAAGGAAACGCAAGGTTTAAAACAAGCTTAATTATCAACATTTTTCGGTTGATAATGATGAAAGATTTTAACAAACAAAAGGTACTGTTTATAAGTACTTTTATATTGAAAATAAAATGTGTATTTTTAACCAATTCGCATCATGCGTTAATTATTAATTTGGAAATATTATGGAAGCTAAATTTTCACCAAGAGTAAAAGATGTAATTACATTCAGCCGTGAAGAGGCATTACGATTGGGGCATGACTATATTGGAACCGAACATCTTTTGCTTGGCATTATAAGAGAAGGTGAAGGCATGGCAATAAAACTGCTTAAACTTTTAAAAGTTAACCTTGTTGAATTGCGTAAAGCTGTTGAACAATCAATAGCCGTTACTACAAAAAAAACAAATCCTTCGGGCAATATCCCGCTTATAAAACAAGCTGAACGTGCATTGAAGATCACATACCTTGAGGCAAAACTTTTTAAGAGCCAGGTAATAGGAACAGAACATTTACTGCTTTCTATTCTGAAAGATGAAGATAATGTTGCAACTAAATCATTACACAAATTTGGGATCGATTACGATCTTGTAAAACAAGAACTAGAAATGATGAACATAGACCCTAAAGCGGAATTCCCTGGCAGTGCTACTGATGATGATTCTGATGACGATTCAGCAAGCTTTAGCGCCGGAGCTAAAAAAGGTACCGATGCTAAATCGAAAACTCCTGTACTGGATAATTTCGGAAGAGATTTGACCAAAGCTGCCGAAGACGGAAAGCTTGATCCTATTGTAGGAAGAGAAAAAGAAATTGAGCGCGTATCGCAGATATTGAGCCGTAGAAAAAAGAATAATCCTATTCTTATTGGTGAACCGGGTGTTGGTAAATCTGCTATTGCAGAAGGTCTTGCATTGCGTATCATTCAGAAAAAAGTTTCAAGGGTATTGTTTGGTAAACGTGTGATCACGCTTGATCTCGCTTCATTAGTAGCGGGTACAAAATACCGCGGACAATTTGAAGAGCGTATGAAAGCGGTGATGAACGAATTGGAAAAATCGCCAGATGTTATTTTATTCATCGATGAGATACATACTATTATAGGTGCTGGAGGCGCTTCAGGATCACTGGATGCATCCAATATGTTTAAACCTGCTCTTGCACGCGGTGAGATACAATGTATTGGTGCAACAACTCTTGATGAATATCGTCAATACATAGAGAAAGACGGAGCATTAGAGAGAAGGTTCCAGAAAGTAATGGTGGAGCCTACTACTGTTGATGAGACGATACAGATATTGCATAACATTAAATCTAAATACGAAGAGCATCACAGTGTTGCTTATACTGATGAAGCGATAAAAGCTTGTGTTACGTTAACTGCAAGGTATATCACTGATCGTCATTTGCCGGATAAAGCTATTGATGCTTTGGATGAATCCGGATCACGTGTACACATTAAAAACATTAATGTTCCTAAAAATGTATTGGAGATCGAGAAAAAGATAGAGGACATTAAAGAAGAAAAAAACAAAGTTGTACGCAGCCAGAAATATGAAGAAGCTGCTAAACTTAGAGATACAGAGCGTCAGTTATTAGAACAATTGGAAGCTGCGAAGAAACAATGGGAAGAGGAAACTAAAACTCACCGCGAAACAGTAAGCGAAGATAACGTTGCTGAAGTTGTTGCGATGATGACAGGTGTTCCTGTTCAGCGTGTTGCGCAAAATGAAGGCAACAGGTTGTTATCCATGTTCGAGGACCTTAGAGGAAAAGTTATTGGCCAGGATGAAGCGATCAAGAAAATTGTTAAGGCTATACAACGTAACCGTGCCGGATTAAAAGATCCGAACAAACCAATAGGTTCATTTGTTTTCCTTGGACCAACAGGTGTTGGTAAAACGCAGTTAGCGAAATTACTTTCACGTTATATGTTTGATAACGATGATGCATTGGTGAGAATTGACATGAGTGAGTACATGGAAAAATTTGCTGTGTCTCGTCTTGTTGGAGCGCCTCCGGGATATGTGGGTTATGAAGAAGGAGGACAGCTTACAGAAAAAGTAAGACGTCGCCCCTACTCTGTTGTATTATTAGATGAGATAGAGAAAGCACATCCGGATGTGTTTAACTTGTTGTTACAGGTATTGGATGATGGACAGTTAACAGACAGCTTGGGAAGAAAAGTTGACTTCAAAAATACAGTGATCATTATGACTTCTAACATTGGCTCACGCCAGTTAAAAGATTTTGGACAAGGTGTCGGATTCAGCACTACTGCTAAAAAAGACTCTGCCGATGAAAACGCGAAAGGTGTAATTGAGAATGCATTGAAAAAAGCATTTGCTCCTGAGTTCCTGAATCGTATAGATGATGTAATTATATTCAACAACCTTAGCAACGAAGACATCCGTAAAATTATTGATGTTGAATTGCAAAGCTTGTATCAACGTATCAACGATCTTGGTTACACAGTTAAGATCACCGATGCGGCAAAAGATTTTATTGCCGATAAAGGTTTTGATTCTCAGTTTGGAGCCCGTCCGTTGAAACGTGCGATCCAGAAATTGATTGAAGATCCTCTAGCTGAAGAGATCTTAATGTCTAACCTTACTGAAGGAGATTCAATTGAAATTGAATTGAATAAAGAAAAGCAGGAAGTGAAGATTAAAGGTGTAAAAGCAAAAACTAAGAAGAATAAAAAAGAAGAGCCTAAAGATGAATAAGTAATTAGGTTAATGATGCAAAAATGCCCCGAAAGTTCGGGGCATTTTTTTTTGAAATGAAGTCTCATTTTGAAATTTCAAAGATTACTGAAAATTTATCGTGAGCGATGCAGTTCAAACATACGTATGCATACAATAACCATGCGCGTCATAGCTGTAATGCTCAGTGCATCTTGTTATTTTTATGTTTTTAAAGTATATTTGCAGGGTAAAAATTAATATAAATGACAGATAGAACTATTGATAATAAAATCTTGAATTATTTGCATTCTCTTGATAAGGCAGAACAACTCAGTGTTTTAGATTATCTGAAAAACCTGTTAAAAAAATCAGGCAAAAAAGATAATAAAAACAAGGAATTACTTTCTCTTGCCGGTTCTATTAAAAAAAGTGACCTAAAAAAAATGGAATTGGCTATTGAGGAAGGCTGTGAAAGCATCGACAAGAATGAGTGGTAAATTTCTGCTGGATACCAATATCCTTATTGCCTTCTTTAATAAAGAAAAATCTGTAATTGATTATATAAAGTCTGGGGTAGAAATATATATTCCGTCTGCTGCATTGGGTGAAATGTACTTTGGTGCTGAAAAATCTGCACAGAAAAAATCTAATATTGAGAAGATTGATCACCTGGCCGAATATGTTACTATCATTCCCTGTGATAAAATTACTGCCAAAGTTTACGGGAAAATAAAAAATCAACTTAAAGACAAAGGAACTCCAATTCCTGAAAATGATATTTGGATTGCTGCATTGAGTGTACAACATCATATTACTCTTGTTTCGAGGGATAAACATTTTAATGTAGTCGATAAATTGGATCTGGTTCGCTGGTAATCTTTTCAAAGTTTATTTCCTTGATATTACATGACTAAAGATTATCGTTAATACTAATCCTAATCTAAATATTAGTAGTGCATTAGCAAATAATGTAGCTCAATCTGTTGCTATCTCCTCTACACTCGAATGGATTCTTTGAGGAAGTATTGAAAATAGTAAATAATGAGTATACCGTTCGCACGGATATGTAGCGCTGCAAGTGTGAAAGGTATCCGTACGTATTATCAAATTGTATGCAATTAATTGTTTAGGCGCACGGATAACTACGCTTTGGCTTACACTCCGATATCCGCACGAACGAGGGTTTTGGTTCGCAGTTTGGAGCCCGTCCGTTGAAACGTGCGATCCAGAAATTGATTGAAGATCCTCTGGCTGAAGAGATTTTAATGTCTAACCTTACTGAAGGAGATTCAATTGAAATTGAATTGAATACAGAAAAGCAGGAAGTGAAGATTAAAGGTGTAAAAGCAAAAACTAAGAAAAATAAAAAAGAAGAACCTAAAGATGAATAAGTAGCTAGGTTAATGATGCAAAAACGCCACGAATTTCGGGGCGTTTTTTTTGGGATGCTGTTTCGTTTCACTGGCGTGAAAATGAATACAAATTTCGAACTTCATATTTATCTGCCGAAGTCTTAACGAAGGTAGATCAAAAAGTTGGCGCACGGGTAACTACGCTTTAGCTTACACCACGATATCCGTGCGAACGGGTGCATTTTTCCGTGAAATACGAGGGTCAATCTTTTTAACAAAGATACCTTATTTTATACTTTCGTTAATTTAAAATTTTCTTAACTCAACTTTGAAAGTCCATCCTTTAGAATGTATTACTCTTGTGGCCCTCCTAACCCTAAAGCGATATATGTCATTTGCCATAGTAGCTCCTTGAGGTACCTGAGGTGTAACAGTGTCAGTACCACCCTCATTACTTTCATTGGCGTAGGTTCCGGTACTTATCGGATTATTAATTGCTTTTAACCAGCCGTTGATATTGTAGGTTAAATCAACATCCTGTATTTTATTTCCGAGAACTTAAAAAAATATATGGCAAATATCAACTCACTAAAACGCAACTTTAATATCATAAAAATCTTTTAAAATAGGTTTATCAATAAACTGTACAGATGAAACGCTGACGGATGGAACATTTTTAACAAATAAATCTATAAGAGAAATTGAATACGTACTATTTTTTATATAATCGTGAGAATTTAAAAAGACAACATTATTTGTTAAATTCGAATTGCCGTCTAA
>Ga0163149_10002790_pt1 | contig 20560 bp, 8 predicted proteins | sample OliLakLV19MP5G1_FD_148604 | JGI IMG/M metagenome (GOLD analysis project Ga0163149, IMG submission 148604) | Freshwater microbial mat bacterial communities from Lake Vanda, McMurdo Dry Valleys, Antarctica - Oligotrophic Lake LV.19.MP5.G1 | ecosystem: Environmental > Aquatic > Freshwater > Lake >...
ATTTTATTTCGGTGCTTAAATATCCAACCACATCTACACAGGTTTTTTTATCATAAAACTTATTTGTAAAGTTACCACTTGGAGTACCCGGAAATACCTGTAAACGATAATTGTTAATATTTACATCATCTGCTGGTGAAGCGACCGCATAAATTCCTAAACCTGTAGGCACAATGCTTCGATTAGCATAGTTACCGTTTTGGAAAACTGAATTAACAACAGTAACATTACTATTTAGAGAGTAAACATCTACGTGTAAATTATCGAAACAGTTAAATCCTGATGGGCCACCACCATTCTGCCCAACTGATATATCTTTGAAAGTAGCGCCTAATGGAATACTTGTATAACCAACATCTTTAATAACCATTCCATAAGTGATTATAACCGTACTAACATTGTTTGCCTTTAATCCTGTTACGGAATACGTTGTATTATCTATATAAGGTGTTTGCATTGAATTACCACCGCTTGGAGAAAGTTTGATGGTATTTGTTTGTGGCCAATTTAGAGGAGTAAATGGAATATTACGAGAAGTGAACAAAGAATTTTGTATTGTGAAAGGATAATTATTTTGATTTTTACGGTAACTGCCAATGCGAATTCCAATGACGTTTCTATTAAATGTGGCATTGGCAACAGTTAAAATATTGGTTGCATTTTGGTTAAAGAAATATTGTTCGACATCAACTGCAATTAAAGCGTCCTCAATAAATGGTGTGTTAGCAGAGCTTGGGAACATATTCACCTGCCCACCTTGCTTTACAACTATTCCACTCCACATTTTATCACAGGCATATAAATGACTACCAAGTATGTTTAAAGCCGATCCAGACGTAACAACTATGGAAACGTTTGGTGCAATTCTTAGATCGGCATTACTAAAAGTAACAACTCCATTAATGAATAAAGTACCAGGTATGCAGAAAATCTGACTAGAATATATCCCATTTGTAATAGTGCCGGTTAATATAGCACCACAATTTTGTACACATACACAGGTAGCGTTAAAGAATGGGATAGTGAAAGCAGGAATGCTCACTGAACACTCGCTTGGTCCCGATGCAAGTGTAACACTTGTGGCAGCAGTAGGTGTTATTACCAATGGATTTCCAACAAAGTTAAAAGGGAACCATGTATATGTCTGACTAGAAGGCGTGGCTGTTATTGTAAACTGATCGCCTATACAGGCTACGGAATTACTCATTGTAACTGTTGGTGTTGCAGGCGCCGCTAAAACAGTAATGGTATTGATGGCATAAGGTGAACACACTACACTATTAGTATAAAGAATTTCTATTGTATAGACACCAGGACTAGGATTCGGACCAAAAACATTCGAGGCTGCCGTACCATTTACACTAAAAGTAGCGCCACTAGAAAAAAGCGTTAAGTTGTACAGATTTAAAGTTGGAGAATTGGAGCAAATAACTGTTGGATTAATTGCTGCATAAATATCCGTGCCAGCGAGATTGTATGTTGCCGTATAAGTACATCCGTTCGTATAAATAGCAATGGCAGAGAAAGTTCCGGCAACAGAAGATGTTATAGAACTATTAACCACGTTTGATGGAATCCATGTATAGTTTGGAGATCCAATAACAGAAAGTGTAGCAGTTGTAGCGCTTGGTGACTGAACGCAAATGACACTTGGATTTGATACAATAGAAAAGAAATTTGCAGTTAAGGGATACACGCTTTGGGTAACAACGCAATTATTCGTACAACCCAGAGCACTTGTACCAATAACTGTATAGTTAGTTGTAACTGAAGGAGAAACTGAAGTAGTTTGAAAAGGAATATTAATGGGGAACCACGTAAATGTTATTGCACCGCTTGCGGATAAAGTGGCTGAAGTATTTGGACACACAACGGGAGATGCGCTGCATGTGACATTAGGCAAAGGGTTTACCGAAACAAAAACGGTTGTTGTACCAATGCAACCAAAAATACTTGTTCCATTTACTGTATATGTTGTAGATGTAGTAGGGCTAACAACAATATTTGTTGTTGGTGTATTCATTGGTAGCCATGTATAAGTTACCGCACCCGAAGGGATAAGATTAATGGGGCTATTTAAGCAAATTGTATTTGAGGCTGCAGGTGAAACAGATAATAGAGGCGGATTATTAACTGTTACCTGAACAGTACTTGTTTTAGAACACCCGTTCACGGATAGTCCACTAACAGTATAAATAGTAGTTGATGCAGGGGAAACAACAACGGTTGTGCCACTTAATGATCCCGGCTGCCAAGTGAAATTAGAACCATTAAGGCCAGTTAAAGTAGAACTGAAACCGACACAAATATTATTTGGGGACGCAGATGCCGAAATTGTACTTGTGTAAGTGAAGATTGTAATTGTTTTTGTAATGGTACATCCGTTAGTGGTTGTACCGATTGCGGTATAAGTTGTGTTACTTGGAGGAAAAACAACAAAATTGTTCCCAATTAGCGATCCTGGTAACAAGGTATAATTTCCGACACCACCACTAACTGATAAACTGACTGATGTGTTTGGGCAAACAGTGGGGTTGCTTGGGGTAATAGTTAGAGGGGTTAGAGTTAAGGAGGTGATCGTTACATTTCCGCTTACAGCACAAGGCTGCCCATTTGAGTCAAACCCCTGAGCGTTGACATTGTAGTTAGTTGAGGTTGTAACAGTAGCGACTGGATTAGGGATCGCCGGATTGTTTAATGTATTGCCTATCCAACTGTAAGTTAATGTGAGATTATTTACACCGCAGGGATGGGAAGCATTTAAATTAGCGCTACCACAGACATTAACTGTTGGAGTACTAGATGTAACATTTATTTCTAGTGGTCTTATACTTACATCATCAACGTAAAGAAAATGAGTAAGATCACAATTTAATTCTAACAGCGCGCCGCAAACCGGGCTTAAGGTACTGCCAGGAGATACGAATCCCGTCGCTGGTCTTCCAATAGTTAAATAACTTTCGGTGCCTACCGCGAGATGACAAATTTTAATATTCCGCCAGATATTTTTATCATTTAATAGAGTTGGGTTATTTATTGAATAATTTGGTGTTAAGGCGAGGGGTTGTGCTCCAGTTGTAGATGTTGGATTTGGAGTAAGCCAAATCCCAAGAGAATTTAATGTCCCAAAGAAATTATCTGCTTTACTAACCCAAAATGAAATAACATAGGTTTTGCCTGGCGTCATAGATTGAGATAATTGGGTTTGCAGATATTCAGTAAACGCTGCGGAGCCGACATTTGAACTTGCTATTCCTGCATAGTTATTACTTGTTGTGCAATTCGTGTGCGTAATGACGGTTTGCTGGCCGCGTGCGTTACATGGAGTTGAAGACTCCGTGAATGATGAAGTGGATGAGAAAAGATCACTAGTGCCCACTGGATTGGATCCAAGCCAATTATAGGCAAGGTATAAATCCCCATTAAAAACTGTAAGTGGTCCCGAAGTAGCTTCAAAACTTCCATTGCAAATTAGCTCACATGATGGTAAGGTACATGGATTTGTAAAAAAGCAACCAAAAGCAGATGTTTTAACTATATTATTTACTTGAATTGAATATACGACGTACAATGAATTATTGACAATTTTGCCAAGCTCAATTAAGTAGCTATTACCTTGAGAAAACGATTCTGAGTTTGAAATAATAGTATCTCCACTAATAGTAACGCTTGTTGTTAATTCGTTCGCGGCCAAGTTAGTACAATCATTGAGATAGATTTTTACATATTGATTATTAAAACCAAGATCCACTAAACCTTTGATGTAAGTTTTAACTACATGACCATTGCTGTTCGCTGTGAACTTGAAAAACCTATTTTGTACGCTAAAGGAATCAATTTGAGAAAATTGTCCATTGTTGGGATCTAGGTCAATAGGATTGGTACAAGTTTGACTGAAAGTTTTATTACCTAACAATAATGCAAAGATAAATGCAACTAAGAGTTTAATGTTTTTCATTTTTCATCTGTGTTTAGTATGCTAAAGCTAACAAAAAAAATAGATACGTATAAATAAAAAATTAGTAATCGGTCAAATGACTAAAAATACTTGTTCCGTATTTTGTTTTAACTACGCTAATAATTGATTGGGATATCGGCTTAAGCCGACAATAAAAAAAGCCCCAACGGATATTGAGGCTCTTCATTAATAAATTAATTTTTATTCCTTAACCAACTTAATAGTTTTAAGCGTTGAGTTTCCATGTTTAATTCGTAAAAGATAAACGCCGTTTGCTAATTGAGAAACATTTACCTTCTCTTCATTTGAGTTAACCGATTGGCTTATAATTACTCTTCCGGCAGCATCAGAAATGATCAATGAAGTATTGTCGAACTTTGCATTTGTAATGGTTAATTGATCCTTAGCCGGATTTGGATACACACTAACTGATCCAAGCTGATTGCTAAATTGTGATAAACCTGTACAATCTGCAACAGTCATTACCAAACTATCAATTCCACTGCAATTTGTAGTTGGATCAATGTAATTATAATAAATTGTAAACGAACCAGTACCTGTAACTGCTGGATTGAACATATTAGATGTCATGCCGGGCCCACTAAATGTACCTCCAACCGGTGTTGCATTGATCAATACAGGCGCAACCCCAAAGCATAAATTGGTTTGGTTACCGGCTAAACTAATAGTTGGTGCAGGATTAATAGTTGCAGTAACAGCAACGGCAGGACTCTCACAGTTCGCTTTTCTTACTTTAATATTATAGTACCAATAGTAAGAACCCGGGCCTGCGCTTGAACCTGTTAGATTTACGCAACCACCAATATTGTATGGATAACTTACAGTAGTGTTTGTTCTATATAGAGCCGAGGCTGATGACGCATTTAAACCCAAGCGATAACCCGTTCCAATAGGTACATTAAAGTTTAAATTAACTGTATTAGCACCAACTACCGTTAAGTTTACAACAGTAGAACTCAAAATTGCATTTGCTGAGTTTCTTAATTCAAACGTTCTGTTACCAGTAGTTTGCGCATTAACAACAACAGATTCAATGGTGCTATTTTGTACAACATCAAATATCAAATAATGGGCGGCATTTGTTAAATAACCTCCACCGGTAATGCTCAAAAGGCCTCCGGTAACGGGTGAATTGGTTACTGTATTTACAACATAATAGGTAGTTGTAGTGGTTAAATTTGGAGTTGTGTAAGCTGTGCCTGTATTAATAACAGATGTTGATGAAGGTGATGCGTACCAATTTAATAGCGTTCCACCAGCAGCACTTAATAATAAAGTCCCATTTTGACAAACCGCAGCACCTGTTGCAGTTGGCAAGGCCGGGGCATTTACCGTAATATAAGCGGGCTGAACAATACTTGCTGTATTGCTTATACAACCAGTTGCAGTTAAAGTTACAGTGTACGTTCCGTTTGCCGTGTAAGAGTGAACAGCATTTGTAGCTGTGGATGTGCTATTATCTCCAAAATTCCATATATAGCTTACCCCATTAGCTGTGGTATTATTAAAACTAACATTTGCTGGTAAGTTACAATAGCTTGTACTTGCCGAATTAAAATTAGGATTAATTGCCGCAGGCGCATATACTGCTCCTACTCCAACTGCATGCCACGCATTTGTGGTTTGTATTACTTCGTTACTGCAAGCTCCAAACAGATCCTTGGCAGCTTGAATAGTTAACAATCTTGCATTTGCAAAATTCGTGCTTGGTACATAATAAACAGTTAAGGCGCGGAAAGCTATTTTAGCAGCATTCAACATGCCAATAGAATTTACGGTATACGAACTCGCAATATCATTTGTGCCAGTTCCTCCTGCAGTTAATAAATAGAACCAATAATTATATACACCACTATTTGTGTGAACACCACCGTTATCGCCGGTTCCAGTATACCAATAAGTTCCCAAGTATGTATTAGGATCATTATAAGGTGCTACTTTAGGGAATTGCATACTACGGATACCATTACCACTTGGAGTTATCTCCGCTCCTATTTTCCAATCCCAATTTGCCGGACGTCCATAGTTCTCAATACATGTGCCAAAAATATCTGAGTTACCCTCATTCAAAGCGCCCGACTCATAACTGTAGGTTAGGTTACCTGTAGCCGATGTTAATCCATGAGAAACTTCGTGACCGCAAACATCCAATCCAGTTAACGGCGTAAACGTTGTTCCATTACCATCACCGTAGGTCATACGCTGGCCATCCCAAAACGCATTATTGTAACTAACACCATAATGAACATAACTCAATAATTTAAAACCTCCGTTATCAATACTATTGCGATTGTGTGTTAACCAATAATAATCATAGGTCATCTCACAACCCCAATGAGCATCTCTTGCTACTTGCTCAAATTGAACGGTGCTTGTCCATGCAGTACTTGTATTTGTAAAATCCGTTGAACTATACGTGGTTGTATTATTCATATTGTAGGTTTCTACACCCAAACCACGTCCGGTTTCTCTTAAACGGAATAAACTTGCTGATTGTTGATCAACCGTCATTGTTTGTGCAGCACTATACTTGGTTAACGCGGTAGCTCCAACATCTGTAGTACAAATTAAATTCTGCTCATCTAAAATTGCGCCTGTAGAAGCATCCACAAACACGTTAGCACGGTAAAGAGGAGTTTCTGCGTAGATATTGAATCTATAAGCAGAAACTAATTTACCTTTTATCTCAATAAATGTTTTAATCCCCTTTGGTTGGTAAGTAAAATCAGGCTGATTTAAAACCTCACGCATATGAGCTTCCTCTGCCTTGTTTTCCCACTTGTATTTTTTTGCACCAACTTTACTTAGCGCTTTTTGTAAGGCACTAGCTTCTGAAATAAAGAACTTAGCTGATACTTTTCCCATATCGCTAATATCTCCATTAAGAGATACTAATTTTCCATTCTGGCAATGTGCGTTGATCATTTTATTACTTACTTCTACTCCATTGATTTGGATAGAATATCTCATGTTTGTCCAACCGATAAAATCCTCTTCTGCTTTAACAAGAGATACTTTAATAGACGCATCATTGAACAACATCATATTGAGGAAATCTGTTACTTCGTTTTGAGCAACCTGATGGGTTTCTTTGAAACTAACAAAATTGAGTTTTTTACCACTGTCGTAATTAAATTCCTTTGAGTAAGAAATTAATTTTGAATTCGACTGCCCGATCAATTGAATCGAAACGAACAAAGCTGCAATACATAAAATTTTTTTCATGCCTTTTGTTTAGGTTTTATAACTTCAAATTAGCCAGGGCTCATTCTAAGTCAGATTATTATATCATAACAAGATAGGAAGAATAACAAACAAAGTCAAGTCACGCTTTTAAATATGTTAATAATTTGGTCCGAAAACCAAATTTAAAACCCAATTTTAACAATTAGTCGAAAAATTATCAATGGGGTATTGTGGTAAATGAATGGATTTTATATATTGCCTGTGCAAAAAACAACTAACATGAAAAAAATTTACACTATCATTTTACTTACTGCATTAACAACATTCAATTTAATTGGGCAATGTATGTTAACGCCAATTTCATTAACTCAGCGTGTTACTAATTCCAGTATGATCGTTGAAGGCTCAGTTATTTCAAAAAAACCATTTTGGAATGCAGCGCGTAATTATATTTATACCTCAAACCTTATTCAGGTAAAGCAGGTTTTAAAAGGAAGCCTTAGTAACTCCTTTATCGAGATCATTACCGCAGGTGGGGAAATTGAAGATAGACGTATAACTGCTGAGCCATCTCTTCAACTAGATCCAGAACAAGAAGGTGTTTTTATGGTGAATTTCAAAAATGCTCCTTCGCAATTTGGTTTCAATACTTATGAGGTATATTCAGATCAACAAGGCTTTGTAAAATTTGATACGAAAGAAAATAGTGCGAAAGATCCTTTTACTACTTATCCTGATATCAATGAAGATCTTTACAAAGCAATTGGCAATATCATGAATGTTATCTTGCCAAATTATTTTAGCACACAAAATAAATTCAGCAATCCTTCTCAAATAAATGCTGCTATCACAGGAATTTCGCCTTTATCTATTTCGGCTGGTACAGGAAGCGTAATTACCATCACAGGAAGTGGGTTTGGTGCTACAGGACCAGATGCGACAAATTATATTTCATTTAGAAACGCCGACGATGGTGGAGCAACATTTATTGGGGCACATGCTTCGCAATATGTTTCTTGGAGCGCTACACAGATCCAAGTAAAAGTACCAACTCGTACAAATGCATCGGGTACGGCAGGAACTGGGCAGGTTCGCGTAACAATTGCAAATAGCCCTACGCTCAGCGCTCAAACGCTTACGGTAACTTATGGACATATAAACTTAATTAGTCCTGGCTCGCCAACAACTGCGGCATCAACAGTGTATAATACTCGTCATATTAATGATAACACCTTAGGTGGTTATACTTGGCAATACTTTACAGGATTTGCAAGTAATGCACCAGCAGTAGCGTCTTTTGAAAGATCTATTAAAACATGGACATGCACCACATACATCAACTGGAGAGTTGGTGCTAACACCGCAGTTAATACAGTAGCCGGCGATGGCGTAAATGTAGTTCGATTTGATATCGGCACAGAATTGCCAGCCGGTGTACTTGGAGTTTGCTATAGCTATTTTGGAGGTTGTGGAACTAACCCAAATATGAATTGGTATATAAGCGAATTAGATATTGTGTTTAACGATACAAGCCCTTGGCAATATGGTCCCGCAAATCCTTCAGGAGCTCAAATGGATTTTGAATCTGTAGCTACGCATGAATTAGGTCACGGACATCAACTATCTCATGTTATCAATTCAGCTGGCGTTATGCATTATTCAATTGCTAATGGTCAAAATAAACGAACTCTTAATGTAGATGATATAGCAGGTGGAAACGCGGTAATGACAAGAAATTTATCTGGTGGTGTTTGTAGCCAAGGCATAATGACAGCTATGAGTGCAGCATCATGTACATCCCTTGCTCCTACAGCTTCGTTTGTTGCTACGCCAACACAAGTTTGTACAGGACAAGTTGTAAGTATGACCGATCAATCATTAAATGGACCAAGCACTTGGACATGGACAATGACCGGTGGAACACCAGCATCTTCAAATGTGCAAAATCCAACAACAACTTATGCTGCTGCCGGAATCAAAACAATTTCGTTGATATGCTCAAACTCAAATGGATCCTCAACTCTTTTCACAAGAACAGTAAATGTGCTTGCTTCGCCTACTATTGTTGTTAGCTCTGCAACTATTTGTCCAACTAAAATAGCCACATTAACTGCGAGCGGAAGTTCAGGCGGATATACTTGGACGCCGGGACCATTGACAGGAGCCTCGCAAACATTGAGTCCTGCCGGTACTCAGGTTTATAATGTTGTTGGAACCAACGGAACATGTAACGGTAATGGTAATGGAACTGTAACTGTTTTACCGGGTGCGGCTCCGAATGTGCCTAATGCTTTAATATGCTCTGGTAGTCCAACACTAATGACTGCAACTGGCGCCACAAGTTATACATGGAACCCAGGTAACTTAACCGGTTCTTCACAAACCTATAGCCCTTCGGCCAACACAACATACACAGTGCTTGGAGCCACCGGATCTTGTACCGGTCAAACCACATTTGTAATTAACACAACAACTGTACTTGCAGGAGTTTCAATTTCGCCTGCAACCACAACACTTTGTACAGGCCAAACTACGGTATTAACAGCAAGCGGCGCTGCATCTTACACTTGGAACACAAGCGCTAATACAACCACTCTTTTAGCAACAGCGCCAACCACCAGTGTTTATACAGTTACAGGTAAAACCGGAAATTGTAGCGGTACTGCAAGTGCAACAGTTAATATCTCAACTTGTGCTGGTATCTCTCAAAATACAGGTGAATTAGTTTCTGCAATTTATCCTAATCCAACACAGGGTAATTTTACAATGAAGTTCACAAACTTATTCAATGGTACTATAACCGTTTATAATGCGGTTGGGCAATTGATCATTGATAAGACGTTATCCGATAAGAATCAATATGACTTAGATATTACTACGCAACCAAATGGTGTTTACTTAATGAAAGTAAAACCGGATAATGGTTCGGAGAAGATCTTTAAAGTGATCAAACAATAAAACACAAGACCTTAATTTAAAAAGGGGGATCAAGAAATTGGTTCCCTTTTTTTTATGGGATTGAATTTTGAAGGACCCCGATCATTTGTTATTTAGGGTTCACTCAAACCAATAAAATGTTTGTAAATAAAGAGCTTCAGAGCAAAAAACCCGAAATAGATGCAAGACCTTTGATAAAACCCTTTAAAAACCCTTGCAGATGATTCGCGTAAATGACCAAAATCAAGTACAATTATTTACCTCACCCTTTGAACAAGAATTAGATTTAGAGAACCGTTGGGTAAAATTTTCAAAGGTACTGCCATGGGATAAATTAAGCGGGTTTTATTATTCACGTATGCACGCTAACATGGGAGCGGGCACAACTGATGCTCGTATAGTTTTAGGCGCCATTCTTATTAAACATCACGAAACATTGAGTGATGAGGGCACAGTTGAAGCAATTAAAGAAAATGTGTACATGCAATATTTTTTAGGGTTGCCAAGTTTTAAAACGAGCGCTGTTTTTGCGCCAAGCTTATTTGTTGAAATAAGAAAACGATTAGGGCTTGATTATTGGAATGAGATAAATGATATTATCATTAAGCATAATACAAAGAAGAAAATGGATGATAGTGATCCTCCAAAAATTCCACCTGAAACAAAACAATCAATAAAAACAAGTGATGAGTTAGCTTCAGAAATAGCAATAATACCAACTAATTCAGGAACCATAAATATAGATGCAACCATTGTAGAACAAGACATTCAATACCCTACAGACTTAGGATTGCTAAACGAATACCGAGAGAAACTTGAAGAATTAATTGATGTAATTTGTTTAAAAACAGGGCAAGAAAAGCCAAGGATTTATAGAATAGAAGCGCGAAAAAAATACCTTAATGTTGCAAAGAAAAAAAAGCGAACTTATAAAATAATACGCAAAGCCGTTGGGCAGCAATTAAATTATGTGAATAGAGATTTAAAGAAATTAGAATTACTCCTACAAGATTATAGCAATCCGGATTGGATATTTACTAAACACGATTTAAAATATATTCAAGTCATTAACGAAGTGTGCCGCCAACAAAAAGAAATGCACGTTGCTAAAACTCGCAGCACACCCAATCGTATTGTATCCATTCATCAACCACATGTGCGGCCCATGGTTAGAGGCAAGGCAGGTTCATCTGTTGAGTTTGGTTCAAAAATAGGAGTATGTGTTCATGATGGATTAACATACCTTGATCATTTAAGCTGGGAAAGGTACAATGAAACAGAAGATTTAAAAACAAGTGCTAACAATTATAAAAAAAGAAACGGCTATTATCCGGCAAAAATAAATGCCGATCAAATTTATATAACCCGTGAAAACAGAAACTGGTGTAAAGGAAACAACATACAATTAAATGGTAAACCATTAGGCAGACCAACTGAGAAAACCAAGCAACGCATTAAAGAATTAAAACAAGCCGTTGGTGAACGAAATTGTATCGAGGGCAAGTTTGGACAAGCAAAACGATGGTACGGCATGGGAAACATACACGCAAAGTTAAAAACAACAAGCGAATCAATGATTGGAGCTATAGTTGTTGTACTTAACCTAATAAGGTTAGTGAAACAGCACGTCCCAACTTTTTTGGCAACCTACTTTAATAAATTATCTTTTTTTTCAAAAATTAAAATTGGAATTGAGCGTGACTTTTTGAGTGAACCCTATTTATTCTTCAAGTTTTGATGTGTATTGCAAAAGGGTCAAGCTAAAAGCATTCGGCTCGTTTTATTAGCAAAAGAACGATAGCTGTATTGATATTACAGATTAGAAGATTGTAAAGGAATGGATGGAATTATTAAATTAGAATCTGAATTAGAAGAAGGAACTATGGTTTACATAAATCTGAAATTAAAAAATGAATTAAAGATTGTTATTGCCGATGATCATCAAATGTTTATTGATGGTGTTCGTTCCCTTTTAAAAAAAGAAACACGGTTAAAATTTGTACACGAAGCGCTTAACGGCGAAGATGCTCTTTCGTATATCCGGAAAAATGAAGTAGACTTAGTCGTTACTGATATCAGCATGCCAGGAATGACAGGTACTGAGTTAACAAAATTGATAAAACAAGAATTTCCGGATATAAAAGTATTGGTACTTACAATGTTCAACGACCCGGCTATTATAAACGACATTCTTCAATCGGAGGCAGAAGGTTATATTTTAAAAAATACTGGTAAACAAGAATTGCTTTCGGCTATTAATAAAATAATGGATGACGGTACCTATTACAGCAATGAAGTAATGAGCCTAATGCTTGCTCATAACAGAAAAAAAACGGCAATTGCAGAAGCAAAAGAAGAACTTACGGTTCGCGAGCTCGAAATTCTAAAGCTGGTTTGCGAAGAATTTACAACCGCGGGTATTGCCGAAAAATTATTTATTAGTCCGCGCACAGTAGAAACTCACCGAAAAAATATTCTCGAAAAAACACGCTCAAAAACAATTGTAGGCCTTATTAAGTATGCCTTTGAAAACAATCTTATGGCCTGAACATATCAATTAATTGATTAGCATTTTATGTACAGATTTATACTATTATTATTCCTATACCCCGCTTTATCTTTTAGCCAGGATCAAAAAGTGATTGATGATCTAAAGCAAAAATTAGAACAAAATATTCATGATACTGTAAAGCTTAAAGTATTAAGTGATCTCTCATGGGAACTAAAAAGCCTTGGTAAAACAAAAGCGTTTGACTATGCAAAACAAGAACTTGATTTGGCGACAGCTTTAAACGAGCCTAAATGCATATCTCAAGGATACAATGATTTGGGAATTATTTATTACCAGAGGGGAGAAATGGACAAAGCGCTTGAAGCCTATGAACAATCGCTTGCTATAAGAGAAAAATTAAAAGATAAAACACTTATAGCATCTTCTCTTAATAAAATAGCCATCATCTACCATGAGTTAGGAAATTATTCAAAAGCACTACAAAAACAATTAAGAGTTTTAAAAATATACCTTGAGGAGAATAATGTAAAGTATATTGTTTATACTTATCTCAATATTGGTGAACTTTACAATCAATTAAATGATTATGAAAAGGCTTTGGAGTACTGGAACAAAGCGTTAGTGGCTAACGAAAAACTCGGCGATAAATATTCCTTGGGAATTATTAATACCAATAAAGCGATCATTTTTGAGAAACAAAAAAAATACGATTTCGCTATAGAGAGCCTCGTAAAGGGTGCAGCACTTTTTTTAGAGATAAAGGATTTTGACGCTTATTCTGCATGTTTGAATAACCTAGGACAAACATATGTCAATACCGGAGACACTAAAAAAGGATTAGAGGCATTTCAAAAAGCACTTGACGTGAGCATTAAATATGAAGATTCGCATGGAGAAGCAAAGTTTTTATGCAATTTAGGAATTGTTCAAACAGATTTAAATAATTATAAAGTTGCAGAAACCTATTTATTAAAAAGTTTGGGCATTGCACAAAAAAACCATATTGTTTCTGTCGAACGTGCAACATTTAAAGCTTTGGCAACATTGTATATCAAGAAAAAAGATAACAAAGCGATGGAATATTATTTAAAGTACGATCAATTGAAAGACACGATTTTTTCTAAAGAAAGTGCAAAACAGATAGCCGAAATGCAAACTAAATACGAAACAGAGAAAAAAGAAAAAGAGAATATCGAATTAAAACGCAAAACAGAAGTTCAGCAATTGCAAATAGCCAATGAAGATCAGAAACAAAAAAATCAGTTAATAATTATTTTAGCAATTGCAATAACGCTGGTTGGAATATCTTTATTTATATATAACAAAAGAAAACAACTGCAAAAATTAGAACACGCAGGTGAATTAGCTGAAGCAGAGAAGCTTCGTTTTAAAGACGTGATTGAAGCTGAAGAAAAAGAACGCTCGCGTATTGCGCAGGACTTACATGATGGACTTGGCCAACTACTCTCAACTGCCCGCCTTAATGTAGCCTCACTGGAAGATTCGGTAATAGCAGAAGATAAACCGGATCTTGACCGCTCATTAAAAATAATTGATGATGCCTGTATTGAAGTAAGGAACATTTCACACAACATGATGCCAAGTGCCCTTATTCGCCTTGGATTGACCCCTGCAATAAACGAGTTGGTAAATAACGTAAATGCCACCAAAAGCGTGAAAATTGATTTTACAACTAATGTTTCAGAATCATTGGGTAAATCGTTGGATATTACCATTTATAGAGTAATACAGGAAGTTTTAAATAACATGATCAAACATTCCAAAGCAGATCATATTAATATGCTTATTAATAAAAACGCAAACGAGCTTAAAATAAATATAAAAGATAACGGCGTTGGCTTTGATGTGGAAAAAATAAAAGAAAGCAAAGGCTTAGGCTGGAAAAATATCTTTTCAAGAGTATCTATGTTGAATGGAACTATTAAGGTAGAATCGCTACTTCAAAAAGGAACCATGGTTTATGTAGAACTTAAATTGAAAAGCACTTAAAACAAATACCTAGTTCCCGCAATTAAAATACCTAGCACTACTGACATTTTTTAGTTAGGGCTTCTCTAGTTTTACATCCTAAAACCAGGGTCTTGAAAAACAACCTCACTAAAAGAGAAAAAGAAATATTGCTACTTGTTCTTGATGAACAAAGTTCTCAGTCGGTAGCTGCTCTGCTTAGCCTGAGTATCCGTACAATAGAAACGCATCGCAAGAATATTTTAAGGAAAACAAATGTAAATACGCTTATTGGCCTGTTAAAATTTGCAATTAAAGCAGGCTTGATAGAAGATTATTGCTACAACAACTCCACCGCCAGGAAAAATAAAAGACATAACTAATACTACGGACGTAAAATACCTAGAGATACGGATTGTATCTGTTTGTTATATCCAGGAACTTTAAATCATAAATTAAACCAAATAAAAATCATGAAAACAAAAACTACGCTCTGCACATTTGCACTTACATTTTTATGCTTAAGTAACAAATCCCACGCACAGGTTCAGGTCCTGGAAAAAACTTATGAAGTTTCAAACAAAGCCAGAAAAGGATTTTTAGAAAGTATTGAAGTAAATAAGGAAAAAGGAACCATTGATATGGTTTATATTTTACCTACAGGTTCAAGTACAAAAAGAGATAATTTTTTGGGCATTACTAATGCAACACTTGGTGGTAAAATTAAATCAGAGGTTTATTCTTATGATAAAGATCTTAATTTACTTGGCACATCAAGAGAAGAAGAGAGAGCTTATAGATTGAAATACCCGGAGTATGAGTATAATAGCTTACAACCAACCATAAAATTAAGCTGCTTATGCCTTGCTTTTCAAAATGTTGAAACAAAAGCATCTTACAATTGGTTCTCGGGTTATAAGAAAACCGTTAAGTATCAAGAAAAAACAAAAGCAGAATCTGAATCAGGTGCTAATTATTCTTTTACAGGAAGATATTATGATCTGCCATCAGATAAATCCATCCTAACGCTTGCAGGTAAAAAAGTAAAAAAATTACCTTGGAATTATTTTCTGCATTACGCCATTTTAAAAGTAAACAATAATACAGTAAATATTCAGGAAGCCGATTCTGTTAACTTTCAATATGCCAATAACACAATTTATTCAGGACCCATATCAGATGACACAGAACAAATAAATGATGAAGCACCAAGAGATTGGGTTATTGTTTTTGCACCAATGAAATCAAAACCATTTGGTGATCCTAAACCAAATAATCTAACGTATGTACGTATTAGTCCAAAAGGTAAGATTCTTGAAAATGTATCTTTCGAATCGCCAACTAATGGTTGGAATATTGAAGGTCTTTATGAAAAAGATGGACATACTTATTTATACGGTTCTGCCTTTACAAAAAACCCTACCGAAAAATATTATGAAGAAGTTATAAAAAAAGACTTTAGCCAATTAACCCTTACAAATTACCAGGTAGTTAAGATCACTAAAGGAAAAGTTGATTTTATAAGTTCTCCTTCTTTTAAAGATATGCAAGCACAACAAGTAAAACCGGTCAATCAAAAAAAATTACTTGAACTCAATGGTAAAGAACATATTACAACGGGAATTAAAGTTTTGAGTAATGGCGCTGTATTGATTACTTATCAAGATTATGAAATAAAAGGGGCACCATCGAAGCAAGGTGGTACATACAAAAAACAAAATGGCGTGTTCTTGTTACATTTTGATGCTAGCGGAACTTTTAAAAAGAACTATGGCGTGGATATTAATCCAGATCCGAACGACGTTAAGAAATTTTCTACAGACGTTTGGGAAGTGCCAGCAAAACATGCTTTTTATCCAACCGAAGATGGTAAAAGATTGTATTGGTTGATTAATTCGGTGAAAGATGTTGCGTGTATTGGTGAAGCAAACGCAGATATGAATAACATCGTATGCAAGCCTATGAATGCGATTAATTATGGGTATATTAATTTGGAAAATGGTGAAATATCTGAATATAAAACATTGGGATCCGACAAAAAAAATCCATTCTACCTTTTTGGTAAAACAGAAGCTTATACGTGGGATAACAACCTATACTTTTTCAGCGAAAATGAAAAAGGTGATAAAATTTTGCTAAGCAAAATGGACATTTCTAAATAATATTCTCTTGTACTAGTAACAAAGCATACCTAACACTACTGATATAAAATACCGAGAGATGCGGATTGTATTAAGCGTATAAATACAGGAAATTTGATTATAAAAATTAAACAAAGTATAAATCAATAAAAACAAAAATATGAAAAAATTTACTTTAATGATTTCGGCATCCCTTTTAAGCTGCATCGGCTTGAACGCACAAAGCATTGACGGAGGAAATAACCATTCCATTCGTCTTTGCAACGGAGTTGTTCATACCTGGGGCTTCGGCGCGTACGGAGAAATTGGGAACGGCTTTAACACCAATAGCAATATTCCTGTTGCCATCAGCTCCATGTCAAACGTCCTGGCAGTAGAAGCACATCATAACCACAACCTCGTTCTAAAAAGCGACAGCACCGTTTGGGGCTGGGGGAAAAACCTGGCCGGACAATTAGGCACAGGTACTACTAGCTCTCCAGGTGCAAACACGCCAACGCAAGCGGGCTCACTCACCGGCATTAAAAAAATAGGTTCAGGAGACGATCGTTCATTCGCCATAAAAGCCAATGGCAATGTTTGGGTCTGGGGAGATAACTCCCAAGGAAAGTTGGGTTTGGGAAATGGAACCAATACTTACGTTCCAACCCAAATACCATCTCTGTCAGGCATTACAGATGCAGATGGTGGAGCATCCCATAGCTTGTTCTTAAAAAATGATGGAACGGTATGGGCCTGCGGTACTGCGGGCACTGGAGCACTAGGAAATGGAGTTTCCATCGGAACATTTAGTACTCCAGTGCAAGTGCTTGGTCCAAATGGTGTTGGTTTTCTTACAAACATTATCGCCATTGCTGCTGGATATAATTTCAGTTACGCACTGAGGAATGACGGTACCGTTTGGAGCTGGGGATCCAACTTGAGTGGAAATCTTGGAAACGGAAATACTACCAATACCAATGTGCCGATCCAGGTAACAGTGCTTACCGGAAGTTTTATTGCTATTGACGCCGGAGCAAATTGGGGAATGGCATTGAAGAGTGACGGCACAATTTGGGGTTGGGGGTCAAATACTGACGGACAATTAGGAGATGGAAGTTTTGTTAGCAGTTTGTTAGCAGTGCAAGCAACAGGGATCACTACAGGGTCGGCTATCTCCGCCGGAGATGGACATGCCCTTGCAGTACTAAACAACGGAACTACATGGGCATGGGGAAGAGGCGCGAACGGACAATTAGGCAACGGAGCTACAGCTAAGAGCACTGTACCTGTTCTGGTGAATGTGTGTTCGATCACTTCTATAACTGAATATTCAGATAACAAAAATGTTTTGATATATCCAAATCCATCAACAGGTTTATTTAAAGTGAATTTAAATTCTAATAGCCATTCAAGCATTGAAATAATTAATACGCTTGGGCAGACAGTATACAGTGAATTTGTTGTTACCGAAAATCAAACAATCGATCTTCAACATTTACAAAACGGACTCTATACTTTAAAAGTAATTGAAGATGGAAAAATAATTTCAAACAATAAAGTGATCATTCAAAAATAAACTCCTAAAGAAATAAATATGAAAACAAAAATCTACTTATCTACATTACTTTTGGCAGCATCAAGCTGCCTAGTTCCTACTAATTTTTCGGCGCAAACTATTGCCGCTGGAAATTGGGCATCTCTCACGTTATGTTCAGGCAACACTGTTAAAGCCATGGGAAATAATAATGAAGGAGCTTTAGGGAATGGCACTTTTACAAGCAGCAGCATACCTGTTTCCGTAAGCGGTCTTACCGGTATTACAACTATCGCAGCCGGATTATACCATTCTTGCGCAATAAAGAACGATGGTACAGCGTGGACCTGGGGTAATGGATACAGCGGACAATTTGGAAATGGAAATTATGGTCTTTCTAATATTCCTGTTCAAGTAACCGGAATGACCGGTGCCAGCAGTATAGCAGGTGGTGGCGCACACACCGTTATTTTAAAAAATGACGGTACGGTTTGGGCCACAGGATATAATAACGATGGTCAACTTGGAAATGGCGTAACTACTATTACAGCAAACATAGTTCAAACAAATAGTTTAACGGGAATGATAGCAGTTAGTGCTGGTCGCGATAATTCCTTGGCCTTAAAAAACGACGGAACGGTTTGGGCATGGGGCAAAGGCAATTTTGGACAAATGGGCGACGGCAGTAACATTACTAAAACCAGTCCTGTTCAAGTAAGCTCACTTACCGGTATCATTGCAATTTCAGCAGGAGGTTATCATTGTTTAGCATTAAAAAATGATGGTACAGTTTGGGCATGGGGATATAATCAATATGGAGCGCTTGGAAACGGAACTACTACTGCAAGTAATGTTCCTGTTCAGGTAAGTTCTTTAACAGGAATTACGGCGATAGCTGCCGGAGGTTATTATTCAGTGGCTTTGAAAAACGATGGCACGGTATGGGCATGGGGCGTTAATTATTACGGACAGTTTGGAAATGGAACTACTTCTAATAGTAGTGTGCCTCTTCAGGCTACTTCTATTTCAGGAGTGGCTGCCATTGCTACAGGATGGCAACACACCCTTGCTCTGAAAAATGACGGGACTTTGTGGGCGTTCGGACTCAACGGTGCCGGGCAATTTGGAAATGCTACTTCAACAAACACTAATACAAGCGCACAGCAATCAAGCGGACTTTGCTCCTTAGCTACAGGTATTAATGAAATAACCAATTCAGTTAACGTGTCAATTTACCCCAACCCATCAAACGGTTTATTAAATGTTCAATTAGAAAATCACGAAGCTACTTCCGTTGAGGTAATAAATCTTCTGGGAGAAACAATTTATTCTGAAAGTATTTTATTCCAGAATCAAACTATAGATCTTCAACATCTTCAAACCGGACTTTACACTTTAAAAATTTCTGAAAAAGGAAAAACAGTTTCAAACAATAAAATAATTATTCAAAAATAATGAAGCAGATGTAAGACATCGGTTCATCATAAACAATAAAATCATTATGAAAAAAATATTCACTTTAGTTTTAAGCACGTTTTTTGTATCAAACATTTTAAATGCGCAATTAACATTAACCAAAGCTTTTAACGAGGCGGTAATTGGTGATGTTAACATCAGAAAAGGTCATGACTCCGTTTCGGTAATTCCAAAAAACACAGGTGTTAATCAGTTATGGGATTTTTCTACTTTGTTAACTAACACCGTTACCGAATCTGCAACCTATACCACGGTAGCATCAGTTGCAAGCGGAACAGCTTATCCGGCAGCAACCATGACAGAATTTGATGGCGTGAACTCGAATGATTTTATTAAGATCACAGCTTCTTCTTATGAGTTTCTTGGAACAAAAAATCCTAGTACCGCACTTAATTATACGAACTCAGGCATTTTTGCAACTTGGCCCGTTAGTATGGGATATTCCGGTAGCGATACATTTGCAGGTTCAGCAGCTATTACTACACTTAGCGGAACCGCTATTGGTACAGTTGCCACAAATGCAACCGGAACAGGTACACTTCAATTACCCGGGGGTTTAAATTTTACAAATGTGCTTCAGGTTCAATTAACCACAACATTAAATCTGAATCTTTCAGGCGGTACAATTACTGCAACAGTGGTAGGGCGGCAATATATGTATTATCATGGCTCTCAAAAATTCCCGATTTTAACTGTCAATTATAACAGAACCTCTGGAGCTTTTTCGGCTTTTACGGTTGATATACTTGCTAATAACGCTGCTATTGCAGGTATTGATGAAATTTTGCTTAATTCTGATTTTGCTGTTTACCCAAACCCATCGACCGGTTTAATAACTATTAGAT
>Ga0163149_10002792_pt1 | contig 20544 bp, 16 predicted proteins | sample OliLakLV19MP5G1_FD_148604 | JGI IMG/M metagenome (GOLD analysis project Ga0163149, IMG submission 148604) | Freshwater microbial mat bacterial communities from Lake Vanda, McMurdo Dry Valleys, Antarctica - Oligotrophic Lake LV.19.MP5.G1 | ecosystem: Environmental > Aquatic > Freshwater > Lake >...
ATCCAATGGCTTACCTATGTCTTTGAAAACATCAACGACCATAAAATAAATGCTATAGAAGAACTGCTGCCGCAAAATTATGTTGAACTATTGAATAAAAAATGAAGGGGTTGGCTAAGAGGATACATGATAACAGCAATTGTCAGAATAGTGGATAAAAAGGCTAACAATGTAACTTTGATAATCTTCTTATATCTCTTTTTCATTTTCACTTTCATTTAATTGTTTTCTAAATGGTGAAGGTTGCCATGACAGTTTACACACATAAATATACGCAACTCCTCCTTTTAAGAATTAAAACTAAACATTTGATTTTCAATAGTAGCTTATTGCGTTTTTAAAATTGTTGGTTGTGTCAATACAATTCTATTTATCATATTATCTGCCGGATTGTCAAAGGAGCTATGGCCCTGGTGCGTGTCTCACGCACCGCTAGCCAAATCAATTTTCTTTTATTTGTGTACACCTATAACAGGCGGGGTTGCAGCGGTTGACCTAACTATTGCGTGAGACAGGTACCAAGCTGAATTAGCCTGATTGGTTAACAGAAGTGCCCTTGTTTTACTGTTTTTTTGTTTTGGAACACAGAAGCACAGCTGCTATATTTGCAATCCCAAAGTGAGTTTGCCTCGCTTCGCTCGCAAGGGGGTTTAGCTCAGCTGGCTAGAGCGTTTGCATGGCATGCAAAAGGTCACCGGTTCGACTCCGGTAACCTCCACAAGCTTTAAAGCTGCCGAAAGGCGGCTTTTGCTTTTTTTTCAATTTACCGTTAGTTGTTTGTCGCATCCCGTTTGCAAACCTAAACCCTTCCAAACGGTTTTTACTCCGCATATTTAGTTCTTATTGCCCTTCTACCGGTAAATTCGCTACAGCAATGAAAAAACACTGGCTGGTATTCGCTTTTTTCTTTTTCCTGTCATTTACCGTCAGGGCACAATATGTATTTAATAACCTCCAGGCAAAGGATGGGCTTTCTGCCAACGAGATCATCAGCATACATAAAGACCGGGAAGGGTTTGTCTGGTTGGGTACTTCCAACGGGCTAAACCGGTATGATGGTTCTGCTTTTAAAATATTCAACCGGCGTAATAAAAATAGTAATAACCTGGCCAGCGAAACCATTACGACCATTACAGAATACGGCGACGGAAAAATATTTACCGGGAACCCCCTTGGTCTCTCCTTCTATGATAAACAGAAGGGGACTTTCACCGCAGTTCCGTTTTTTACTGAAAAGAATGAGCCGATAAAAGAACTGCGTGTTGAAAAATTATTGATGGCTCCCGGAAATACCTTGTGGATATTTACCTGGAAAGGTGTTTTTATTTATAAAGACGGAAAAGCTGTTCCTGCCGGTTCGCTGTTTCCTGCTACAAAACCATTGTCCGGCAAAATTTTTGTTACCAGTGCCTGCCAGTTGGATACTATCCATACCGGAATATGGATGGGGTCAACCATGGGCTTGTATTTTTTTAATTATGCTACCGCGGAATTATTCTCTGCCAGTCATAATCCCCGCCACTGGCCCGTATTAACGAATACTTCCGTTGAATCGCTGTCGATAGATAAGAAAGGCAATCTTTGGGTGAGCAGTCGTTCTTTTTTCCTGGGCTATTTTGATTTTGTCACCAATACTGTGAGCAATATAGACCAGGTTATTGTCAACCAAAAAATCATAAAAATTGACAATACCGTACACCGGTTATTTGTTGATTCGAAAGACCGGTTATGGATATCCTCCTGGCTTTACAAGGTTTTTGTACGGGAGCCCAATGACCATTATATTGGTTTACCGGAGCAATCACCGGAACTATACAAACTGGGCTATGGTTTTTTTAACGATATTAATGAGGACCGGGAAGGGAATATCTGGGTGGGCACGCTGAACGGATTGAGCAAGCTATCTGCTAAAAATCCCCTGATCAATTTATACCAGCTTCCTGATGCTATACAGGGGGAAGTAAGACTAATCAATTCGTTTAAAAAGATTAGCAAGGAGGAATGGATGGTGGCCAAAGATGACGGGCTCTTTATTTTTAATGAGCAAACCGGCAAAACCAACCATTACTTTATCAAAAATGCTGACTTACGTGGCAGCCGTATTTTCACCACCAAAAAAATAGGTGATAAGTGGTGGTGCGGTACCGGCAGGGGGATTTTTATATTTGACCCGGTATCAAAAACATTCAGCCCGTTTGTGCATTATCCAGGTAATAAACAGGTTCAGCATTCCGTAACCTGGATACACCAGGACCGGCAGCAAAACATTTGGTATGCCATCTGGGGTGAAGCTATTTGCCGCTATAATCCGCAAACAGGGGAGAGCATTCGCTTTGATGGTACTGATACAAAGTATGGTGATGTTGGCAAGATAAACGCCATGTGCATAATGGAAGACAGGAAAGGCTTGCTCTGGTTTGGTTATGGCGATAAAGGCCTCCGGAATTTTGATTATAACACGGGCCTTTTTAGTAAGCCGGCGAATAGGGGAAACTGTTTGTCGGGGCTGGATCAAATGACTGTGAGTGGTATGCTGGAAGATGCAGACGGCAATGTATGGCTGGCAACAGGTGGCAAAGGGATTTTAAAAACGGATGGAAAGGGAAACTGCCTGGATTCTTTAACAACCGAAAATGGCCTGAGTTCCAATAGCGTGGTCAACCTGCTGATGGACTCGTATGGTGTAATGTGGGCCGCTACTCCTGAAGGCCTGCATTTTTTCAGACCCGGAGATAAAAACATCAGTAAAGTCGATATTGATATCCAATTGCCATTGGGTGATGCTTCCAATTTTTTTGAAGCGGATAACGGGAAACTATATGTTTCATTAATGAACAGGTTGGCGGTACTGGATATTTACCGCACTGGAAAAAAGGGAGAAAATCTTTTGCCAATCATTACGGGTATTAGTGTTTTTGGAAAAGATATTCCGTATGCCGGGGAATCTCCGGAATTACGCTTCACGTATAAGCAGAATTTTTTCACCGTTGAGTTTTCATCCCCGCAGCACCGGGAATTTTCTTCCCTGCAATACGCGTATAAGTTGGAAGGATTTGACAAAGATTGGGTGTACTGTGGCCGAAGGCAAACAGCTGCTTATACGAATGTACCAGGCGGTAAATACAAGTTCCTGGTGAAGTGTACGGATGCAAACGGGCAATGGACCGACAGCAGTAAAAGTATTAGCATTCATATCCGGCCACCATTCTGGAAAACAACCTGGTTCACCTTGTTGTTTTTAGTATTGCTGGCGGCATCCGCCTCGTGGGTCTATCAACTTTTCCGTCAAAGGAGTAATAAGAAAAGTATTGATAAAACCATTGATTACTTTGCCAACTCTGTATATGGAGAAAACTCTGTCAACGAGATCTGTTGGGATATTGCCCGCAATTGTATTTCACAATTACAGTTTGAAGATTGTGTGGTTTACCTGCTGGATGAAAAGAACAGCCAACTAGTACAGAAAGCGGCATATGGTCCCAAGAACCCCAAAGGACATGAGATTATTAACCCTGTTGAAATACAGGTGGGTAAGGGAATTGTTGGGGCAGTGGCAGCTACTGGTAAGCCACTCCTGATCAATGATACATCAAAAGACGAACGTTATATCATCGACGACGAACAACGTTTCTCCGAACTGGCTGTCCCGATATTACATGATAATAAGGTGATTGGGGTCATTGATTCAGAGCATTCCCGGAAGTATTTCTTTACCAATGAACACCTGAAGGCCATGACAACGATTGCTTCGATCAGTTCAAATAAAATTGCGGAAGCACAGGCAGAAGCCTATGCAAAAGAAAATGAAATAAAACTCCTGGAGATCAATAAAATGCTGGCGGAAAGCCAATTGATGGCTTTACGGGCACAAATGAACCCTCATTTTGTATTTAACTGCCTGAACAGTATCCAGGAATGTATTGTCACACAGAAATATGGCGAAGCGAGTAAGTACCTGAATAAATTTTCAAAACTTTTTCGGATGGTACTTAATAATTCCGGCCGGAACCTGATATCAATTGAGGAAGAGAAAGAAGTATTGGAATTATACATGGAGCTGGAACAGATGCGCTTTGAAAAAAGTTTTACGTACGAAATGAAAATAGATGAAGACCTGGAGATAGAAGAGATTTTAATACCCTCTATGTTGCTGCAGCCTTACGTGGAGAATGCACTCTGGCATGGATTGATGCACAAAGAAGGTGCAAGGGAGCTGATTATTCGTTTTGAAAAAGTAAATGAAGATGTATTTCGTTGTACGATCGACGACAATGGGATCGGCCGAAAAAAATCCTTTGCATTGAAGGAGGAACAAAGCAAGACCAAAAGGCATGAATCAAAAGGATTGAAGATTTCAAAAGACCGCATTGATGTGCTGCAACGGCAGGGCTACCACGCCACCCTGGCCATTATTGATAAAGAAGATGCTGACGGGAATGCTGGCGGGACAACGATCATCATTGAACTATCCACTTTTTTAAAAAGCTAAATTTTATTTTATGATAAGAGCGCTGATCATAGATGATGAACAAAAAGCCCGGAATATCCTGCAGCATTATATCGTCAATTTTATTCCAGAAATAACAGAAGTGCAACAGGCCAACTCTGTAGATGCTGCATTGGAATTATTGAAGACCTACGAACCGGGCATCGTTTTCCTGGATGTCGAAATGCCCCATAAAAATGGATTTGACTTCCTGGTGCAATCGCAAAACACGTCTTTTGATGTGATCTTTACAACGGCTTACAACCAGTATGCCATCCAGGCTATCCGTTTTAGCGCATTGGATTATTTATTAAAACCCGTTGATCCCGATGACCTGAAAGCAGCCGTGCAGCGACACCTGGAAAAGCAGGAATCGGCACAGCAGAAAAAAGAATTATTTGACAACCTTGTACAGAACATTGCCAAAAAGCAGGTAAAAGATTTCAAGATTGCCGTGCCATCCGCAGAAGGCCTTTATTTTTTTATGATCGAAGATATTCTCCGGCTGGAAGCTGATCGTAGCTATACGCATATTCACCTGGTGAACCGCAAACCCTTCCTGGCCAGTAAAACACTAAAGCATTTTGAAGATATGCTGGAGGAATTCAATTTTATACGCACCCATAAATCTCACCTGGTTAACCCGAAGCATATTACCCGTATCAGTAATGATAATGAGTTTGTGCTATTAAGTGATGGATCAAAAGTAGAAGTATCACGGAGAAAAAAAGACGAAGTACAGCAGCAACTGAAACTTCGCTGATACTGGTAAAAATATGCTTGTTCATTATTCCCTGTCTGTTGAGACAGGGAATTTTTTTATCCGTTCGTTGTTCTACAGCCACCACTCATTGGTTGCATTTTAAACCTGGTACAGTAAACGTCATATTTACAGTATCAAATCAAAAGAATCATTAACCTTAAATCTTATCAAGTATGAATTTTTTTCAATCAACCCTGACCGTATCAGTTCTAAGCATCGCATTTGTATCCTGCAAAAAGGAAAACGTTACAAAGCCGGTAGTACCCGTCGCTTCTACCATTCAAACATGCCTGAAGTTTAATGGCAATCTTACAGACAGTACCGGTAAATTGGCAACGGCTAATCAAACAGGAGCTATTTCTTATACTACTGACCATAATGGTAATGTCAATAGGGCATTATTCCTTGATGGTGCTTCCAAAGTAGTTTTTCCGGGACTTGATCTGAAAGGGAAGGCGATGACCATATCGCTATGGGTAAAATACGGTTCAACGGGCGGCGGCGCAAAATCCTATTTAACTGCTATAAATGCCAATGGCGGACCATCATTATACCAGGTGATAGACAAACTCGGTACATCGGTTTCTTTGCCAAATACCAATAGTGTATTAGGAAGCGCAACATTAGATGCTACCTGGCATCATTTTGCCACCACTTATGATGGTGTTGACATCAAAGTATATGAAGATGGTGTATTGACTGGCACCGTTAATCATCCGGGCAGTATGGGTGATGGTGTACGGGATCTTGTAATAGGATTCAGCAATGCTTTCTGGGGTGGAGCACTGGATGAACTGCGCATATATAATACAGTAATGACCCCAGGCGATATTCAGCAATTAGCTGCACAGTAATAGTGGATAAGAGGGCCGGACAATCTAAGCTGCCTCGCGGGGCAGCTTTCCTTTTGTTAAACAAGAACAGCCGTTAGCTGGAACGATTCTTTTCTTTTTGCATCGTGGTTGTTTCTTTGTCCTGTTAAAACCTTATAAAAAAAATAACAATGGAATTTCTTATTTCAACAACGATCATGGTAGCCGGCACTCTTTGGGTAGCCATGCTGGTAGCCGTGCTGCTGGGAAAAATGATTTCATCAGTTTGGCCCCGTCCCTCAATAACTACGCAAAAATGGATCGGGCAGGCTGTAGAAGCTGAGGCACTGGTATTGAGAACAGAACAAACCAGTTATTTTGTCAATAAGCTGCCACTCACCAGAATTCAGTTACAGGTGAGGCCGCTGAAAGGAAGAAATTTTGTAGCAGAAATAAAACAGACCCTAAGTGAAACAGAGGCAGCTGCTTTTAAGACAGGCTCATTGATACGGGTAAAATACGACCCGCATAATTACAAGGCTCTGATTTTAATAATAACCGTTTGAGTAGGAAAACCATAAGCAAAATAAACCCGGCACCTATATCATAACGACCAGTGAGTCTTGTCGGATAAAGTAGAGAATACCTATGGTAACCAGTATGACCTTTTTCCATGGCTGTGTTATATGAGGGCTTATGTTGACGGATTTTTCCTGCCCGATTATTATTAATACCTGCCGTTTACGTGGATTATAATTGGACCAACAGCTTTAAATAAGCTCCAGGAACAGTTCGGTTGTTAAAACTGACCGTTCGTTAACTCAAAACTACACTTCAATAAGTATTTACTATTTCACACCAGCGATTAGCTTTTCTTTACACTACAAAGATCAAAAAACAGTAACCATTAACCTTATCAGCCTGCAACCTCCGACCAAACGGGGGTTGCTCTTTTTATGAGCCGGAAAATTCTATTTTTGTGAACTAATTATACCACTAGTTGTAATAGAGTTATAAACGTTTTTATGGGAATCTGGAAACAAATATCTGAATACCTCTACCTGAAGAAAAAAGATCCGAATCGTCCAAAAGATAAATGGATCGGTTATATGCACGGCATCAATCGCATCAGCATTTTCGTTTTCCTGCTTTGCCTGATCATCCTCGTTATTAAGTTGCTGCGCTGAGGAAACTGGTAATGGATACAGCTGCTTTAGCGGCAGCATTACCACCTTCGCTGAGTAATTGTTTAAGGGAATTATAGTCTTTTTGCAATTGCAGTTTCCGCTCTTCGTTGTTCAACAATTGGTCGAGCTCCAGCTGCAGTTGTTCAACGGTAAGATCCCCTTGTATTAATTCTTTCACCACTAATTTATTCATGATAAGGTTGACAAGGGAAATATATTTCACACTAACCAGCCGGCGGCCGATCTGGTAACTGAGCCAGGAGCCTTTATAACAAACTACTTCCGGAACTCCAAAGAGGGCTGTTTCCAAGGTGGCAGTACCCGAAGTGACTAAGGCGGCTTTGGACTGGCTGAGTAAGTCGTAGGTTTTGTTTGTAACATACGACACATTGGAATAAGGCTGAAGCAGGGGATCATAAAATTCTTCTTCCAGTCCCGGCGCTTTGGCCACGATAAACTGGTAAGCCGGATAGGATTTACTCACCTCCAGCATGATGGGCAACTTCTTCAGTATTTCCTGTTTACGGCTACCCGGTAACAAAGCAATAATGGGTCTGTCGAAAAATGGCTGGCTTGTACCTTGTTGCTTGTGCCTTTGTATTACTTCAACTAGCGGATGACCGACATATTCCACTTCCCAGTTCCATTTATTTTTATAATACTCTTTTTCAAAAGGGAGAATGACCAGCATTTTGTCAATGCACTGCTTCATCATTTTTACCCGGCCTTCTTTCCAGGCCCATACCTGAGGAGAGATATAGTAAATAATTTTTAATCCTTTTTCCCTGGCCCATTTGGCAATTCGGAGGTTGAAGCCAGGGTAATCAACCAGGATAATTGCATCGGGTTTATGTTGGAGGATATCTTCTTTGCAAAATTTCAGGTTGCGGAAAATGGTGCGGATATTCATCAGCACTTCTGCAAAACCCATAAAAGCCAATTCCCGGTAATGCTTCACGAGTTCGCCCCCGGCTGCCTGCATTTTATCGCCACCCCAGCAGCGAAACGTTGAGGAAGCATCCAGTTTCTTTAATTCTTTAATAAGATTTGAGCCATGCAGATCTCCCGATGCTTCACCGGCTATGATGTAGTATTTCATAGGCAATGGGGTTTGGCAAGTGGCGAGTGGGGGGGTCCCGAATGTGCGGCAGGCTTATATTGGCTGCAAGACTGTTTTTTAATAAAAACCGTATAGGATTGAAAAAAAGTTGATAACAAAAATGTCGCAGGAGCAACCATTATTATTAGTTATTAAAAAGTTTCAGCACCAAAATACCGATACCATAAAACAGCGTGACGATAAAAATGCCTTTGAATGTCTGGGCTTTATCGAAATGGACATAAATCGCAAAGAGCAATGCGTTGGCCAATAAGGAAAAAGTGCCCACATTAGTGATCACTTTATTATCATGCATAAAATAATCCAGGAATTCTTTAAAGCTGAGGTTCGGAAATTTTATTAAATAAACGATTGTGAGTCCGACCAACGGGCCGATCAGACCTAATGCCAATCCAAGCCGGAGGTTATCTTTTGCTAAAAACATTTCAGTGGTTTATGTGGTACTAGAAGGCTTATTTCCAGAGCTTTTCAAGTTTGGCTTTTAGAACGTAATTCGTCAGGTCAAATTGTACAGGCACCACGCTTACAAAATTATTGTCAAGGGCCCACACATCGGTGTCTTTGGCTTTATCAAAATTGACAAACTGACCCGTAAGCCAATAATAGTGACGGCCATGCGGGTCATTGCGCTCAATAAAATCCTCTTCATATTTGGCATATGCCTGTTTACAGATCTTGAATCCTTTTAAGAGTTCCGGCGCAACAGCAGGAATATTTACATTTAAGACTGTGTGTTTGTCCAGTTTTGTTTTCAGCATTTTTTCTACAATGATGCGTACATATTTACGAGCCCCGGTAAAATCAGCATCAATCCGATAGTCTAATAATGAAAAACCTACAGAGGGAATACTTTCAATAGCTGCTTCCACTGCGGCGGACATAGTTCCGGAATAAATTACATTGATACTATGATTGGCTCCGTGATTGATCCCACTAAGACAGATATCCGGTTTGCGGTGCAGGACTTTGTCGACTGCCAGCTTCACACAATCCACGGGTGTGCCGGTGCAGGACCAGGTTTCCACATTATCGATCGTATGAATTTTATGCAGTCGTAAGGGCTGACCAATGGTGATAGCATGCCCCATACCGGATTGGGGTTTATCAGGGGCAACCACGACTATCTTTCCGAGGTCTTTGACAGCTTCTACCAGGTTCAAGATACCCGGTGCGGTCACTCCGTCATCATTGGTAATTAAGATAACCGGTCTTTCTTTTGCTGAGACTTTTGCTGAAGTCGGGGAAGTAGCGGGTCCTTTCTTCGGAGCATTGGCTCCCTTTTTTTTGCGGGCGGGCAATTTTTTTGTCATACAATACAAAAATCCCAGTTTTTTCCCGGTTATCCAAACGGAAACAAGAAGCCAGAATACGAAAGATCTATTCTCATTTAAAGAACTGGCTTGAGGAAGCTATTAACCGGCAGTGGGGCAAGCAGCAACTATCTTTTACTGTGTTTTGGTGAAAATTTACGATCTAAAATTTTGAATATCTAAAATAATTAGTATTTTGCAACTAATTAAATTAGTCTGTTATGGCAATCTCGAATCAAAACCTGAAATATCTCCGCAAACTCCGTGGCTGGACACAGGAAGAATTCGCCAATAAACTTCGGATCAAACGTTCCCTTTTAGGAGCCTATGAGGAAGAAAGGGCTGAACCAAGGATCGATGTACTGGAAGTGGTTTGCGATATTTTCAAGCTGACCCTAGACGATATCCTCCGCAAAGACCTAAGTGATAATAAAAGTAATTATCTCGCTAAACGCCGGGCTATGAAACTGGCAGCAGGCCGACCGGATATTCCTTTTGTTCCGGTAAAAGCAGCAGCAGGCTACCTGGCCGGCTATGCCGATCCCGAATTTATTGATGAACTGAACACCTTTACATTACCCATGCTATCAGGTGGTAATTACCGGGCTTTTGAGATCATTGGCGATTCCATGCTGCCTACACCCAGTGGTTCTGTGATTGTTGGTGAAAAAGTCGAGAACCTGGAAGAAGTTAAAAATAATATGGCTTGTATCGTTGTCTCCCGTAATGAAGGTGTGGTTTATAAAAGAGTACAGAAAAACGGAAGGCAAAAGAACAAATTGACCCTGGTCAGCGATAATCCATCTTTTCATCCTTATACCGTCAATGCAGAAGAAGTCCTGGAAATGTGGCAGGCGCAAATGGTTATTTCAAAAGCCAATACACAACAACGTTGGGATATGGGCCAGCTTTCTACGATCGTTTCTGACCTTCAGGAACAGGTTACTTCGTTAAAAAAGCGGATGAATTAGTAATTTTCTGACGAATTGATCTCTTTTTTGCGTTTTTATGCAGAAGCTTTCCTGCCTTGCATTCTGTTTTTTATATTTGCAGACTGCTAAAGTCGGAACATGCTATTGAGAAAAATTATCTGCTTACCTTTGTTTTTCCTTTCTGGTTTTTCCCTTTTCTCCCAGGAAAAATCAATGGAGGCCGTTAAGACTGATCTGGCACCAAACATTGATGGTCATCTTGATGATGCAGTTTGGTCAAATGTTCCGATTGCTACCGATTTTATTCAGAATTACCCGGTTACTGGCAAGCCCGCTTCCCAACAAACAAGGATCAGGATCATCTATGACAATACGGCCATTTACGTGGGTGCTTATTTGTACGATGACCCCAAAGAAGTACGAAAACAGATCACAGCCCGGGATGCAGAACAATTAAAGGACGTAGATTATTTCTCCATTTTTTTTGACACCTATAACGATAACCAGAATGGATTCCAGTTTGTAGTAACTTCTGCGAACGTACAATCTGATGCCCGGCTTGGGCCTAACCTGGGAAGCGGATTTGGAGAATATGGCGATAAGACATGGGATGCTGTTTGGGAAAGTAAAGTACAGATGCAGGCAGATGGCTGGACGGTAGAAATGAAAATACCCTATATCTCCTTGCGTTTTGCTAAGAAAGATCTGCAGGACTGGGGTATTCAGTTTTTGCGGTTAATCCGGCGGACAAATGAATCCTGTTTCTGGAACGAAGTAAAACCTGAAGTGAATGGTTTTGTCAACCAGTTTGGCAACTATACCGGTTTAAAAGATTTGCTACCGCCTCTTCGCTTAAGTTTTTCACCTTATATTTCTACCGGCTTCAGGAGTTCTCCGCAAGTCATTGGATTTTCCAACACCTGGCTGGGTAGCGGTGGTATGGACGTAAAATATGGTATAAATGAAAGTTTTACCCTGGATGCAACGCTGATTCCTGATTTTGGACAAGTCATCTCTGATAACGTGGTCAACAATTTGTCCCCTTTTGAAGTCCGGTTCCAGGAGAACCGCCAATTTTTTACAGAAGGAACGGAGATTTTTAATAAAGCCGGTTTGTTTTATTCAAGAAGGGTAGGGGCCATGCCTGAAGGCTATTATGATGTACGGGATTTTGTTGCCGGCGACCCGAACTGGCAGATCGTAAAAAATCCTTCTGTCACGCAATTATATAACGCAACTAAATTCTCGGGACGGAATAATAAAAAACTGGGTATCGGGATCTTTAATGCGATAGAGGCACCTATGGAGGCAAGAATCCGTAACCGGGTCTCGGGTAAAGATTCACTGATAAGTACAACAGGTCTTACCAACTATAATATTATTGTATTTGACCAGGCGCTGAAAGGAAGATCGTCTGTTACTTTTACCAACACCAATGTGATCCGCAATGCAGAAGGCCGTGATGCCAATGTCACCGCGATCGATCTGGCCTTATACAATAAAGCCAATACCTATGCCTTTAATGGAACAGCCCGCTACAGTAAAATATGGGGAACAGATGACTATGATGGGTATAATACTACGTTGAAGTATGGGAAAATAAGCGGCAACTGGCGCTTTTACCTGCAACAGGTTATCCTGTCCAAAAAATATGATCCCAATGACCTTGGCATATTAAATACTCCCAACCTGATCAACTACAGGGCCAATGTCAGTTACAACCAGTTCAAACCTACGGGTAACCTGCTCCAGTATAGTTATTCGCTGGATGCCCGGCTCCAGTATTTGTATAATCCCTATGGCTACGGTAGCCTGAATATTACCGGAAATACATTCTGGCTATTTAAGAACTTCTGGGATCTGAGTTTACTGGCCCAGGTATCACCCTTTGACAACCACGATTATTTTGAATTAAGAACCGATGGGCGCTATCTTAATTACCCTTTGAATCTTTATAGTTCTGTGAGTGGCAGTACCGACAGCCGGAAGAAATTGTATGTACGTTTTTCGGGTATTGCAGCCCGTTCTCCTGAATTTGATAATAACCTCTTCGGTGGTGGATTGGGTTTTCGTTACCGGTTCAGTAATAAATTCTCGCTGGATATACAGGTGGATGGGAACAAGGAAACCAATAATCTTGGCTATGCATTTACCCGGGAAATCAACGACGAACCAATTGTTGGCTTCCGTAATGTAAAAACGTATACCACTGTATTGACCGGTATCTATAATTTCACTCCCCGGCTGAATCTTTCACTGCGGGCAAGACATTACTGGAACGAGGTAAAATACCTGAGCTTTTATAATGTGAATACCAGCGGTGGCCTGATGGCCCGACCCTTTATCAATAACCGGGATGATAACGTTAATATTTTCAACCTGGATGCTTTCCTGACCTGGGATTTCCGCCTCGGCAGCCGCCTGATACTCGGCTATAAAAACTGGCTGGGTGATGAGGAATACGTGCCGGTTACAACTACTAAAAATTCTTATCTCCGCAACCTCGGCGAGTTGTTTGACCTGCGTCATGGTAATGAAGTGACCGTTAAGTTTATTTACTTCCTGGATTATAACCAGCTACGGAAGAAGCGTTAAGCCAGCTTCATTATTTCAGTACCAGTAATTGCATACACTGTTTCTCCTTTTTGCGGTTGCACTTTATAGGTGCCGGTAAACTTGCTAAAGGCGGGAAGAATACAATGGTCTTTGGCGAAATAAAAACAGGGGAAACGTAAGGACTGCCGGCCCTGGCCTTTAAGAGTAATACCCGGATGAACATGCCCGACAAAAGTATAGAGCAGACCTGCTATTTCATGGCGTTTAATTCTTTTGTCTTCGTGCCGGAATAAAAACCCATTGATCAGAAGTTCCCATTCATGAAAGCGGATATCAGCTGCTTTATACCAGCTGTCATTCAGAATATCATGGTTGCCTTTTACCAGGTCAATTTGCAGCAGCGAAAAATCTTTGCGCCATTTCAGGAACAGGTCCATTTCCTTGTTCATGCTGCTGTGTGTAAAATCACCAACGATGATCAGCCGCTCTGCTTTGTGCAGGTAGAGCATGGCCATTAATCGTTGCAAATCGGCTTTATAAACACTCTGTGGTATAGCAATACCTTCTTTCCTGAAATGACCACTTTTGCCAAGATGCATATCTGCAATGATGAGGGTATTTTCTTCTTCCCAGAATAAACAACGTTCGGGCGATACCCAGAAGGTATTATTGCTGATAATATGTGGGATTGGATTTTGCATTGAGGGTTGGCAAATATAATACGGAAGATGTAATATAGTATAACCTCCAGGGATCAGGGATTAAGATTTGCCTGCGGTAAATAAAAAGTGTTAGCCGCAGATGAACGCGGATGAACACAGAGAAAATACAGCTTAGCCACAGATTGTCCCGTCCGGAAGCAGGAAATGAACAGAATTAGTTTCGTGAAAATTTCTGTGTTTTCTTGGCTAAAATAAGAGGAGGTTAGCCGCGGAGGAACACAGAATACGAAACACTTTAACGGGCCTCCAGTTGCTGCTGCATTTTTCTCACCCGGTCTTCCAGTTTTTCAGACGAGAGGTCTTCCCGCATACTGTCAACTTTTATCGGGAAACAGAAAGGAGTTAGTTGATTGGGAAAAGTGATAATGATCCTGGACTGCTGTATTCTTTCCAGCATATCTCTTAATCGTACTTCTTCCATTTGCTGGTCCATCACTTCCTGGTAAGATTGCCGGAGCAACAGATTTTTCGGATCATATTCGCAGAATACCTTGAAGAGGAGCGATGCAGATGATTGCAAATGCCTTGCTTTCTTTTTTTCTCCCGGCATGCCCTGGAATATTAGCCCACCAATAACAGCCACATCCCTGAATTTTCTTTTGGCCATTTCTGTACTATTAACACTGCGTTGGATATCATTCAATAAATCATCCGGAGAAAATAATTCATAGACATTACTGTCATCAACAGGAATGGGCTGGTCGCTCAGTAGTTCAAAACCATAATCATTCATGGCAAAGGAAAATGTAATCGGGTGGAGGCGGCTGATACGATAAGCAAGGATAGCGGCCATCGCTTCATGCACCAATCTCCCTTCAAAAGGATATACAAAAAGATGAAAGCCATCTTTGGTTTCAATCTGTTCAATGAGCAATTCATTTTCTTTCGGCACATGAGAAAGCTTATTCTGCAATTCAAAAACCGGTTTCAATACTTTTAATTCGGGAGCAATTAATGACTGCCCTTTGTCCGATGATTGATAATTGGGGTCTTCTGCAGTAAAGGAATCGGCCAACTGCCAACTGGCAAACGCCAATTGCTCTCTCAACATCTTACCCAGGTTAGCACTCAACGGCATTCTTCCTCCTGCCCAACTTGGTACAATCGATTTTTTTGATTTTGAAATTCTGACAAATGCTGTCATATCTTTAATCAGTACAAACTCAAGGTTTCTTCCTGCCAATGTAAACACATCACCGGGTTCAAGCCTTGAAATAAAATATTCTTCAATAACACCGACATAGCCGCCACTCATAAATTTTACTTTCATCATCGAATCACTTACAATAGTGCCGATGTGCATCCGGTGGCGCATGGCTACTTTACGGCTTTTTATTTTATAAATGCCGTCTTCAATTTCCACTTTTTTGAAATCATCATATTCTTTAAGGGCATCACCACCTTCTGTGATAAAATACAGTATCCGCTGCCACTCATCTTTCGTTAGCTCCCTGTAACAATATGTGGAAATAAGTTCTTCGTAAACCGTATCGGGTGAGAAGCCATCAGAAATAGCAATGGTATTGAGGTATTGCAGCAGTACATCATAACAAAGCAACATGGGAGGGCGGCTTTCAACCAGGTTTCCCCTGATGGCAGCTTTAAGTGCTGCTGCTTCCATTAACTCCAGGGAATGGGTAGGTAAAAAATAAATTTTACTTACGGCATCAGGACTATGCCCGCTTCTCCCGGCCCTTTGTAAAAAGCGGGCAACTCCTTTAGGTGAACCAACCTGAATCACTGTTTCTACGGGACGGAAATCAACACCCAGGTCCAGGCTGGCGGTGCACACAACGGCTTTCAAATTCCCGGAATGAAGATTGTCTTCTATCCAGCTTCTTAATTCCCTGTCAATAGAACTGTGGTGTAAGGCAATGGAACCGGCGAGTTCGGGACAAACCGTTAGTAAGGATTGGTACCAGGTTTCACTCATCCCCCGGGTATTAATAAAAATGAGGGTGGTCCTGCTTTGCTGTATAATAGGAATGATCTTATGCGCCAGTTTGATACCGAGATGGCCGGCCCAGGGATATTTTTCTATTTCATCCGGGATGATTGATTCTATTTCTATTTGCTTTTGCAGATCAGCTTTAATAATGATCCCTTCCTTTTTTAATGGCGATAAGAGTACTTCTTTTGCTTCATCAAGATTGCCAATGGTTGCAGAGATGCCCCAGACGCTGAGTCTGTAGTCTTTAGCCTTCAGTCGCGAATCAAAAGTTGCTTTTTTATGAATCTGAACTCCAGACTCCAGACTCCCGACTATCCTTGAAATCGCCAATTCTACCTGAACTCCCCTTTTACTACCCAGCAGCTCATGCCATTCGTCAACAGCAATAATTTTTAATGAGTTGAATATTTCGGGATACCCTTTTTGTGCCAGCAATAGATGCAGGCTCTCCGGAGTAATCAGCAAGATCTCTGGCATTTGTTTCTTTTGCCTTGCTCTTTCTGCTGTATCTGTATCCCCGTTTCGTATTCCTACTTTCCAGGTCATGCCCAATTCTTCAATCACTTCTTTCATTGCCCGGCCAATATCTTTAGCCAATGCCCGGAGGGGGGTAATCCATAAAAGCTGCAGTCCAATATTCTTCTTGGTTTTATAATCATCCGGGTGATGATTGATGAAATCAATGAGAGAGCCAAGAAAAACAGAAAAGGTTTTGCCACAACCCGTGGGAGCATTGACCAGGCCACTTTCTCCATTAAGGATAAGTTGCCAGGCCTCTTCCTGGAAATTAAAAGGCCGTTGACCTTTTTCAGCCAACCAGTTCTCAATAATCCTGTAACCAGTAGTTGTCTTCAATCCAGACCGCATATTGCAAACTTAATCTCCTGTTCCCATATCCCCGGCACATGTAGAACGCTGTATTGGTAAATCTACGTAGAGCTTGCATTTTCGGGAAATGGATACTACTTTTACAACCTCAGCAAAGACAGCCCCGCAGGCTGCTTATCTAATCCATTTTCCTACAAAAAACGGCCTGTACCAACCCTGGAAATTTTTCCGGGCAGCCCTTTGTACCAAATCCAGTATACCAGAAGAGCCGGGTCAATGAATTTTCATTGGCATAAACTGGATTAGTATGAAGAATTTTTTCAATCAGGCCGCAGCAACAGTTGAAACCAGCCACCCACAGGTAGCAAAGAACAGCAAAGGAGATTTATATGTAGCCTTTATCAATAAAGCCCTGATCAATAGTCGTGCGGTTGCAGAATATGATGAGAATGGTTATGAAATCACAACCGGCAGAAAGAGAGAATCGGTATTCAGTACTTCCGGAGGCTCCTATTATATCAACGGCGTATCTGCTATCCTTTCACAGGATGATGAAATGATGCTTTACGAAAATGAGTTATCAGAATATTACTAGGCCGGGGAACGAACAATAATAGAAATTTAATAGATTCCTTTCAGCACGCCATCCTGCCATTTCAGGAAATACAGCTTTTTATTCTCAAAATAATCCAGCGTCATATTTTGTTTGCTTAATACTGGCTGAATATCAAAGTCCGTAAAAACTTTGTTGTACTTATTGGTCAGGTTTGAAGAAATATCCTTTCCATAAAGTAGTAGCATCCGGACGAAGCGGAATGTTACTTCATAACCGCGGAAAACCATATCACTGGGGCGGGCAAACATGATCTTATTAAACTTGTTGGTGATACTCTGGCTCACCTTATCAATTTTTACATTGTAAAAAGGTGTGCTGTAAACGATCTCAAGACCCTTATACTCCGGTTTATTAAAAGCAATACCGTCCCAGGTGGGCATACCCATTACAATGGCCTTGTAGTTTTGTTTTTTCAGCAGCGCAAGTTGCTGGGTCAGTCTTTTTCCAAAATTCTCATCCAGGCTTCCGGTAACACACATGGTCTGGTCGATTGTGTCCAGGTAGGATTTTAACTGGCTAACTGTAAAGCTATCGGTGAGTTCAATAAATTTGAGTTTCAGGGGAACAGCCACAGTGCTTTTTCCGAAATCATCAAAATAAGTTTTGATGCGGTCTTCGAGCTGGCCTTTTCTCCGAAACACTACGATCGGGTCCAGGGAATAATATTTTTGCAGGTGTTTGTAGATCCCTTCACATTGTGTCCGAAGCGTGGGATTCAGCACTACAAAAAAAGGATTTGCGGTAGCACCCCCCTCGTTGGGAAGGTTGGCATTGATAACGGGAATATTTCTTTTTAAGCCGGCATCCGAAAATATCTTTACTTCAGTACTGCTGCAATGAGCAATGATCAATTCCACACTGTCCATTTCGGATTTGTTCAGCTGCTCAGCAAGGGTTTCTTTGGAGGATTTTGTATCATAAACAAAAACCTCCAGGGGAGCTTTCTCCTTACTGAGAGAATCCAGGGCCAGTTGCACACCTTCATAAAACTCCAGTCCTGGATTGATGAACTTGGGAAATACATTTTTTGCATACCGGTATTCATCGTCATAGTCGAATGCTGAATCAAGGTACAGGGGTGCAAAAATGGCGATCTTGCGTTTGGCCACTTCTGTTTGCGCAAAAGCAGTGCTTGTTTGCAACAAGCAAAAGAAAATGACTGATACAATAAAATAGGAAAGCTTCCTCATAGTTCCTTATTAATCTTTTTTAAACTTTCTTACGCTTATTCCCACTCGATCGTTGCCGGCGGTTTGCTGCTGATATCGTAGACTACCCGGTTAATGCCTCTCACATTATTTATGATCTCGTTGGAAATATTAGCTAAGAACTCATAGGGTAAATGCGACCAGTCTGCTGTCATACCATCCACGCTTGTTACCGCCCTCAGGGCAATGGTAAACTCATATGTCCGTTCATCTCCCATCACCCCCACACTTTTTACCGGCAGTAAGATAGCTCCAGCCTGCCAAACCGTTGCATACAAACCCGTATCCTTTAGCGCTTTGATATACAAGTGGTCTGCTTCCTGCAATAACTGTACCTTTTCTTCTGTAATTTCTCCTAAAATCCGAATGGCAAGGCCCGGTCCGGGGAAGGGATGGCGGTCGATCATTTCTGCAGGAATACCCAGCTCCCGGCCTACTTTTCTTACTTCATCTTTAAATAGTGAACGCAATGGTTCTACCAGTTCCAGGTGCAGGTGTTCCGGTAAGCCTCCCACATTATGATGTGATTTAATAGTGGCGGATGGACCGTGAACAGAAATACTTTCAATAACATCCGGGTAAATGGTACCCTGACCCAGCAATTGAATACCTTCGGCTTTCTTTGATTCTTCCTGGAAAATATCAATGAACAGGCTTCCGATAACCTTTCTTTTTTCTTCGGGCTCCGTTTTGCCGGCCAACCCATCATAAAACCGCTGCCTGGCATCAATGCCCCGAACGTTCAAGCCAAGCTCATTATATGTTTTAATAACGGATTCAAATTCGTTTTTACGCAGAACCCCATTGTCAACAAAAATTCCGTAGAGATTTTTCCCGATGGCCCGGTGAATAAGAGTAGCTGCCACGGTGGAGTCAACACCACCACTTAAAGCCATGATAACTTTACGATCACCGATCTGTTTTTTTAGAGCGGCAACGGTATCACTGATAAAATGAGCCGGTGTCCAGTCCTGTGAACAACCACAGATATCCACTAAAAAATTGCGCAGAATCTTCTTTCCTTCTTTAGAATGATACACTTCAGGGTGGAACTGTACCCCATATAAAGGATGTTCAGAACTACTGTTTACCGATTTCCTGAATGCTGCAACAGGAATACTTTCTGTAGTCGCTAATAATTCAAAACCCTCCGGCATTTCTAAAATGGTATCAGCATGACTCATCCATACCTGTGATGTTGCATCGACATTTGTAAACAGTACATCTTCTTTCTTTCTTTCGAGAATGGCACGGCCATATTCCCGTTTATTACTTTTCTCTACTTTGCCACCGAAACGTTTGGCGGTTAACTGGGCACCATAACAAACACCCAACACTGGTACTTTGCTGATGAATGCCTGAACATCCACATCGGGTGCATTTTCTTCGTTCACCGAAAACGGGGAACCAGAAAGGATAATGCCTTTCAGGCCAGGCTCAAATTCAAATTTTTTATGAAAGGGGATGATTTCGCAATACACATTGGCCTCTCTTACGGCACGGGCAATTAACTGGGTATATTGGGAGCCAAAATCGAGAATCAGTATCTTTTCTGTCATGTAGATAAATAGTTGGATAAATTAGCGAAGGCAGGTCATGGCTGCGAAGGTAAAAAAAGCCTGTTAGTTTTCGTTTGGTAGTTTGCAAGCCTTGCTGGTAGCGGGTTTCATGAGGATCAACCGGTTTTTTATGAATTGTAACCTTTAAAACCCTTCAGGCGTCAAATGGGCTGAATACTTGATAATTGAACCTAATTTAGCAGTCTAAAACCAACAGTATGATACGTTTTTTTGCCTCCGCTTTTCTATTCCTGACCTTATTTACTGCCTGTACTTATATGGGGGGTAAGAAGATCAGGGGAAATGGAAATGTAGTAACCCAGGCGAAGACTTTTTCGGGGTTTACTGAAGTGGAAGTGGGTAGTGCGATCCACCTCTATGTAAAACAGGATTCGGCTTTTTCAGTAAAAGTGGAAGTGGATGAAAATCTGCAGCAATACATTATCATTGAACAGGACGGCGGCACTTTGCGGATCAAACAGAAAAATAATACC
>Ga0163149_10002795_pt1 | contig 20532 bp, 17 predicted proteins | sample OliLakLV19MP5G1_FD_148604 | JGI IMG/M metagenome (GOLD analysis project Ga0163149, IMG submission 148604) | Freshwater microbial mat bacterial communities from Lake Vanda, McMurdo Dry Valleys, Antarctica - Oligotrophic Lake LV.19.MP5.G1 | ecosystem: Environmental > Aquatic > Freshwater > Lake >...
CACCCATTTATTTTAATTATCTTTGTAGTCCAGTAAAAAAGAAAATGAGCGAGAATAAAGTAATTGACGAGAGCAAACAAGGTGAAGCATTAATGTTGGAGCAACCAGCTAAACCCAACGGCAAAAAGTTGTTTTTGGAGAGTTATGGCTGTGCGATGAATTTTTCAGATAGCGAAATTGTTGCATCCATCTTAAAAGACAAAGGGTTTTCTACAACAACCGACTTTCATGAAGCGGATGTTATCTTCGTAAATACCTGTGCTATTCGCGAAGGGGCAGAACAAAGGGTTAGAAAACGTTTGACTGAATATAAAAAAGCAAAAAAAACGAATCCTGATTTGATTGTTGGGGTGTTGGGCTGTATGGCGGAGCGTTTAAAATCACAATTGTTAGAAGAAGAAAAGTTGGTGGATATAGTTGTTGGTCCGGATGCTTACCGCAGTTTGCCTGAACTGATTGAAATTGCGGAGACAGGTCAAAAAGCGGTAAATGTACTTTTATCGAAAGAAGAAACTTATGCGGACATTGCTCCAGTTCGTTTAGGCTCCAACGGAGTAACGGCATTCATTAGCATTACTCGCGGTTGTGATAATATGTGTGCTTTCTGTGTTGTTCCGTTTACACGAGGAAGAGAAAGAAGTCGCGAGCCAGAAACAATTATCAAAGAAGCTCAGGATTTATTCAACGAAGGGTACAGAGAAGTGACTTTGCTTGGACAAAATGTTGATTCCTATTTGTGGACAGGCGGAGGCTTGAAGAAAGAAAACATTACAGACGAAGAATTAAAAAATGCAACTACATTTTCACAATTGTTGGAGAAAGTAGCCTTGGTAAATCCAGATTTGAGAGTACGTTTCAGCACATCGCATCCGAAAGATATGAATGATGAGGTGCTTTACACCATTGCGAAATACGATAATATTTGCAGCTATATTCACTTACCTGTTCAATCGGGAAATTCCAGAATTTTGGAAATGATGAACCGTGGTTATACACGTGAATGGTATTTGAACCGAATAGATTCTATCCGCAAAATTATTCCTGATGCTGGTATTTCTATGGATATTATTTCGGGATTTTGTTCGGAGACTGAAGAAGAGCATCAAGACACACTTTCTTTGATGGAAGCTGTCAAATATGATTTTGGTTACATGTTTGCTTACAGTGAGCGTCCAAAAACATTGGCGGAAAGAAAATATCCGGATGATGTTCCTGCAGAAATAAAAAGCAGACGATTGGCTGAAATTGTTGAATTACAATTAAAACATTCGGCATACCGAACAAAATCAGGAGTAGGAAAAGTGCACAGAGTATTGGTGGAAGGCACTTCTAAAAAATCGAAAGAAGAATTATTTGGGAGAAACTCACAAAATTGTGTGGTGGTGTTTCCGAAAGAAAATTATAAAAAAGGAGATTATGTAAATGTGTTGGCGGATAATTGTACAGGGGGAACGTTGATAGGGAAAGCAGTGTAGGGTTTTCAACACAGAGCACACGGAGAAATAAAAAGAGTTTCACAGAGAAAAAAAATGACAGTTCAGGAAATAAAAAATAGATTTGGAATTATTGGTAGTTCTTCTCTACTCGACAGAGCAATTGATATTGCAATGCAAGTTGCGCCAACCGATTTAACGGTATTAATTACTGGAGAAAGCGGAACTGGAAAAGAAGTTTTCCCACAAATTATTCATGCCTTAAGTGCTCGTAAACATGGTCAGTACATTGCTGTAAACTGCGGTGCTATTCCAGAAGGAACAATAGATTCGGAATTATTTGGTCACGAAAAAGGATCTTTTACTGGAGCGCATGAGGCACGCAAAGGATATTTTGAAGTTGCGAATGGTGGAACTATATTTTTAGATGAAGTTGCCGAAATGCCTATCGCAACGCAAGCCAGATTATTACGTGTTTTAGAAACCGGAGAATTTATAAAAGTAGGTTCCTCTAAAGTTTTAAAAACAGAAGTACGCGTAGTTGCTGCTACAAACGTAAATATTCAGCAAGCGATTGAGAAAGGAAAATTCAGAGAAGATTTATTTTATCGATTAAATACCGTTCCAATTGTAGTTCCTCCTTTGCGTGAACGTAGACAGGACATTCATTTGTTATTCAGAAAATTCGCTTCTGATTTTTCCTCAAAATATAGAATGCCCACTGTTAAGTTAGATCCATCGGCAGAACAAATTCTTACAAATTATTATTGGCAAGGAAACATTCGACAGTTAAAAAATATCACAGAACAAATTTCGGTCATTGAAAAAAATCGTGATATCACTGCTGATACAATGATTAAATATTTACCCATTCATCAAACCTCTCAACTTCCTGTATTGGCTAGCACTTCAACTGCAGGAAATGATTTTAGCGAACGTGATATTTTATACAAAGTATTGTTCGATATGAAAAAAGAAATGATGGATTTGAAAAAAATTGTTGTCGACTTAATTGAAAACGATAATCAATTAAATCAGGATTTTCCACCAGAGAATGCGCAATTAATTAAAAAATTATTTCAGGATGTAGGCACACCAGAAACGGCAATTCAGCTTGGTTACAATACGACTACTCCGATGATGCAAAATCAAATTCCGGTTACAGAAATGGTAGAAGAATCATTGTCGCTGCAAGAAATTGAAGAAGATATGATTAAGAAAGCATTGACAAAACACAAAGGCAAACGCAAAAACGCAGCAAAAGAATTAGGGATTTCTGAAAGAACATTGTACCGTAAAATTAATGAATACGGGATAAAATAGTTAACGTAGGTGATTAGATAATACGAAAATATCAAATTGAGAAAACTGAACTTCATATTAAAAACAAAACGCATCTTAGTTCTTGCATCTTGCATCTTGATTCTGTTTTCGGGTTGTAAAATCCATTATTCCTTTACGGGAGGTAGTGTTCCGCCTGAAGCAAAAACAGTTTCGGTTCAGTATTTTCAGAACAATGCATCTCTGGCACCGCCTACTTTGAGTCAGACTTTTACAGAAGCGTTGCGTGATAAATTAAGTTCGCAAACTCGTTTGGCATTAGTAAATAAAGGTGGAGATTTAGGTTTTGAAGGAAGTGTAATAGGTTATACAACGGGGCCAATAGCCATACAAAGTACAGATCAAGCTGCATTAAACAGACTAACAATAACTGTGAATGTAAAATATACTTGTATGTTTGATGAAAAGAAAAATTTCGAACAATCGTTTTCACGTTATGCTGATTATACAAGTGATCAAAACATTGCTTCAATTGAAGATCAATTAACAAGAGAAATTAATGAACAGTTGGTACAAGACATTTTTAACAGAGCATTGAATAACTGGTAGACGCCTCATCCGTCTCGCTATAAGCGGGACACCTTCTCCAATATGGAGAAGGGAAGCGGAAGAAATTTTTTATATAAAATGAACAAAGTACAATTCATATCATACGTTGAAACTCCGGAGAAAATGTCGGGGAATGAGAGCGTTTTGATTGGTGAATTGTTGAAGAACTTTCCTTATTTCCAAACGGCTCATTTGCTTTATGCGAAGAGCTTGCACAATATCAACAGCATACATTATAACAATCAATTAAGAGTCACTGCTGCTTACGCAACCGACAGAAAAGTATTGCATCGTTTGATTACAAAACAACAAGAAACTGAAGCAATTCAAGTTCCTGATATTTCGACCAAGCTCAGTATGACGGAGATTTTGGAAGAAAAGAAAATTGAAGAGTCGGTAATTAATTTAATCAAAGAAGAAGTAGCAGAGCGAAAAATTGAACCAGAGATTATTGAAGAAGCTATATCTCCAGAAAAGGAGAACACTTCAGCCTTCGATGTGTCTGCTTCAACGCAGAATGCTCAAGATAACGCACTCAGTGTGACAGAGGTTCCTGTTATTTCAGAAATTGAAGCTGTTGTTGAAGAACAAAAAATAGACATTTCAACTCAACCCTTAGAAACCGAAGTTACAGAGGTTAGAGATCAATTAGAGACAGGATATCTAAATGAAATAATAGATGCAAGTGTAGAAATTGAGATATTATCTACTCCGCTAATTAATCCATTAGAAGAAAAACAAGAAACGGTTGAATCAAATTTTGTATTAAACATTCAAGAGCCAATTGTTTCTGAAAAAGAGACTATAAATATTGATTCCTTATCCTTTACAGATTGGTTAAAACATATAAATACTGGAACAGCAGTTATAGAAGAATTAAATGAAGAATCAGATACAGAAAGCACTGATAATCAATTAAGTCCATTTGAATTAATCGACAAGTTTATTCGTGATGAACCCAAGCTAAACCGCCCCAAAACTGAATTTTTCAGTCCTGTAAACATGGCTAAGCAGAGTGTGGCCGAGGATATTACATTTGTTAGTGAAACTTTAGCTAAAATATACGTTTTACAAGGGAATTATACCAAAGCAATTAAGGCTTATGAAAATTTACGCTTGAAATATCCAGAAAAAAGACTTTACTTTGCATCCCAAATTAAAAATTTGAGGAAATTAATTAATCAACAAAAGCAATAATTTACAATGAGCTCAATTATTTCAATTTTAATTATAGTAGTTTGTATTCTTTTAATCTTAGTGGTTTTAGTACAAAATTCAAAAGGTGGTGGTTTAGCATCATCCTTCGCTTCATCTAACCAAGTAATGGGAGTTCGTAAGACAGCTGACTTTTTAGAAAAAGCGACTTGGACTTTGGCTGCGTCTTTATTAATCCTAAGTGTGATTTCAACTTCTTTCACAAAAACTTCTGGTGTAGTAACATCTGGGACAGGAACAGAGTCTGTAACTCGTCAGAAAGCTGCAGAAGATGTTACACCTGCTGCGCCAGCTGCAAACCCGACACCGGCTGTTCAAGCGCCAACAGGAAATCCAACACCTTAATCTAGGTCATAAACATATTATTCAAAGTGTCAGAATTCATCAGCATTTCTGACACTTTTTTTTCATATAAAAGCTGACATCTGCAAAATTGTCGCAATTCAACAATAATAAGTGATTGGTACAATTTCTGACTATTGCGATTGACAAAAAAATTAAGTATAAGTTAAACCAATAAATAGAATCAAAGATGGCAAAGACAAGTTCAAAAGTAAACATCAAGCCAGTTGCAGGAACACAAAACAGAGTGGTTGTAGAAGCTGCTGCTGCTGAAGAAAAGACAGCTAGCGGAATTATTATTCCGGATACGGCAAAAGAAAAACCACAAAGAGGAATCATTGTTGCAGTTAGCGAAAAAGATGACAAAGGAAACAAACCAGAAGTAAAAGTTGGCGACACGGTGTTGTATGGAAAGTATGCAGGAACTGAAGTTCAGGTAGCAGGTAAAGATTTATTAATAATGAGAGAAAGCGATATTTTCGCAATTATTTAGTTACAGCATTGGTGAATTAGAGAATTGGAGAATTAATTAGAGAATTAATTTAGCTTCCATTCAAAAATCATCAAATTCCTATTTCCGAAAAATTAACAGTTTTTAAAAACACACATAATCTAAAATTATAAAAAAATGGCAAAAGATATATTTTTCAATATAGATGCAAGAGACCGATTAAAAAAAGGAGTTGACGCATTAGCAAACGCAGTAAAAGTAACATTAGGACCGAAGGGAAGAAATGTAATTATTGATAGAAAATTTGGTGCTCCAAGCATTACAAAAGATGGTGTTACAGTTGCAAAAGAAATTGAGCTGAAAGATCCAGTAGAAAACATGGGAGCACAAATGTTAAAAGAAGTTGCTTCTAAAACTGCTGATGCTGCCGGAGACGGAACAACAACAGCGACAGTGCTTGCGCAGGCAATTGTTACTGCAGGTTTAAAAAACGTTGCAGCAGGTGCAAATCCAATGGATTTAAAACGAGGAATCGACAAAGCAGTTATTGCGGTTGTAGAAAACTTGAACAAACAATCACAGAAAATTGGTGACGACAATAAAAAAATTGAACAAGTAGCAACCATTTCTGCTAACAATGACAATGCTATTGGAAAGTTAATTGCAGAAGCAATGAAGCGTGTGAAGAAAGAAGGAGTTATTACTGTTGAAGAAGCAAAAGGAACAGAAACTACTGTTGAAGTTGTTGAAGGAATGCAATTCGACAGAGGTTATATCTCTGCTTACTTTGTTACAGATGTAGATAAAATGGAAACTGTTTTAGAAAATCCACTTGTTTTAATTACTGACAAGAAAATTTCTATCATGAAAGAATTACTTCCAGTATTGGAAAAAGCAGTTCAAACAGGAAGACCAATTTTAATTATTGCAGAAGATGTGGACAGTGAAGCATTGTCGACATTGGTTGTAAATAAAATTCGTGGTTCATTAAAAATTGCGGCTGTAAAAGCTCCTGGTTTTGGTGACAGAAGAAAAGCAATGTTAGAAGACTTAGCAATTTTAACTGGTGGCACTTTAATTTCAGAAGAAAGAGGTTACAAGTTAGAAAATGCTGAATTAAACATGTTGGGTACAGCTGAAAAAATTACAATTGACAAAGACAATACAACTATTGTTGGAGGAAAAGGTAAAAAGGCAGATATCGCTTCTCGTGTAAATCAAATTAAAGCACAAATTGAATCTACTACATCGGATTACGACAAAGAAAAATTGCAAGAACGTTTGGCTAAATTAGCTGGAGGAGTTGCAGTATTATATGTTGGAGCAGCCACTGAAGTAGAAATGAAAGAGAAGAAAGACAGAGTTGACGATGCGTTAGCAGCTACACGTGCAGCGGTTGAAGAAGGAATTGTACCGGGTGGTGGTGTTGCATACATTAGAGCAATTGATGGATTAGAAAAAATGAAAGGTGCTAACGAGGATGAAACAACAGGAATCCAAATTGTAATTCGTGCAATTGAAGAACCTTTGCGTCAGATTGTTGCAAATGCTGGATTAGAAGGTGCTGTGATTGTTCAAAAAGTACGTGAAGGAAAAGGAGATTTTGGTTACAATGCACGTACTGATAAATATGAAAATTTATATGCTGCAGGAGTAATTGATCCTACTAAAGTTGCTCGTGTTGCTTTAGAAAATGCAGCTTCCATTGCGGCTATGCTTTTAACAACAGAATGTGTATTAGCTGAACAAAAAGAAGAAGCTTCTGCAATGCCAATGGGTAATCCAGGCATGGGCGGCATGGGTGGAATGATGTAATTTGTTTACTCTTGAAATTTAAAAAAACCTCTTCGTTTCTCGATAATGTCTGCTTCAACGCAGAATGCTCGAAATGACAACGAAGAGGTTTTTTTGTATGCCTTAAAAAAAGGCAATGAATTAATTACCTTTACACCCATAAACTATGAGCAGATTAATTAAAATAGGATTAATAGGAATGGCTGTTACAACAGTTATTGCCTTGTTATTATTTTTCCTTACTTCTGTTTCTTTTTTAGCCTTAAGTCCTTTTTACATGCCTTGGGCTGTTCTCCTACTCATAGGTTTTACGAATAAGCAAAATAGAAACAAATAATTTTTTTGTTTATTATATACTTAGCAAATCTTTTACAATAGTAGAAATTAATTTACCATCTGCTTTCCCTGCTAATTGTTTTGACGCAGCACCCATTACTTTTCCCATATCAGCTGGAGATGTTGCTCCTACAGAAACTATAATTTTTGCAACTTCTGCTTTCACATCCTCTTCACTCATTTGTTGTGGAAGATAAGCTTCAATAACAGTTGCCTGAGCTATCTCAACATCGGCTAAGTCTTTACGGCTTTGTGTAATGTATAAATCAGCAGTTTCTTTACGTTGCTTTACCATTTTTAAAAGCGCTTTCATCTCTGTATCATCATTCAATCCTTCCGGAGAAGTTTTTAATAACAGAATAGCAGATTTAATTGCTCTTAATGCTTCTAATTTGGAAGCTTCTTTCGCTAGCATTGCAGATTTAATGTCTGCATTTATTTTTTCTTCTAAAGCCATTTTTTATGTGATTAAGTAATTATGTGACTAGGTGATTTAGTGGATTCTATTCCAAATACGAATTTAACAATTTTGACTCATTAAAAGCAAAAAAAAATCCCCTCGAGAATTCGAGGGGATTTTTTTTATTAACTATCCTAATTAAAAATTAATCAACGTTATCGTGTAAAAAAGAATTATTTGGTTTAATCTCAATCTTCTTGTCTTCGTTCTCTGATAAAGTATAACGAGAAACTTGTGATTCAGAAGAATGAGGAGTAGAATCTAAATTAATGTTTCTTCTTTTATAAGCCGGTTCATTTTCTAATTCAGACAAACCATTCGGAGATTTTAATTTAAAGCTCAACTCTTTTAATTTAGCAACACGGTCTTGCGCTTTCTTCAATTGTTCATCGTTTTGAACTTTCGCTACAATTGTATTTTCTTCCTCTTTTTTAGCTTCAACAACCGGCTCCATTTTAGCATATGCTTCATCAATTGTAGTATTGTTAACAATAATAGGTTCTTCAGAAACAACTTTGTTTGAAATTTCGAATTCGAAGGTAACGGGTGTTTTTACTTCTTCCACTTCAAAAATTGGTTCAACTACTTCTTCGCTAACAAATGTTACTGACTCTTCTTCTGTCACACTGAGCGTAGTCGAAGTGTCCATTGTTGGTTCTACAGCCACGTCATTTAAAACAGGAGTAACTTCTTCAACTTCAGCAATCACTTCACTTACACTTGTTTCTTCAGAAACAATTTCGTTAAAGATGATTGGAGTTTCTTCAGCTACTATTTCGTTTACAATAATTGGATTTTCATCCACATAAGTTTCTTCTGTTTCACTTACAAAGAATGAAGCTTCTTCAGTTTCTTGAGCAACCGCTTCATTTAAAATGATAGTCGTTTCGATTTCCGCAACCACTTCTGGAGTATGCTCTGCAACAATAATTGGAGTTTCTACTTCAGCAACTACTTCTGGAGTTAATTCATGAACAATAATTGGTGTTTCTTGAACTACTTCTGGAACAACTTCCACCTTCACTTCTTCTTTGAAGTAAGAAGTCATTTCCATTGGCTTCAATGTAATTTCTTCTACTTGTGGAGTCACTTCAGCAATTGGAGCAACAACTTCTGCTTTCACTTCATCCATTAAAGAGAATACTTTTTTAGCAGGAGCTTTTTCAATTTGAATTCCGACATCTGCTTTAGAACTAAATCCGGTAGCAATAATTGTCACATTCACTTTATCACCTAAAGATGGATCTACACCATATCCTTTGATAACCTCTGCAGACATTCCTGCTGCATCTTGAATATAATCTGTAATCTCACCGAATTCATCCATTGTGATTTCGTCTTCACCACAAGTAACATTCACCAAAACATAACGTGCACCTTTGATATTGCTATCGTTTAATAATGGAGAAGACATCGCTTGTTCAACAGCACGTAACGAACGTTGTTCACCACTTGCCATAGCAGAACCCATTATTGCAACACCACTTTCTTTCATTACCGTTTTTACATCATTGATATCGGTATTGATTTGCAATGTAGTTGTAATGATATCGGCAATTCCTTTTGCAGCAGTTGCTAAAATATCATCGGCATGACCGAAAGCTTCCGTTACTTTTAAATTACCGTAGATCTCACGCAATTTATCGTTGCTGATAACCAATAAAGTATCTACATTTTCTTTCAACGCTTCTAAACCGGCATCCGCTTGAGCTTTACGTTTTTTACCTTCAAATCCGAAAGGAATGGTAACAATACCTACTGTTAAGATTCCCATTTCTTTTGCAGCCTTAGCAATAATTGGAGCAGCACCTGTACCAGTACCACCACCTAATCCAGCAGTAATAAATACCATTTCAGTATTATTCGCTAAAAGTGCTTTTACTTCTTCGATATTTTCGATAGCGGCATTTTTACCTACTTCAGGCAAAGAACCTGCACCGCGACCTTTTGTTAAACTAGCACCTAAAACTATTCTTAAAGGAACTGGACTCATATCCAATGCCTGTTGATCAGTATTACATACAATAAAATCAACACCTTTGATGCCTTGTTTGTACATGTGGTTAACAGCGTTACTTCCGCCTCCACCTACTCCAATTACCTTGATAATTGAGGAGTTTTCTGTTGGTAAATCAAATTTCATCATTTTTGTTTTTATTTAAAACGTTTGATATTGTTGGGTTTTAACCCGTGTTTATTTTATACTGCCCTAAAATTGGGGCTTTTTTTAATGTAGATTTAACGCCTTGCTTCATAGTTACTAACTATGAGATGTTAATTTCTACACTCTTTTCAGCACCTCTCCCTCTGTCCCTCTCCTTGAATAAAGGAGAGGGAAGAACGTAGTCAAGTAAGCCTGAAACTATTTCTGAGCTGCATCCTCATCAAAGAAACTCTTTAGCTTATCAAAAAAGCCTGATGTTTTTTCTTTAGAATGTCCTTTTATTCCTTTTGTGTCTCCTGTTGTTGAAACCAATTTTTTGTTTTGTTTATCCAAAGTTTGCAAGCCTTTCATCACCAAACCAACAGAAGTAGCAAATAGCGGACTAGTTACATCTTCACTTCCTTTAGCAAGATGTTCGTTTGGGTAACCCACTCTCGTGTCCATTCCTGTAATGTATTCGATCAATTGTGACACATGCTTCAACTGTGCTCCACCACCTGTAACAACAATTCCTGCTATTAATTTTTTCTCATAACCCGAATGTTTGATTTCATAATACACATGCTCTACAATTTCTTCCATGCGTGCTTGAATAATTGCAGAAAGATTACGAACTGAAATTTCTTTGTGTGCACGACCTCTCAATCCCGGGATTGACACGATTTCATTTTCCTGATTTTCACTTGCTAATGCCGAACCGAATTTCATTTTCAAAAGTTCTGCTTGACTTTTAATAATCGTGCAGCCTTCTTTTACATCTTCGGTAATTACATTTCCACCAAAAGGAATAACAGCAGTATGACGAATAATTCCATCTTGAAAAATAGCCACATCCGTTGTTCCACCTCCGATATCCACCAACACAACTCCTGCTTCTTTTTCCTCGTTACTTAAAACCGCATCTGCAGATGCAAGAGGCTCTAATGTTAATTCAGAAACTTCCAATCCTGCTTTTTGAACACATTTATAAATATTTCGCGCAGCAGCAATTTGCCCTGTAATAATGTGAAAATTTGCTTCCAAACGAATTCCCGACATACCAATTGGATTTTTAATTCCGGATTCATTGTCGATAATATATTCTTGTGGAAGCACATGAATAATTTCTTCACCGGGTGCCATCATCAATTTATACATATCATCAATTAGTGCATCTATGTCGTTTTGAGAAATTTCTTGCTCAATGCTTGCACGGGTTTTTATTCCGCGATGTTGCATACTACGAATATGCTGACCGGCAATACCAACGTTCACCACTTTTATATCTACTCCTGATTTTGCTTCCGCTTCCGCAACAGCCGTTTGAATCGACTGCACCGTTTGGTCAATGTTTTGAACTACTCCTCTGGCAACTCCAAAGGATTCGGATTTTCCCATTCCTAGAATTTCAATTTTTCCGAATTCGTTTCTGCGACCTACAATCGCTACAATTTTTGTTGTCCCGATATCTAATCCTACTACAATTTCTGATGGTTCCATATTTTAATAATTATAATTTATTTTTTTGTACAAACAATTTGATCTTTAAATTTCAAGTTTATGATTGAGTATTTATCCCACCAACCAGTAGTATTCAAACCTTGCTGATAGAATGTTAAAAGTTTTTTAAATTTTTTATCCATGAATGTTGTATCCCCAAATATTATTTTTTGATCTCCTACTATTGGAACAATTTCCATGTCTTTATCTTTATTAATGTAAATCTGTTGTATTTGTGAACTCCAGAATTTATCTCCATTGATATAATTTGCCATTGCATAAATTTCATCCAACATACTTGTGGCATTAAGCAAACTGTCTTTACCAATATCAGCAATAGAATATGTATAGCGTTTTATAAAAGGTTCCGACAATGTTCCATTCGCAATTAAAACTTTTGCCGTGTATTTACTCGACAATGGCATAAATGTTCCTTCATCATCAATGTAATAACTATCCCCATCTAAATTTATAACACGTACAACAGGTTTACGCTGTTTCACTTCTACCTTCACTTCCCCATTAATCGACATGTAAACTTCTGCATTTGAAATATCAGCATGACTATTCAAGGCCTTTTCAATTTCTGAAACATTCACAGTTGCTTTGGGTTGTCCAACGATTGAATCGCCTCTGTCTTTTATCAATCGAATAACATCATACATATCCAAAAAATATAAATCATTTTCCTGATTTACATTTACTGATAGTTTCTCACATAATAATGCATCTTGCTGCTTGTTTACAAAACCCATTGTAAAAAGCAAACCTGTAATCAGCACAAGCCACATGGAAATGAATAGTATTTTTTTAAATTTCTTCAATTTTTTGTTAATTCTATTTTTATAGGTTCTACAAATGTGTCTATATCACCGGCACCCATCGTCATCAATATTTCAATGTCTCTTTTAGCAACCTCTTCTATCAAATCACTTTTCTGACAAATACTTTTATTGGTTGATTTCATTTTATTTAAAAGCATTTGCGATGAAACACCTTCAATAGGTAATTCGCGTGCTGGATATATTTCCATCAAAATGCATTCATCTAATAAATCTAAGCTTCTTGCAAAATCGTCTGCGAAATCACGAGTACGTGAAAATAAATGCGGCTGGAATATTCCTGTAATTTTTTTACCGGGATACATTTCTTTTGCAGAGCTGATAGCCGCTTTCAATTCTTCTGGATGATGTGCATAATCGTCAATATAAACGAGTTTTTCCGTTTTAATATGATAATCAAATCTTCTTTTCACTCCTTTGAACGAAGCCAAAGCCTTACTAATAATATCTTCCGAGATATTCAATTGACAAGCGATTGCGACTGCTGCAACAGAATTTTCTACATTATGCAAGCCTGGTAAACCAAGCGTTAGGTTTTCAAAAATTGCCGTTGGAGTTACAATTGCATATTTATAAAATCCATTTTCAATTTTAATATCCTTAGCAAAATAATCGGCTGACTCATCATTTACGGAATAAGTAATTGGGCTAATATTGGCATTCACTTTTCCAACAATACTTTTTTTCAAAATCAATTTTGATTTCACCTGTTTAGCAAAAAGCGAAAACGATTCCTCCACCTGATTCTTATCTCCATAAATATCCAAATGATCGGCATCCACAGAAGTAATCACAGCAATCTCAGGATGAAGTGTTAAAAAAGAACGATCGTATTCATCTGCTTCCACAACTATCAGTGAGCTCACCCCGGCTCTCTCAGAAGGAGAGGGGGAAATGTCCTTTTTTAAACCTGAGCTTAACAACAAATTGGTATTGTAGTTCTGAGTGATCCCGCCTAAAAAAGCAGAAGGGTCCAATCCTGCTGATTTTAAAATGTGTGCAACTAAGGAAGAAGTTGTTGTTTTACCATGCGTTCCGGCCACAGCGATCGTATGTGCAGATTGTGTAATCATCCCCAATACTTCAGCTCTTTTTTTAATGTTAAACCCATTTAAATTAAAAAATACATACTCGCTGTGGTCAAATGGAACGGCAGGTGTAAAAACTATTAATATATTATCGGTATCAAAAGGTAATTCTTTAAAGTATTTTGGAATATTTCGGATATGATCTTCAAAGTGAATTTCAATTCCTTCTGCTATTAATTCATCTGTAAGTTTAGTTGAAGTTTTATCATAGCCCGCAACTTTTTTTCCCATAGCATTAAAGTAACGAGCAAGCGCACTCATGCCGATACCGCCAATGCCTAGAAAATAAATGCTATGTATTTTATTCAAATCCATTTACTTCTTTTTATTTATTAAACTCAACACTTCATTTGCAATGACTATTGCTGAATCCTGAAAAGCTAATTTTCCGATATTCTCCGAAAGCTTAAAACATTGCTTCGAATCATTCATCAAGTCTATTGTCAATTTGCACAATTGCTCCCGTGAATCCACGTCTTTTAAAATAACAGCTGCATTGTATGTCACCAATGCCATCGCATTTTTTGTTTGATGATCTTCTGCTACATTGGGTGAAGGAATTAAAATGCATGGCTTTTTAACCAAACACAATTCAGAAACAGAGCTTGCTCCTGCTCTAGAAATCACCATATCAGCAACGGCATAAGCATAGTCCATTTTCTGAATAAAGTCATATGCTTTTATTCCTTTGCTATCATATTTTGAAACAGCTTGCTTGGCAGTCTCATAATAACCTTTACCTGTTTGCCAAATTAACTGAATATCATTTTTTTCGAATGTTTCCAAACACTTAAGAATGCTTTCATTGATTGTTCTTGCACCCAAACTTCCACCTATTACCAGAATTATCTTTTTATCAGCACTCAATCCAAAATATTCTAAACCTCTTTCTTTTTTTCCATCCAAATTTAAAATATCTTGTCGAACAGGATTTCCAGTCAGCAAAATTTTCTCTTCGGGAAAATATTTTTCCATTCCAGCATAGGCTACACAAATACGATCTACTTTTTTAGAAAGAATTTTATTCGTAATTCCTGGATATGAATTTTGTTCCTGCACCAAAGTTGCTATTCCACTTTTTGAAGCAACGTGCAACATTGGCCCACTAGCAAATCCGCCTGTTCCAATGACAGCATCTGGTTTAAAGGATTTTAATATTTTTTTTGCCTTCATCAAACTGCTAATCACTTTGAAAGGGAAAGCCAAATTCGACATCGATAACTTTCTTTGAAAACCAGAGATCCAAAGTCCTTCAATATTGTATCCTGCAGCTGGAACTTTTTCCATTTCCATTTTTCCTTCTGCACCTACAAATAAAAATTCGGTATCCGGACGTAAACTTTTAATTGCATTGGCGATGGCGATGGCTGGAAAAATGTGCCCGCCTGTTCCTCCTCCACTAACTATAATTTTAAGCGGTTGCAAGCATTCCTCCTTCCTGAGAAATTTCTGTTTCTCTACTTACACTTAAAATAATTCCGATAGAAATACTGGTGAACCAAATGGATGTTCCTCCCATACTAATTAAGGGAAGTGGTTGTCCCGTAACGGGAAATAAATTCACAGCCACAGCCATATTAATCATGGCCTGAAACACCAAACTAAATGTCAATCCAATGGCAAGTAAACTTCCAAAGGTTCGTTCGCTCTTATTGGCAATTCGCACTCCTCGGAAGAGTAATACTATATATAAGAATACAATGATGACTGCAGTAATTAATCCCCACTCTTCAATAAGAATTGCAAAAATAAAATCAGAAGAGGCTTGCGGTAAAAAATTTCTTGAAATACTATTTCCAGGACCTTGAGGAACAATGCCTCTAGCGATAGCTATTTTAGCTTGTTCAGCCTGAAAATTGCTCTCGCTATCACCTTTACTAAAATTTTCGATACGTGCTTTCCAAGTTGAACCCCTTGGAATTGCATTTGGAAAATTCCATATAATTAAAACGAGTAACGCGATAAAAACAACACCCGACCCAATCAATAACCATAAATGTTTTGCATTCATTCTACCAACAAACATCAACACCAAACAGGTTAAAAATAATAAGGCTGCCGTAGAAAAGTTTGCAGGGAAAATCAATGCACAAATCACAATAACGGGAATAACAACGGGTAAAAATCCTTGTTTAAAATCTTTTATAACATCTTGTTTGATAGAAAGCATTCGGGCAACGTATGCAATCAATGCAAGTTTTGCAAAATCGGATGTTTGAAAAGTCAACGATGTTCCTGGAATTGCTAACCAACGAGATGCTTCTCCAGCGCTTACTCCATTTAATAGTGTGTATAATAATAACGGAGCCGCGAGAATAACTGCAATTTGTGAAATTCTAGAGAAATAAGAATACTTTACTTTATGTATCAAATACATTAAGAAAATTCCCGAGCCAACAATAAAAATATGTTTGATTAAATACGAAGCTGTATCGCCATTTTTATAGCGATAAGCCAAAGCAACAACTGAGCTATACACCACCAAAATAGACAATAGAGATAATAGTAAAACTACTGTCCAAATTACTTTATCTCCTTTTATGTATTTGAATAAATTCATTTATCCTTTTAAATTTTTAACAACGTCTTTAAATTTATTTCCTCTGCTTTTATAATTATCATGCGCATGATAACTAGGACAAGCAGGTGAAAACAACACAACATCACCTGACAAAGCATAAGCCGCTGACATTTTAACAGCCTCTTCAATAGTTAATGCCTTCCCAAAAAGCATTTTGTGTGACGAAAAATATTTTAAGATTTTATCACTATAACTTCCCAAATACACAACAGCAATTACTTTTTGTTTGATTTGTTGTGTAAGAACAGAGTAATCATTATCTCTATCATCACCACCAATTATAAGCACAACAGAAGTTTCTATTGATTCCAGTGCATTTCGGGTTGCCGTTAAGCGAATGGATTTGGAGTCGTTAATAAATGCAATGCCATTAATTTCATCGACAAATTCCAATTGATGATCATCTTCAGAAGATCGAACACGATTTCGAGACAACAATGTCTGATTCAACTTATCGTGATAATTTCTTATTTTATTGTTTTCTATCATCTATTTTTAATTTTAATAACACCAATCAATTTATTTTAAAGTGCGCGAACAGCCTGTTTGAATTGAGTTCCGCGGTCCTCATAATTTTCAAACATATCAAAACTTGCACAAGCAGGCGACAACAAAACGGTATCTCCCTTTTTACCAATTTTGTAAGATTGAGCAACTGCTTCTTTTGCAGATTTTGCTTCTAGGATGGTTTCAACCAATCCACCGAATGCTTTGATAATTTTTTTATTGTCTGTTCCCAAACAAATGATTGCTTTTACTTTTGATTTTACTAAATCAGTAAGCATTGAATAATCATTTCCTTTATCTACTCCTCCAAGAATAAGGATAACAGGATTGTTCATACTTTCTAAAGCGTACCATGTAGAATTTACATTGGTTGCTTTTGAGTCGTTAATAAATTCGATTCCATGAACATTTCCTACCAACTCCAGTCGGTGATCGATGTTGTGAAAATCAGAAAGGCTTTCGCGAATAGATTCTTTTCTGATGTCTACTAGTTTGCCAGTAACACCTGCAGCCATAGAGTTGTAGATGTTGTGTTTTCCTTGTAATGCGAGTTCTTGAATTGTCATAAATAAGGGATTAGTGTTATTTGTATTTATTATTAATTGATTGTTTTCTTTTAAATAAGCTCCTGTTTCCAATTCCTGTTTAATTGAAATAGGGTATTGCTTTGCTTTTACATTTTTTGTTTTAATTATATTCATTGTTACTTCGTCATCGATGCAATAAATAAATGCATCCAGTTCTGTTTGATTTTGCATGATCCTAAATTTTGATTCAGCATAATTTTCAAGCTTGTAATCGTATCTGTCCAAATGGTCAGGAGTGATGTTTAAGAGGATGGCGATGTCGGCTTTAAACTCAAACATTCCATCCAATTGAAAACTGCTCAACTCCAACACATAAAAATCAAAGTCCTCTTCAGCCACCTGCATTGCGAAACTTTTTCCAACATTTCCTGCTAAGCCAACATTCAACCCTGCTTTTTGCATCATGTGGTAAATAAGTAATGTTGTTGTTGTTTTTCCATTACTTCCTGTGATACAAATCTTTTTCGCATTGGTATATCTTCCAGCAAATTCGATTTCCGATATCACAGGAATCCCCTTTTTGTGCAAGGCAATTATTAAATCTGCCTTATCTGGAATACCAGGACTCTTCACAACTTCGTCTGCATTTAATATCAAATCTTCAGAATGTTTTTCTTCTTCCCATTTGATTCCATTTTTTGAAAGAACGTTTTTGTACTTATCTTTTAATTTTCCTTTATCAGAAAGAAATACTTCAAATCCTTTTTTTTGTGCAAGTACCGCAGCACCCACACCACTCTCTCCACCGCCAAGTATGACTAAGCGAGACCTCCCCCCAACCCTCACCGAAGGAGAGGGAGCATGCGATTGCTTATTTTTTTCTTCTGTCATTCTATATTATCCAATCGTCTTTTAACAGACTATCTTAGCTTCAATGTTACAATGGTCAATACTGCCAGCATAATTCCAATAATCCAAAAGCGTGAAACAATTTTTGATTCATGCATTCCTAATTTTTGATAATGGTGATGCAATGGTGCCATTTTAAAAAGTCGATTTTCTCGAGCGTACTCTATTCCAAACTTTTTCTTCATTCTTTTGAAGTAAGCAACTTGCATCATTACAGAAAGATTTTCTACTAAAAACACACCGCATAAAATTGGAATAAGAAGTTCTTTACGAATGGCGATTGCAAACACAGCGATGATTCCTCCCAATGCCAAACTTCCTGTATCACCCATGAATACTTGAGCAGGAAATGAGTTGTACCATAAGAAACCAACACATGCTCCAACAAATGCTGCAATAAAAATTACCAGCTCACCCGAATTCGGTATGTACATGATGTTCAGATAATCTGCAAAAACCATGTTACCGGAGACGTATGCAAGAATCCCTAATACCACTCCGATGATTGCAGATGTTCCTGTTGCGAGTCCATCTATTCCGTCTGTGATGTTTGCTCCGTTTGAAACAGCTGTGACAATAAGAATTACGAACGGAATAAAAATAAGCCAGGCCCAATCCTTATAGTTGTCTCCTAAAAATGAAAGCACCAATGAATAATCAAACTCATTATTTTTTACAAATGGAATAGTGGTTTTCATTGATTTTGTTTCATCGGGAGAGTACTTTGCTAACTGCGAGATTTGCTCGGTACCATTCACTACTTCTACCGTTGTACTTGCTCGTACTTTTTCTTTTACAACAACCTGATCATTACAGTAAAGTGTGATTCCAACAATAAGTCCGATTCCAATTTGTCCAAGCACTTTAAACTTACCTGCTAATCCTGCTTTATTTTTTTTGAATACTTTGATATAGTCATCCAAAAATCCGATTGCTCCCAACCAAACGGTTGACAACAACATTAGAATGATATATACATTGTGAAGTTTTGCAAACAATAATGTTGGGATAACAATTGCAGAAAGAATAATAAGTCCACCCATTGTTGGTGTTCCTTTTTTCTCTAATTGTCCGGTTAAACCTAAATCACGTACGGTTTCACCGACTTGTTTTTTGTGCAATAAATTGATAATGCGTTTTCCGAACACTAATGAAATCAAAAGTGAAACAATTAATGCCATAGCTGCACGGAATGAAATATATTGAAACACTCCTGCTCCTGGAACATCAAATTGTTTGTCTAAAAAATCGAATAAGTAGTAGAACATTCTTTTAATATATTTTTTTATTTGAACTGATTGCTTTCAAAAAAAATCAGATTTTACTTAACACGTTTAAATTGTTTTATAATTTGTCGTATTGAATAGGCCTGCATTAGTTTTAATTTTTATTGAATGGCGCATGCCTATTTTTCAAATAATTTTAAGTTTTCCTGTAACACTTGCATGTCGTCAAAATCATGCTTTACTCCTTTTATTTCCTGGTATTTCTCATGTCCTTTCCCTGCAACCAGAATAATATCCCCAGGTTTTGCATAAGAGCATGCTGTTTTTATTGCTTCGTGTCTATCAGTAATAGAAATTGTTTTTTTATTATTTACAGCATCAACACCTTTTTGCATTTGTTTAATAATCTCTTCCGGATTTTCGCTTCTAGGATTATCGGAAGTAAGAATCACTTTGTTACTTAAATCGCAAGCAATTTTTGCCATCATCGGACGCTTAGCTGCATCTCTATCACCACCACATCCAACTACAGTAATCACTTGTTCGTTTCCTGTACGGATATCCATTATTGTTTTCAAAACATTTATCAAAGCATCCGGAGTGTGCGCATAATCTACAATTCCAATTACACCTTCATCTGTGCGGATGTATTGAAATCGACCTTCAACGGATGTCAAGGAGCTCAAAGTGGTCAACACATTCGTTTTATCTTCTTTCAACAAGAGCGCTGTAGCATACACTGCTAATAAGTTGTATGCATTAAAGCTTCCAATTAATTTGCTCCACACTTCCTGATTATCGATATTCAAAAGCAAGCCACTGAATTGATTTTCCACCACTTTACATTTGTAATCCGCCATCGCACGTAGTGAATATGTTTTTTTAGTTGCTTTGGTATTTTGCAACATCACATCTCCATTTGCATCATCTTTATTTGTAAGTGCAAAAGCATTGTTTCCCAACAAATCGAAAAAGCGTTTTTTTGCTTTGATGTACTCATCAAATGTTTTATGATAATCCAGATGATCGTGTGTAATGTTTGTAAAAACGCCACCTGTAAAAACCAATCCTGCAATACGATTTTGCACCACTGCATGAGAACTCACTTCCATAAAGCAATGCGTACAACCTTTATCTACCATCTGTTTCAACAGTGCATTCAATTGAATTGCATCTGGTGTTGTATGTGTTGCTACAAGAACATCGTTGTTGATTTGATTTTTAACGGTAGAAAGCAAACCCGCTTTATAACCTAATTTTTTAAATAAATTAAACAGCAAGGTTACAG
>Ga0163149_10002796_pt1 | contig 20531 bp, 24 predicted proteins | sample OliLakLV19MP5G1_FD_148604 | JGI IMG/M metagenome (GOLD analysis project Ga0163149, IMG submission 148604) | Freshwater microbial mat bacterial communities from Lake Vanda, McMurdo Dry Valleys, Antarctica - Oligotrophic Lake LV.19.MP5.G1 | ecosystem: Environmental > Aquatic > Freshwater > Lake >...
TAAGTTGTATTGCCCAGTCGGCCTAGCAAGTCTTTTAGCTTGTAAATTACCATATTGGCTCAATAAAAATGTAAAAACATAACCAGAGAGGAATTTAGTTTTATTTGCGGTTCTTATCAAGGCCATTGCTTGGGTAATGTTGGCCTTAGGAAAACTTTTTGGCACTACTGAAATACGCCCAATAACACCGAGAGTTGCTCCTACGATGTTAATCAAAACATCGCCCTCTTGAAGCTCAGTAGACTTCATTCTCTGATTGATTTCCTCTGATATGTGGTAGTAGTCAAGGTTATCAGAAAGAGGCTTGTTTCGAATATCAGTCGTTTTTAATAATATGACCCCATCAGTCAAATTGTCATCTCTGTCTCTAGGCGTAGCTCCACTTTTAATTTGGCAAATATCACTCAATCTAGCAGTCGATAACTCGTTAAGTGCTTTCTCATTTTCGAGATAATCGAGTGAGTAAAATTCAGCGTCAATTCTATCTCTTTCCAGCTTAGAGAGATTAATTGATGTTACGTCGAGGTTATTTTGTTGTACAATTGTTTGCCAGTTCATATTTCTTTCAAGAAACTTAATCCTTGCTCTTTGCCCCAAGCCACAAAAGCCTCTGCAATCTCATCGAGGTCGCTAAGGTATTTTGGGTTACCACTTTCATTGAGGATCAGTTGCCCCTCTGCATCTTTTTCAAAAATGTAGTCACCGCTATTGTCCTTGAATGATTGTTTTTGCGTAGCAAAGAAGATGGGATAGTCGGCAACTGTCGAGTTACCGCCTGCATCTAATTCATCCTCACGCCATTTTTGCAAAAAGATGATAGATGTCTTGGTTCCTGTATGGGGCTTAAATGAGTTGCCGTGCAAGCCAACAACGGCCAGAATACGTGCTTTGCGCATAATATACTTGCGCACATACTCTTGACTGGTGTTGTTGAAAATACCTTGTGGCAAAACCACGGCAAGACGGCCACCTGCTTTGACAAAGTCGAGGTTGCGTTCAATAAAGAGTAAGTGTCGCTCCACCTTGTTTTGCAGTTTGCCTGCTTGGTTTTTACCAAGGGCATATTGTGCGAGGAGATACTTTTCTTTGATTTCACCTGCAAATGGTGGGTTGGCGAGTAGCACATCAAACTCAAGGTTTTGTATTACTTCTTGGTTGTGTCGGTTAGCTTCGTAGTCATCAAACTCAGTTACGAGACGGTAGTCTTGTAGTTCACTCTTCATTCTTTCAGGCCACACTCTGGTTTCAAGTGAAGTTGTTTTGAAGATGTGACTTTTGCCATCACCCGCAATCAGCATAATTGCTCGACTAATCTTGGTTGATTTTTCATCAAAATCTATACCCCACAAGTACCTACTGGCATAGTCTTTACGAGCTTCAAGAGTGGGTAGATTTTTCCAGACATATTGCATGGCGTGGACCAAAAAGCCTGCACTACCGCACGCTGTATCAACCACGTACTCACGCTTTTGTGGGTTCAGCATTCGCACGCAAAGGTCGATCACAACTCGGGGGGTAAAATACTGGCCTTTTTTACCTTTGGCTACGTCAGGCAACAAGTACTCAAAGGCTTCATCGATAATACGCAGGTTTGAGCCAAACAAACGTAAATCTTGTAGTTCACCTACGCAAACAGAGAGATGCTCAGGGCTGAGTTTAATTTTATCGGTACGTTCAAATACATCGGACCACTCGGCTTTTGCGAAGTCAAATATTTCGTCAATAATTCGCTTAGTTTCTTCTGGTTTTCCTGTTGGGCTTTTCCTGAAATACAAATCTTGATTAGGCCTAGTGAGTGCTTCTCGTTCATCATAGAGCTTGGCATAAATGAGTTTGAAGATTTCATCAAAACTATCTGCGCCAGAGTTGGCCAATACCAGTTCTTCAAGTGTTTTAATCGTCTCTTTGAGATCTTCCTCTCTGAGGTCCTTGAGGGTTTTACGCTTGGCTAGCACGTCCTCAACTTCTTCATCTGATGCTGGGATGTCGTCAAGGGTGTCATCAAAGTCTTTAGGGTATGGTCGGTAAAGGATGAGGCGTGTCTTGCCATTCAGCGCTAAGCCAACGGGCGCACCTTCGGCATTGAGATATGATTTGAGCTGTTGCACATCATTTTCTTCACTTGGGGCTTTGACCTCAATAATGATTTTTGGGGTAATGCCATCTGGACGATAGACCACAATATCGGCCCTCTTGATTTCTCGGCCAAAATTGACGTGTTTTTCTAGCTCAATGAGGTTTTTAGGGTATTTATAGTGCTTGGTAAGTTGAACGAGATAGAGTTGTCGAACAATTTCTTCTGGCGCAGATTTGCCTGTTTTCTCGTTGTAGACTAGTTTTTCTTCATCAAGTTTTGAGATGGCTTTGACATAGTATTTGCCAGCCTCTTTTTCGTAGATAGTGATAGTCGCTAAGTCATCAAACATCAACAAGTCACTGTCTGGATTCTTGAAAATCTTTTTGAGTACTTGTTGAGTGTTCATAGTTATTTTTCCTGTTTTTTAACTTTGTAACTTTGCATAAACGCCTCAAAGTCAGTCTTGTTGATGCGGTACTGCTTTTCTACTTGATACGCAGACAGCTTACCCGCCTGTATCCAGCGATAGACCGTCAAATACGCCACTTTCAGGAGCTTTGCCACCTCGTTGATGCTGTAATATGTTGTGTCAGTCATAGGTTTTTACCTTTTATCATTATTTATCATTTACTTCATAAAATCAACTAGTCTTATTGGCTGAGATTGCTCGACTTGGTCAAACAGTAAGCGGAAAACATCCCTAGAGTCTGGTACTGCAAGTTTTTTCATCTCTTGTTGCAAGCTATACCAAACTTGTTGCCTGTGACGACCGAGCATTTGCCTGAGTGCAGATGCGCCTATTTTTTCAAGCAGGATACGCAAACTCACATATTTGAGAGCAGTATCAAAGCGTTTCTCAGGGTTGGCAAGCATAAAATCAGTCAAGAACTTTTCGGGATCATTGGAATAGTGAAGAAGTGGCGGGTAGGCCTGCTTAATTTGTGTGAGATAGTGCGTCAAGACCTTTTGAGCTACTGAGAGCTGGTTGAGGTGTCGGCTCGGTCATAAATGGCCTGCAAGCGGTCGAGTAGTAGCTGTCTTTTTGTTACCATTTCAATTACGTTTTCAAAATATACTTTGTTTATCTTATTTTATCAAATTTTGGTAAAATATCGCTATGCCAATTTACAAGAAAAACTCAAACAAACTCATACCTGTCCGAGAAAAACGCATCGACCTAGAAAAAACTGTGCAAAGTTTGGTCGAAGTAAACCTTGAAGATGTTTTCGGCTTGCAATTCGTAACAACCGAGTTTGCCCTGAATGGCCTGCGGATTGATACTCTTGCGTTTGATGTGGAAACAAACGCTTTTGTAGTTATTGAATATAAACGAGATAAGAGTTTTAGTGTCATTGACCAAGGCTATGCTTATTTAGCCCTAATGCTCAATAACAAGGCTGATTTTGTATTGGAGTACAACGAGAGGTGTAAGAAAAATTTGCGCAAAGATGATGTTGATTGGTCTCAGTCAAGAGTGATTTTTGTAGCGCAATCATTCACAAAATATCAGCAAGAGGCAATGGGCTTCCAAGATTTGCCGATTGAGCTTTGGGAAGTACGCCAATACGACGAGGACCTCATACTATTTAATGAGCTAAGAGCGTCAGAAAAGAGTGAAAGTATCAAGACCGTGGCTAAGGGTAAGAATGCCGAGGTGGTTGCTAAAGAGATAAGGCAGTACCGACTTGAGGACCACTTTAAGCCTCAATGGGAAAAAGCTAGCTCGCTATTTGAAATTATTTCACAAAGAATACAAGAGTTAGATACAGCTTTTGAAATACGCCCAGTCAAAAATTATATCGGATTTCATATTAAGGGAAAAAATGTGGTTGATGTTAAAACTCAAGCGTCTGGTTTGATGTTAGAGCTTTTGAGGGTAAAACCAGATGACTTGAAGGACCCAGACAACAAAGTGACATATGTTAATGGTAGCTTTCAAAACTTGAATAAACACGTCAGTCGGTTCAAAATTGAGACAGATGATGATATAGATTATGCAATAATGCTCATTAAGCAGGTATATAGGCGGTTTGTGGAGTGAGTATGGGAAAGTCGGTCATTAATTCTGAGCAATCGTACGATGAGCTAAAAGTCATCACTGATGGTTATTATTCGGGGAGTTTGTCTCTTCATGATACCCTCAAATCAATATATCAACTTCTTTTGCGATACATAGTGAGTTTGCGTCGTGATGACGGCAGTCATTCCCAAATGACGGTAAGTATCCCAAAATCTTGCACTGGGATTGTAATTGGTATTCGATATGTCAAAAAGTCTGGTGCGCAGACTGAGGACCATTTTTTATTTCGACCAGGAATCAATCTCTATAAGTGCAAAGGTAAAGAACTAGCCAGAATCTGTCCAGAATATTCAGGCGCACACGAACTACAGCCTCAATTTACTGCGCAGTAGAAAATATCGGCTCTCGTGGTGCAAAACCAAGAAGCTCAAAAAATACTTTGGTTTGTTCAAGCCCGTGGTCAAACTCTAATTCTCGGTTGATGAATGCGTCTTTCAGGTGGAGCCAATTCTCACTTATCCGAACCAAATCACGTTGGATAAGCTCATCAAAGCCAAGTGAAGGCAATCAGTACCAGATAGCTGTCACAAATAAGGCTATGGAAAATATCAATAACTCTCTAGATGGTGCTGTAGTCGCCAAAGCCAAGAAGACTGGGTGAGTTGGTTTCGAAGTACCTACAACAGCTACAGGCTTAACCTTCCGCTACAATGCTAGCTTCTGGAATGACAAGGCAATCTTAGTCGAACTTCAATAATAATTTTCATGCTGCCAGTGCTGCGATGCTTACATGGCTAGATTAGCCTTAAAAATGTAGGTAGTGTAAGCATTGGCAGCACCATCTTTTTAGTGTCTAGCTTGTACTATCAATATTGCGTTGGAGAGTTGATTACTTAATAATCCAAGCCTTAATGTCTTTGCAAGTGAAAGTACGCTCGGAATTTTTGTCTAAATCAAAAGCATTTATACACCATTGTGCTTCTGGATGCCACTCTGTTGAGATATAGACCAAATCCTTGGGGATAATGGTTCTTAATGAAGTTTTACCTTCCCAATTTGTGTAGAGAATGCGGACTGGTTTTTCTTTTTCCATATAGCTTTTCAGTATAAATGGAAAAAACGAAATTCGTTAGCACCAGCTGCCAACGACTAAGCTTTAAGACTGCTGAGTGCACTGTTGATGTCATTGAGGACAGGCAAGGCAAAAACATCTTGTTCTTGCATCTCAGTAATGATCTTATCGATATAGCTTCCAAGCACTTGGATTGCCACTTCAGCTGGAGTGAGGTGCTGTGTGTCTATAGTTACGTCAGCGTGTTGATATAAATCTTGGTGGGTAACTCCTTGGCCACCAATTTGGTAGAGTTCACCGTACCTAGTAAAGTCTCTTTGTTTCCTAATCAAGATTTCTTCTAGATTAACTTGTCTGTTTTCGCGTTCACCGACTCGTTGTGCTGCAACCAGAGGGTCTAGTTTGAGTAGTACACGTAAATAAGGAACAGCCAGAAATTCAACACCTGTTATGGCGGACTGTAATTGGTCAAGACTAAGTGACAGTACTGCCAGTTTTGATTCCCAGACGAAACCTGGTTGCTGCAAGGCATCGCTCAGTGTCTTTTGATCGACAATGTAATCCCATACAGTGTCAATTTGGCCTGTTTTTCTCTGGTTTGCTTCCACGGCTGCACTGAACTTGGCTAAAATATCACCTTTAGCGCCCTGCTGAATACCTTCTTCCAGTAACGCAGAAACACCAGGTAAACCTTGAGTACTAAAAACCTCTTGATACTTTTCAAGAAAAGATTGATATTGGTGGTCTAGACTTAAACTTGCCCGCTCTTGTTGAAACAAGTCAAATCGATTGGCTAGGCCTCTAAAATATCTTCCACCAGAGATAATAGGTAATTTTAGTTGTTCTGCCAATATCTTTGAGGTGGTACTAGCGCCTGTGCCAGCGGTTTCACCCGTTATCATGATTCGTGGTTTAAGTTGTGCATCAGGACTGTTTGACATAGTGTTTGCGAAATAAGTTGAGATTTTACCCAGCGTGCCCGTGTCACTGTACATCAAATGTAATAAAAAGATATACTTGTGTCCTGGTCACGGACATTTGAGACTTTTAGGCGCTTCCTTTCTGTAATTGTACTAAATAATTGTTTGGGGTCATATAGCCAAGAGATTGATGTGGTCGAATGGTGTTGTAATACATCAACCAATCTTGAAGCTTGCTGTCAAACTCTTTTACATGACTGATTGCTGTATCAATCTCATAGTTAATAAATTCTTCTTGAATTTGTCCAGTTAAATCGTTCGACATAGCCATTTGTTTTTGGTGATTTTGGATAGCTCCAGACATGATTTGTGTTTCTCAGTTCTTCAATTGCCTGGTCAAAGTAGCCTTTAAATTCACTGCCGTTGTCAGTTTGAATTGTGTGAATTGGATACTCAATTGAACTGAGTATTTCCTCAAGTTATTTTCAACGCAAAAAATATCAAGAAATGGTTTGATTTTGTGCTTTGATAGTCTTGGATATTTTTTTCTTAATTGCTTGATAAACCCAAATATCTGATATGGTACAACCATTTCTCGAACTCTTTTTGGTTTAGTTGACTGAGGTATTAAACTGCTTAACTTTCTTCTTGATTTAATAAATTCTTTTTTCCATCGAAACGCACTCGCTCTGCTTACTCCAGGAAACGCCAAACGAACTGTCTCCCAGTTTGTTTTCTCAAGCAATTCAATTACATGTAGTTTTAATTTGGCCCTGTCGTTAGAATCAAAGCTCAAAGCGGTATTTATGGTGGTCATAAACCAACGATATCGCTTTTCGTTTATTATTGGAAAATTATGTCGTATTCTCATAGCTCGCTGCCGCTCGCTAGAGTCTCATTTGTATCGTGACCTAATCAACTTGGTTCTATTAGTTAATCTCGAGTCATGTTAAAATAGTCAGAATTGAAACCGATATAAAAAGCGTTGTAGGGCAATAATTACTATTAGTTTTAATCGCGAAAGAATTCCAGCTAGTCCCCAAGGTGAACCCAATGATGATAAATTATCGCGTATTGATAAGTATGTACGTGAGCATATTGGTATTACACCCACTAAGTATGCGTCTGAAGAACAAAAAGCCTGTCCACCTATCGATTTAGCTCAAACCACACAGCGATTAATGGCTCACGATCATCAAAGAACGTATGGCGGATTCTCTCAAGGTTTCTCTAGTGATTTTGATCAAGATTTTGTGACTAAAGTACTTGGTGAGTATACAACTGACATGGTTAAAGTTCCTGCCGATTATGGTGCCATTCCAGGGGCAGATATTGATGATTACTTTAACGTAGGTATCAATCGCCAATATGAGTTAATTAGAGATGAGGTTCTAGATAGCTCTGAAGAGCAGAGCGTAGCTTGTACTTTTTTGCATGTTATTGAGAAATACAGAAATAGAGTAGGCATTGAACCATGGGAAGCCGCTCGGTTAGCCATTCGTCTGATAAGAAAACAACTTCCCGCAATGATTGAAAGGTCACGCCAACTTTCTCTGGATAAAGCTGTTGATAAAAGGTTAATTACCCGTCAGGTGTTTTTGGAATTCTTTGATTCCCAAACATTTGAACAGCATCTTCAACTGTTGGCTGCTGAAATTCAGGAAGGTCGCAATTTGACCTTAGCTTTTAACTATTTGCTTAGAGCAGGAGAGGAAGTTGCTAAACAAAAAGATGGTGGGTTAGAAATGTTCGATGAAGATTTCAAAAAGTTGTGCGTTGTGTACCATCTTGCTGAACGACCTTATTCTAAAGCGGAGTTGCTGATGGGTCAGGAATTACTTGATAATGACCCCAACTTCAAGGCAGCTTTAGTGGTATTTCATTATCAGTTAATAAAATTTATTTCAGGTTATTTAGTAAAGCACCCTGAAAGATTTGCCCATAGTTTTGAGTTTATGACTGAAATCTTTTTAACTGTTGAGAGTGAAGGTGGAGAAGTTACCTTAATCCCTAATCCCAAGCTAATGAAGGTTGTTTCTCGGAACGTAGTACCTGCTATCGCTCGAGCTTACTTGGCAGACGGGTCCACTGATTTGACTGAGCAGCATATTGCTCAAGGGACAGTTACAGCTAAAGATTTACTTTTATTCCAAACTTTCATTGGTGAATTCCATGTCCCAGAAGGTTCTGAAGATAGTGTCACATTACACAGTTTTTTCAGTCAAACTTGCCCCGCTATGCAGCCTTTCTCTAAAGCTTTGATTGAAGCTTTGCCACCTATTTATCGCAACTGTAAAGATAAAAATATAACAATAAAAAAGTAAATCATGCCTAAGCCAGAGCACGCACGTCTTCCATTATGGAAAGACAAACCACAAGATGACCAAAGTGAAAACCTCAAAAGAATGATGATGGATCTTTACACCTATGTCCTAAATGAACCAATGACAAGAATAAGTACGATCCTAGACGAGCATGTCCCAGGCGATCAGAAAGAAGCTGACGATATTCAACATATTCGAGAGCTTATGGAAGAGAACGCTAACCTGCTCAATATGAACTGTGAAAATGGTCACTTTACGGGTTCAGCTCTAGTTGTAGATCTTAAAGAAGGTAAATTTCTTTTGCATCTTCATAAAAAACTTAATCGCTGGTTCCAATTTGGTGGACATCCTGACTTTGAAACAGATCTGTTACAAGTTGCGTTAAGAGAAGCAATTGAAGAAACTGGTTTAACAGATCTTTACTATTTCCCAACCTCTCATCAAGTAAGACCACTAGATATTGATGTTCACGTTATCCCAGAGCGAAAAGGCCAACCAGAACACCCACACTTAGATTTTAGATATGTTTTGGTAACAAATAAACCCGACCAACTTTTCGTAGAGAGAGAAGATGAGTCAGAAAACTTCAAATGGTTTAGTTTTGCTGAGGTCGAAGAAGTAGACGGATTAGTTGACTCTGCCTTATATCGCTTCATATTAAAAGCTAAGCAGTTAGTTGAGGCAGAAAGATAGAAATATGTTAAGGCATGAAGTCGTCTCGATCACTCCAGCAATTGTTGATATTGCTTGCGATCTCACAGGTAGAGAACAGGTGTACCTTGAGCTTTGTGCTTTACTTACTTGTAATCCAGGCGAATGGAAGGCTGTCCATGATAAAGAAGTCATAGAACAACTGCTGGGATTAGTGGCACAGGTGGTGAATTTCTCCATTAATGAAGATTTTGAGTCACTGAGTATAACTGATGGTGTTGATATAGCGGCGGGTTCAACAGGCTTAAATATGCTTTCAGCTCTAACAAAAAGGCAACGCAAAGCTTCTGCAATAATTTCTACTGTTGGGGCTGACGAAAAGGGAAATCCTGATAGCGTTTCAACTTTTTTCACTAAAGATGTGGAGCGAACTGGTATTTATCAATACGCTATTCCGAAAACAGGAGTAAATCCATTAGTATTGGTTTTTTCTCATAAAGAGCAACCAGATAAAGTAACTGCAATGCACCCAGGTGTTGCTTCCCAACTGGAGACGTTACCATCGTCAATTGATAAAGCTAGAGTTGTTCATGTCGATGCCTATGATTTACAAAGAGAACCAGCTGCTTTAACTTTAGATAATCTCATCAAATCGAACAAACCACCAATTGCTTTAGGTCTTGGAAACCCATCGATTTTGCAGGGTCAACTTAAAGAGCGAATTTTAGGGTATATAGAAAATCGTCAAGTTCATTATTTAATGGGAAATGCCGAAGAGTACGCAGCACTTTTTGGTACTGAACCAGTTACAACACTTGAACAAGCTACGAGTCTTAATTTGGGGAAACTAGCTCCATATGTGCTGATTACACTCGGTAAGAATGGCATCATTGGCTTTGATCATGGCAAAGCAACATATCAACGACCTTTTCGTATAGAAAGACCAGTAAATACTTCAGGAGCAGGAGATACTGCTGCGGGTGTATTTCTTTCTGGTATTCTAGAAGGTCAGGATTTTTCCTTAACACTCAAAGAAGCATCTTATTTTTCATCTAGAATAGTAGGAATGCTTGCAAGTAGATTTGCTAACGGTCGGGAAGCTCTTTATAGACGTAATCATATTGATACTATTTCAATGGACCCCGAGGAATAAAAAATTGATCTTAGCGTTGAGTTTATAGGTTTTCGGTGTCAAACTTAATTAAACAGAGAACAGGATAACTTTATGAACCTCAAAATTGGCTTTATTGGATGTGGTAGGTGGGCCCAACAAACATACTTACCGTTTCTCAAAAGTAACCTAACCCTAGAACTAACGGCATTATCTGGATCATCTAGAGCTGAAAATGGTGTGGCACTCGCCAGTAAGTTGGGTTTTTCTCGATTTTATGAAAATTGGAGAAAAATGTTGACGGCAGAAAAGTTAGACTTGGTTTTTATTACAACCCCACACGCTCTTCATTACGATCAAATAAAAGAGTGTTTAGAAAACAATATAAACATTCATGTTGATAAACCTCCAGTTCTTCACTTTGATCAAGCGACTGAGTTGTTGAAATTAGCTAATGAAAGAAAATTGGTTGTAAGCGTACATTCTCAGCGTAGGTTTTATGAGGAATATAAAAGTGTTAAAGCTTTAATTGAAAAAGGAGATCTAGGGAAAATCGAATTTGTTCAAGGTGACTTTGGACAGCAACTTTTCGATGACTTTGAAGGAAGTTGGCGATCAAACCCAGAACTTTCTGGTGGCGGAATTGTGATTGATAGCGGATACCACATACTAGACAGCATTTTATTCATGCTTGGTAAAGTGGAGCCTAAAGCTGTGATAATGCTAAGTAACTTAGGCGGTTTTCAGAGTGACGCTTTTAGTACTTTATGCTGTCAGTTAACAACTGATTGTGTGATAACACTCAATGTTATTAGAGGTTTGCCTCACAATGTGGCCGTCGAGCGAGTACAAATAGTTGGTACTAAGAGATGGGTGCTAATCTCAAGGGATAGAAGAAATGGCAAGACCCATTTAACTTTTGAAGTATATGACATTGACGGGAATCAAACTTACTTTTTAAGTGAAGAAGTTATGTCTGTGGATAGAGTAGCTCCATTAGTCAACTTAATCAGTGCCTTGAGAGAAAATCATAACGTAGATTCTTCTCTGGAACAGTCTCTACCAACAGTGCAAATCCTAGAGGCGGGTTATAAGTCATTGAAAATCTCTCAATTAATTCAATTAGTTAAATGATCTTGAGTATATTTGAGTCAAATAAGTCACAGTCACCTTTGACCACTTTCGACTTTTAAAATTTATTCCTAATCCAGATTAATAGTTCATGAGAGGCAAAAACTAAACGCGAATCGTTCGGATAAAGTCCCACACGGGGAGCAAATTACGCTCAAACTTCCTTTCCTTCAATAAATTCCTTTAAATTAAGGCTCTCACTTTGAGTACTCCGAATCGGAGATTCGAACCTCTGATATACTTTCGTCATGATTGAATTAAAACCAAAAAGAATTAATAGAGAAACACAGTCACTTTTAGACTTTGAAGATACCATCAGATTAGAGGCACTGTCATTGCAAGAAGCGTTTGGATTAAAGAAAAGTTCGAAAAAAGACATTTATATTGTGGGAGAAGGAATATCTGAATATATTCCTGCGCTTGATTTATTAGGATTCAAAAACTTGTGGGATGAGTTAGAACGAAATGGGGAAAATTCGGTAATTGGGGTCTTCATGGGAATTAAACATCAATCAAATCAAAGAGGTGGGAATGCTCTCCTTATGTACTCCTATATTGACTATGTACTCAACAAAACTGAGGCTGATGTCATGGTTTTTTTACCTCCCGAAAGTAGAATACTGTCTAATAAACAGTGGGGAGGCCCAACGTATGATGAAATCATAAGAACTTTAGAACATTTTCCAGAGAAATACACACGAACTTACTTTGTTACTGGGCTATTTGACATTAACTCTCAGGACTTAAAAGAACTAAGCAGTTCTTGATTTCCTTTACGTCGGGGAGCCAAAATCGCTGATTAGGTCACGATACAAATGAGACTCTAGCGAGCGGCAGCGAGCTATGAGAATACGACATAATTTTCCAATAATAAACGAAAAGCGATATCGTTGGTTTATGACCACCATAAATACCGCTTTGAGCTTTGATTCTAACGACAAGGCCCATATCAAGCACTCGCTCAATTCTCAGCATTTTGGCCAAAGTCCGTCTCAGAATTTCTGAATGGTGTGAGGAAGAAGAGCGATTGAGTGGTGAAGTTGAAGTAGATGAGAGCTATTTTGGAGCAAGGAGAGTTCGAGGAAAACGAGGTCGTGGTGCTTTTGGGAAAGTGCCAGTCATTGGTTTATTGAAACGTAAGGGCAAAGTCTATACTCGCGTAGTGAGAAACTGTTCTCGAGAGCAATTACTACCAATTATCAAGGGAAAAGTACTTTCTGAAAGCACTGTTTTCACTGATGCATGGCGTAGTTATGATAGTTTGATTTTGCACGGCTACAAACTACCGAATTCATCATCATGAAAATGAGTTTGCCAGGGGGAAGAACCATATTAACGGTATTGAAAGTTTCTGGAGCTTTACTAAAGCTAGATTACTCAAGATGAAAGGCGTGAGAAAAGACAAATTTGTGTTATTCTTAAAAGAATCTGAGTTTCGTTGGAATTATCGAAAACAAATGTACAAAGTGATGCTTAAAAAGCTGAGAGAAATCCCGCTTTAACTTCACTAGCCCCAAACAGATTATAGTTTAACAGCCGCATAAGTAGATAAAGCAATGGTTATAATTGACTCGTATGGCAGAAGACGCGAATTCCATCCCACCAGCTGAAGCGATCCACACCCCGCTGATGGATCCAGAAGAAGAGGCGCAGATAGAAAAAAAAGCTAAAAGCTTCTTGAAGTTCCATCGTCGATTAGTTTTGATCGGTTCTGTGATTGCTTTAATGGCTATTTGCACCGCACCAATGTGGTGTCGCCTAGTGGCTACAGCCGCGGAGGTTGGCGTCCCTTATTTGCAGTATCGAAATGATCCAACTAATCGTGGGCAGATCGTTGACGGGGTTCAACGATCAATGGATTACTGGCCAGAAGATGCCCAAGAAATCTTTATTCCTCTATTTGACCGACTTGATGAAGGTCGAGAAATTGGCACACGCTTTATTGGAGAGCTGATAGCAGCTTCGTATGGATTTGAAGCTGACTCAAAAATTGTTCTCAATGAGTGGCAACTAATTGATGAAGCTAACAGCCTAATGGAGAGCCTGGGTCCAGAATATCAAGAGCACGCAGATGCTATTAGTCTAGAAATTGAAGTATACCAACTCTTGGTTGATCCAGTAGTACCTTTTGCTGATCGCTTAGCACTTTTACCAGCTATTGAAGACATTCCAACTTTTTTTCCTAATCTAGAAGCTCTGATGATCAATCAATCTTTTAAAGAATTACTGTTTGTGCATATTAATGCTCGAGCTTTTCCACAGTTCAACCTAGACCAACTCCGATCAATTTTCCAATATGGTGATTATAGTTTTTCAGCTACCAATCTTGCTCAATCCGCCAAAATAGCTGAAATAGTTGCAATTCAGGAATCTGGTGTTTTCCCAAATAAAACCTTTGAGCGGTATTGGTCTATTTTTTCAGTTTTTGTTTTAGATGACATAGAGCTGTACTTCAGAATCTATTCTGACTTTTCGGGACCAAATTCTGAAAAAATTGCGGCTGCCCTAGATCAGTATGCTATCACAGATCTAGCGATGATTTGGACTGTTGCCGACAGAGATGATAGAGTTTTTAAATTCGTTTTGAATGGGTTTGAAAGCTCAGATTATTATGAAAATGCCTATGGTATTTCGCCCGATGATCTTTCAGTAGCAATGGACCAGATAGCTGGCTTTCAAGCCGGTCCCGGCAGTTTTACTGATCAGCAAACTGAAGCTAAAGTTTTTCTAAGAAGTATTTTTGATGATTTATTTGCCACAGTGCCTGAGCCTGATGGAAATGGAACCCCACCATCAGAGTCTGACATACCTGAAGCTGATACAGCGCCCCTCGGCTTGAGTCCGGCTGAAACAGTAATTGATAACTACAGTAGTTTTTTTATTGAAGAACCGCTTGATGATACCTATCTTCCGATAGCTGAAGCAGCTATCAAACTGAGCCCAAGTGAGCCAGACTTGATGTTCAGAGCGTTCGTTTCTGTCATGAATGGAAGAAGTCGAGTCATTCTCGATTTGGGTGAGACAGAAACAGATTTAACTTGGTCTTTAGCAGAAGCAATAGCTTTTTACACTGATTTATTTTCGTGGTTTCCCGATCTGTCTCACAGAACTCTGATTGATGGCTCTCAATACTTGATCTGGACCCAAATTCGGAATGGTAACCGGAATTTTGATAGTGTTCGGCATACAACGGCAGTGGGTTTAATGGCAATTAAAGAAACCTTAGGAGAAATTGGAAGAATTGAGGACGGTGTGATTGCTAATAAAGTTGTTGTCGACTTGCTTGAGCCAATGTACATGCATAATGTGCTAGTCGATCCGTATGAGCTGGCTAATCAGGTTGATGGTTTTACTCCAATTGAAGCTGAAAGTTTTTATGGAGTTTTTGGTGAGGTTAATGTGGCAACCCTGGCCCTAACACCAGAAGTTTTCTATCGCCACAATGATTTAGAAACTGGTAAAATAGCGGTCGTTATAGCTTGGAGTTATTTCTTGCCAGAGGGTGAAGCAAGCGATGGTGGCATTATCAATCCGGCTGTCCAAGTGAGTGGCACCGGCGCACTTGAGCATGTCTCGTCTTCAATTGGTGAAGGAGATTTAAACCAAACTGAGAATGCAGCTAAAAAAATGATGGCTTTTACCAGTAACGGTGAAGTAGTTGAACAGCCTTGGTCTAACTTTGGTTCAACTGATAAAGAAATTAGGACTAATTTAGCCACAGCAGGTGTGGTAGCTGCTTTTACACCAAATTATTTATATGACATCACTCTCGAAGTTCCGCTAGCCAATATGGGAATGTTAAATGATCACTTGAATACTTTTTTAGTGGTGTATGAAAATGATCAAGGTGATGAAAAGGTTTATGTGTTTGTTCTGCGACCACAAGGTAGTTTTGACGAACAAGAAATCCTCGATCAAGCAAATGAGCTAGCAGCCGAAGGATTTAGGGTTAGATCAATTGCTTGGGGTGATCCGGGATACGGTGTTTATTATGGAACAGATGACACCGGTGCTTCTAGGGACACTGTATCAGACATAGCTGGAGCAACAACTGCTCACGAGAACGGAGTTCTGGTAGGCTTGCAAGAAAGAGAAACACACCGATTAACGTTTAGCCTAAAATAGCTTTTTTAGGGTAGTTTTTTGATCAGTGACACAGACTATGGAAAAACTCGAAAAACAGGGTTACTTTTAAGTATTTCAGTGTGTCATCTAAGGCTCATGAGCTAACTAAGAATTTGTCTAGCCACCACTTTATTTGATTACCGACCTGTTGGGGGAGCCACGTCTCACTTATCCGAACCAAATCACGTTGGATACGCGCATCAAAGCCAAGTGAAGGCAATGAGTGGATCAACCTCAATATGACCATTGAAAATACTGGGTCAAAGCAAGAGTATGTTACGACATTAGGCCAGATGTATATTGTTGATAAATAAGGCAATCAGTACCAGATGGCTGTCACAAATAAGGCTATGGAAAACATCAGCAACTTTCTAGATGGTACGGTAGTCGCCAAAGCCAAGAAGACTGGGTGAGTTGGTTTCGAAGTACCTACAACAGCTACAGGCTTAACCTTTCGTTACAATGCTAGTTTCTGGAATGATAAAGCCATCCTTGTCGTACTTCAATACACTCATGCTGCGATGCTTACATGGCTAGATTAGCCTTAAAAATGTAGATACTATAGGCATTGGCAGCATCACTACTTTCTCGATACGTTTCCACTTTTTGTTTTGCGTACTTGGGTGTTAAAATTGCCATATAAGTAAAGTGGTGAAAACATAGCATGAAATACTCTTCAATTTTATTTCCTGATGACCTTCAAGCTGTTGAGGCAGTCGCCGAATCATCTTTTGTTTCGACTCCTGACTCCTCTTTAGAAGAATGGTTTTCCTTTGACCAGATGCAAATGTATATTGCCGAAGGCCGTGGAATGTGTCTCAAGGCTGTTTCTGATGAAGGCGAAGTCGTTGGCATGATCTACGCACAACAAGAGAACCCCATAAATGGGAAAGAAGGGTTGGATAAGTGGGTAATTGTAATCGCCGCTGTTAATCCTGATCAAACGGGAAGAGGTGTTGGTTCTGGTTTACTTCAGGCTATGGAAGAACATGCAAGGCAAAAGGGTGCTTCCAAAATGTTTGTGTACACCAATAAAGATGATGATAAAGTGATTCACTTCTATCAAAAGAATGGTTACGAGGATGCTGGATGGATTAGAGATTACCAATACGGACGAGGAAACTCAGCAGTTTTCTTGTTGAAATACTTATGAGTTCCATTCTCGTCATTGGTGATGTTTACTCTGAAACACAATATCTTGTAGATAGAATTCCGACTCAAAATGAGTTTATCCTTGCTTCTGATGCAACTTCAATTTATGGAAGTAAGACAGTCAATGCGTCAAGAGTGCTATCAAAACTTGGTAATACTGTTTCTTTCTTCGCCCATGCTGGAGCAGATATTGATGGTGATAATGCCAAACAAGCTTTAATTAACTGGAAAATTACATCACTCATGAAGCACGTTCCAGAAGAGAAGACAGGCAAGATTGTAGTCATTACAGATCTATCCGCCAAAAGCTCTATCACTCTTTTCAGAGGAGCAAACCATACTGTTTCAACTTTAAGTATTAATGAGCTGAAAGAGATAATAATCAAGCAAGATGCGGTATATACAGTAACAAACCTGCCGCTTGAGAGTTTATATTTGCTTGTCCAACTCTGTAGTGACAATCAAGTGTCGCTGCTGATTGATGTTCCAAACCAACATGATGCCATTGACCTGTTTAAATTATCTTCCGCTGATTTCTTCATACCAAACAGACAAGAAGCTGAACTAGTGCTTAAAAGTAAAATCAGTTCAATAGAAGAGGCTAAATCGGCTGTCTGGACCATGAGAAAGAACCTCAAAGGTACAATCATCATTACTCTAGATAAAGACGGGTGTGTTTACTTAGAAAAAGATAGCGACATTCCAATTCATCTTTCTGCCACTTCCGTTAAAAGTGTAGATGAAACTGCATCGGGAGATATTTTTAGAGGTGTGTTTTTACACCACTTTCTTGAATCAAAGAATATTGAAGAATCTCTCAAGAGAGCTGTCTTCATTGCTTCAGAGTCAACCAAGATCAAAGGTGTTGATAGGACATTGACAACAATTTCACTAAAATAAAAGGCAAATATATGAAAGATATGAAACTTACCTTTCAGATCAAAAAACCAGTTACAGAGCTTTTTAACTTTCTCTTGGATCCAAATAATACCCCGACTTGGATCGAATCAATTGTTAAAGAAGAGACAAATGAATGGCCAGTGAAAGTTGGGACTATTTATCGCAATCATGGAGAAGATGGAATATGGAGCGAATACACGCTTATTCACTTAGAACCCAACAAATCATTTGAGATGATGAAGAATGATAATAATTATCACGTTCGTTATACATTCAAAGAACTAGATAAACTACGGCCTTTGAGTATTATGAGTGGGTGGAAAATGAGGAGTTGGATAGCCCATTCACAATTGACGTACTACAAAAGCTGAAGGTTATTCTGGAGCAACATGTTTAAACAAACCTCATCTTTCAACGTTCTCTACACAACTGATGTTATTAAAACTCACGACTTCTATCAGAAGCTAGGTCTTGAAATAAAGCAGTTTGAGACTGATAAAGTCGTTGTTTCATTTGGCTCCTTTGATCTTCATTTCATCTTAAACACTACCGAAGCATTTGAAACGTACAAATACATCGCAGACCCCTCAAAATATGGACAAGGTGTGATCTTCTATATTGAGACGGATAGTATCCAACAGGATCAAAAATTAGTTGTGTCGCTTGGTGGAACGATTAAAGCAGAAGTGTTTAAAAACCATTGGGGATATGAAGAACTATTGTTCGAAGATCCGAATGGATATAAGTTTGCACTCTATCAAGAAATATAAAGGACATCTCTGATGCAGATAAAAGTTTCAGAACTTCGCAGTCTTATTATCAAAATACTTTCAAAAGAAAACTATTCTGTTGAAGAAGCCGAAAAGATGGCAGATGTCTATGTGTTTGCAGAAGCTACAGGAAAGAACACGCAAGGTATTTTGAAACTAATGGGAACTGAGCCTGCTCAAAATATAAAACCTATGTACGCTCCTAAGATCGTCAAAGAAACGTCTGTATCTGTTTTAATTGATGGCGGTGGTGCATCAGGTCCGTTGGCAGCTCAGGTAGCAGTGGATGCAATGATTTCAAAAGCTGAGGAGCATGGTTTCGCTATCGCAGGGTCAAACAATACTTTTTCAAGTACTGGAGCATTGAGTTATTACGCCCACAAGATTGCAAAACACAATTTAATCGGCATAGTCGCCGCTGGATCTCCAAGAGCTGTAGCTTTCCATGGAGGAATTGAGCCTGTTTTTGGTACGAACCCAATTGCATTTGGTTTCCCAACCAATGAACAACCAGTTGTCTTCGACATGGCAACTTCAGCAATGACTTTCTATGGCTTGGTGAGAGCAAACGCATTAGGTCAATCAATTCCAGAAAATATTGCTATTGATACACAAGGTAATCCAACCACTGACCCTGCTGAAGCAATGAGCGGTGCTTTATTACCATTTGATCGTTCATACAAAGGATCTGGACTAGGCTTGATTGTTGAACTGCTCACAGGACCGCTGACAGGAGCAAGTTATGTGTTTGATAATGGTGACTGGGGAACATTCTTCATGGCTTTCAGTCCCAATCTGCTTGGTGATGTAGAGACATTCAAGAAAAACGCTTCTGATTTGATATTAAAAGTAAAAGGTGCAAAAATACAGCCAGGCCAAAAAATCCATATTCCTGGATATGATACTTTGGCGGAAAGTGAAAAAATTCTGGAGCAAGACGGATCAATTGAGATGGAAGACTCACTGATTCAAAAATTGAAAGCAATATGACAACTGACGAACAATGTATGAGTGAAGCCATTAAAGAAGCAGAATTAGCTGCTTCTGAGGGTAATTGGCCGATGGGCTGTGTCCTGGTTCTTGATGAAGAAATTATCGCTCGTGCTCATAACACTGGATACACCGATAAGAACCGAATGGCCCATGCCGAAGTCAAAGCTTTAACCGAGGCCAAAGACGTTTTGGAAGCTCATCGTGGGGAAGTCACACTCTATACGACCTATGAGCCATGTCCGATGTGTTTTGGTGCAATTGTCATCAACAAGCTGAAAAGAGTCGTCACAGGGATTGACCTTGATCAAAGTGGTTGTCTGTCATTACAAGATTACTTACCACCCTTCTTTGCTCAGCAAAAATTCCATTTCAAAATCACTAGAGGGGTTTTAGCAGAAGAATGTAAGGCCGTTTATCTCAAAGGTCAGATGATCGAAAAGCATGAGGAGTCGGGATTTTTAAAGGGAGCTGAATGACGAGACAAAGGACTATTCTTGAAAACCAGATACCTATACGTGTCCTTTGTTATGGTGACTCCAATACACATGGTAGGGATCCTAAACGCAAAGCCGAAGAAGGTATTAAAACTCGCTTTCCAGTTGAATAAGGTGGACTAGTCAGTTTCAAGCAATGCTTGGTAGTAAATATGAAGTGATTGAAGAAGGTTTAGGAGGAAGAACGACGAATCTTGACGACCCAGATTCAGAAGGTAAGAATGGTTTGTCTTATTTAATTCCATGTCTTGAGTCTCATGATCCATTAGATTTCGTGATATTAATGTTGGGGACGAATGATTTGAAGGAGGCTTTCAATCGTACTGCAATCAATATTGCTCATGCAAACAAAGAGTTAATAGAAAAAATTAGACTCCGATTCTCCAATTCTAAGATACTACTTGTAGCCCCTATTTTAGTTGATGAATTAAATCAATATGCCGGGAAATACAAAGGTGCTACGGTAAAATCGAAAGAACTTGCAATTGAACTAAAAAAGCTTGCCGAAGAGACTAATTGTTCATATATTGATTTGTCTAAGCATATTGAACCAAGTAAATATGATGGATTGCATATCGATGAAAAAGATCAATTTACTGTTGCGAAAGTTATTTATCAAATGTTGATTAGAGTACAGTTCGGATAAAGTCCAACACAGGGAGCCAACTTTTGTATCTGATATAATTACTTAATGGAAGCTACAAAAAAACTTATTGACCAACAAATTTCAGGTATTAAAGACTGGCGTGGCGGATTACTTGCAAAACTTCGTACTTTAATTCATCAAACTG
>Ga0163149_10002799_pt1 | contig 20525 bp, 21 predicted proteins | sample OliLakLV19MP5G1_FD_148604 | JGI IMG/M metagenome (GOLD analysis project Ga0163149, IMG submission 148604) | Freshwater microbial mat bacterial communities from Lake Vanda, McMurdo Dry Valleys, Antarctica - Oligotrophic Lake LV.19.MP5.G1 | ecosystem: Environmental > Aquatic > Freshwater > Lake >...
AATATTTGTAGGGCGGTGCAATTGGGAATAAATATGTTTACTGGTCATATCTGTGTTCAATCCCTAAAAATTAGCTGATATTAATAAAAAGAGGGGAGAGATGAACAAATTTTCTCTGAAATTAGAGCTGCAAAAATACTCCTCGAGATAAAACAGACAAAAATATTTCCGCAAAAATTAAAATCTAAAAAAAAATACGGTTACATTTGTTAAAATCAATTAATAGAACCTCCCTTAAGAATATGATCAAAGGACAAAATCATTTTCAGAAAAGTATCTGGCTGCACAATAGGGATGTACTAACTAAAGAGAAGTAAGCTGCTTCACAGAAGCATTTACCTTTTCGATTGAAATTTGTTGTTCGATGCTTTTCATTTGGACAACAATTTTTTCATTACACAAATTGCCAATGCTTCCTTCGTGAGTATGATGAAGCGGTTTTGAATGATTGAATTTCCCATTTTCAATTTCAGCACCCACTTTTTTATAAGCATCTCTGAACGGAACACCAGAGAGGACAAGCTCATTCACAGCTTCAACACTGAAAAGATATTTGTACTTCTCATCAGCGAGAATGTTGTCTTTTATTTTAATATGTTCTAACATATACATCATCATCTCTGTGCAGACTGCTAATTCTTTGAACGCAGGAAACAGTGATTCTTTTGTCAGCTGCAGGTCGCGGTGATATCCGGAGGGTAAATTATTTATTAGTAGAGTAAGTTCATTGGGTAGTGCTTGCAGTTTATTACATTTCGCCCGGATCAGTTCAAATACATCCGGATTTTTTTTGTGCGGCATTATACTTGAACCGGTTGTTAATTCATCCGGAAATGAAATGAAACCAAAATTCTGGTTCATATATAAACAAACGTCCATTGACATTTTAGAAAGGGTGGAGGCAACGGAAGCAAGTGCGGTGCTTACAATTTTTTCCGTTTTACCACGGCTCATTTGTGCGTAAACTACATTGTAATTTAATGTTTCAAATCCTAGTAAGTCAGTTGTCATTGTTCTGTTAAGGGGGAATGATGACCCATACCCTGCGGCAGATCCAAGCGGATTTTTGTTTGCAATTTTATATGCAGCAAGTAGTAATTCCATGTCATCCGTAAGACTTTCTGCATAGGCTCCAAACCATAATCCGAATGATGAAGGCATGGCAATTTGTAAATGTGTGTAGCCTGGAAGTAATTTGTCCTTATGTTTTTCACTCAATGAAATAAACTGGTCAAAAAGTTTCCCGGTCCTTTCAACAGTTTGTATCAACTCGCTTCTCATATACAATTTCAGATCAACCAAAACCTGGTCGTTACGGGAACGACCGCTGTGAATTTTTTTTCCAACGTCTCCCAGTTTTTTTGTCAACAGTAATTCTACCTGTGAATGAACATCTTCAACACCTTCCTCAATTGCAAATTTTCCATTCCTTATTTCAGTCAGAATATTTTTTAATTCCGCTAACAAGATCGTTAATTCATCCTTGCTTACCAGTTTAATGCTTTCCAGCATTGTGACGTGTGCCATGGAGCCAATAACATCAAACTCTGCCATCCACAGATCAAATTCTCTGTCGCGTCCAACAGTAAAAGTTTCTACTTCTTTTTTTACGTCAGTATTTTTATTCCAGAGTTTCATGTTAGTTAAAAGTTTTGAAAGTTAGAAAATTATTCTTTCTAACATTTTTATATATAAGTCAATTCCCTCCTTTATTTCATCAGTATAAATAAATTCATCTGCAGTATGTGACCGTGCTGAATCGCCTGGTCCCATTTTTAATGATGGAACATTTATTAAGGCCTGGTCAGAAGTTGTTGGTGAACCATAAGTTCTCCTTCTTAGTTCAATTCCTGTTTTTACAATGGGATGGTCCTTTGAGATGGAAGAAGATCTAAGTCTCACAGAGCGGGGATTTACCTCACACGAAACGTTTTTCTTTATAACATCGATGATCTCCTCGTGTGTGTATTTTTCATTTACGCGAATATCGACTGTAAAGTCACACTTATCGGGAACAACATTGTGTTGTGTTCCTGCCTTAATAATGGTAACGCTCATTTTAACTTCACCAAGAAGGTCTGATACTTTTGGAAACCGAAATGATTTGAACCATTCGATATTTCTTAACGCCCTGTAAATGGCATTATCCCCTTCTTCCCTGGCTGCGTGACCTGACTTGCCATGCGAAATACAATCGATTACCAACAATCCTTTTTCTGCAATGGCCAGGTCCATTTTAGTTGGCTCTCCGACTATTGCAAAATCTATTTTTCCCAATTCAGGCAAAACAATTTCAATGCCATTCGTACCTGAGATTTCTTCTTCTGCTGTTACCGCGAGACACAAATTATACTTCATGTCCTTCACATCATAAAATTTCATGAATAATGCGATCAGAGAAACCAGGCATCCTCCCGCATCGTTACTTCCTAATCCAAAAAGCTTTCTATCTGTTTCTTCCGGAGTAAAAGGATCTTTCGTCCATCCGGAGTTTGGTTTTACAGTGTCATGATGAGAGTTTAATAAAATTGTTGGGAGTGCAGGATCATAATATTTATTAAATGCCCAAACGTTATTTAGTTTTCTTTTTACGGGAACAAGATTTTTATTTGTAAAAAAATTGTATATAATGTCAGCTGTCTTGTTTTCTTCCCGGCTGAAAGAGGGAGTGGAAATAAGATCCTTTAAAAGATCAATACATTGCGTGTGCAGCAGTTCTCTCGACATTTTTATAAAACTAAAGCAGTGCCAATTATTTCTTTTTGTTCAACAATTGAATTTAAATGATCGGCATGACAAATATAGGTCTCTTTTACTCCCTTTTGCATAGCATCAAATGCGTTATCCAGTTTAGGGATCATTCCTTTATTTACGACACCATTTTCCTTCAAAGCGATATATTCATTTGAATTAATTTTTTTTAACCAGGAATTATTATCATTCGGATTTGCTAATACACCATTCTTTTCAAAGCAATAAAATAGGGAAACATCATATGTTTCTGATAATGCCACTGCTATTGTGGAAGCAATTGTATCTGCATTAGTATTCAGCAATACTCCCTTTTCATCATGTGTTATCGGTGCAATCACAGGAATCATATGATTATCAATAAAAACTTTGAACTTTGAATTTTGAACTTTGAACTCACTAACGTCTCCAACAAATCCATAATCAATCTCTGATCCTGTTCTTTTTGTCGCAGGTATGATATTGCCATCTGCTCCACAAAGCCCGATAGCATTGCATTTTAATGATTGTAATTGAGCTACAATATTTTTGTTAATTAACCCGGCATAAACCATTGTCACCACTTTAATGGTAGCTTCATCAGTGATCCTTCGGCCATCGATCATTTTTGTTTCGATGCCCATTTTGGCAGAAAGTTCAGTTGCTACTTTTCCTCCGCCGTGAATCAATATTTTTTTGTGCGGTATACTTGCAAAATCGCTGAGAAACGAACGTAATTTTTTTTCGTCATCAATAATATTGCCTCCGATTTTTAGGACCAGTAATTTTTCCACTTTTTTATTTTATACTTTCCAGAATATATTTTAGTACAGCCTGTGCAGCCCAAACTCTGTTGGCTGCCTGTTGAATCACCAATGAATTTGGGCCATCCAGGATCTCATCCGATAATTCAATTCCTCTGCGAACAGGAAGACAATGCATTACCTTCCCATTGTTGGTTAACGATAATTTTTTATTTGTCATCATCCAGTTCGTGTCCATGCACGATACTTTTCCATAATCTTTATAACACGACCAGTTTTTTACATAGATAAAATCAGCGTTTTTAAGCGCTTCGTTCTGGTTATTGGTTATTGTCGCGCCATCGGTGAATTTTTTATCCAAATCATATTCTTCAGGATGAGCAATTACAAAATCAACACTTGCTTTGCACATCCATTCTGCGAATGAATTTGGCACAGCCTGTGGAAGAGCCTTTACATGCGGCGCCCAAGTGAGCACAACTTTTGGACGATTAGTTTTCTTATGTTCTGTTATAGTAATCAAGTCCGCAAAACTTTGCAAAGGGTGCAACGTTGCCGATTCAAGACTGACTATGGGAACGCCACAATAACTCAAAAATTTATTTAACACCACTTCGTTATAATCTTCGCTCTTGTCTTTTAATCCTGGAAAACAACGTATTCCAATTATATCACAATACTGCCCCATTACAGCAGCAGCTTCTTTAACGTGCTCCACTGTTGTTCCATTCATTACCACCCCATCCTGCATTTCCAAGGCCCAGCCTTCCTTGTCAATATTCATCACGATCACATTCATCCCCAAATTAAGAGCAGCCTTTTGGGTACTGAGCCTGGTGCGCAAACTCGGATTAAGGAACATTAGTCCTAATGTTTTATTTTTTCCGAGGGAGCTTTGTGCAAACGGATTTTTTTTCAATGCCAAAGCATCTTTTAATATGCTTTCTATATCTGCAATATCATTTACCGAGGTAAATTGCTTTAGTAGAGTAGGGGTGAGTGTAGCCATTTAACTTTTATTGACCAGTGATTTTTTAATTACTTGTTGAAATGCATTTATGAACATATCTGCTTCGGCTTTTCCAACATTAAGAGCAGGAAGAATACGGATGGTGTTTTTATTCGAAGCAGAGCCTGTAAATATTTTATGATCAAATAATAATTGTTTGCGAATATCAGCACAGGGAAAATCAAGTTCAACGCCGATCATTAATCCCAACGCACGTATTTCTTTTATGCCATCAATGCCAGCTAACCTGGATACAATGTAATCTCCCATTGTTTTAGCATTCGCAATTAAATTTTCTTTTTTTATTACATCCAACACTGCAATTGCAGCAACACATGCCAGGTAATTGCCACCAAATGTGGTTCCCAGCATACTGTGTTTTGCTTTTATATTCGGGTTGATCAATACGCCTGCCACAGGAAATCCGTTGCCCATGCCTTTTGCAATGGTAATTATATCCGGTTTTATATCGGAGAACTGGTGTGCGAAAAATTTTCCTGAACGTCCGTAGCCTGATTGTACTTCATCTAAGATTAAAAGTGCGCCATGTTTTTCACAAAGTGATTTTATCTTTTTAAGAAATGAGATTGTTGGAATATTTACGCCTCCTACGCCCTGGATTCCTTCGATAATAACAGCGCATGTGTTCTCGTCAATTGCATTATCAAGGGCCCCCTCATCATTGAAAGGTAAAAAGAAAATATTCTCTGTTTGATTTATCGGTGCCACTATCGATGGATCGTCTGTTGCAGCAACTGCTAAAGAAGTTCTGCCATGAAACGATTGGCTGAAAGCGATTATTTTTTTTCTTCCATTATGAAATGAGGCAAGCTTGATCGCGTTCTCATTTGCTTCCGCACCCGAATTACATAAAAACAAATTATAATCATTGTAGCCCGAAAGCTCTCCTAATTTTTTTGCCAACTCTTCCTGCAAAGGAATTTTAACGGAATTAGAATAGAATCCCATTCTGTTAAGCTGCTCGGTTAATTTATTTACATAATACGGATGGCTGTGCCCAATAGAAATTACAGCATGTCCACCATACAGGTCTAAATATTTTGTCCCATTTTTATCCCATAAATAAGAGCCTGATGCTTTTACAGGTTCTATATCGAATAGAGGGTAGACGTCAAACAAGTTCATTTTTGGAGTTATAAGTTGTAGATTTTAAGTTATACGCTGACAGCATCTCTTACTTTACTAAGAAGGGATATAAGCATTGCTTTAATTTCGTTAATATTATCTTCAAGTTCCTTGAAATTAGTTTCTGGGATATATTTTAAATCCTTGGTTAACAAAAGCAAATACTCACTTTCATTGGCAGAACCCAACGCGATCTGAAGAAAGTTGGCAAAACCTTTTTGCGTTTTTCTACCACACCCTTCTGAAATATTACAAGGTATAGAGGAGGCAGCTCTTCGCAATTGACTTGTCAGAGAGTATGTTTCTTCTTTTGGAAAAAACGAAGAAGCTTTATAGACTTTTAAAGTAAACTGATGTGCTTTATCCCAAACTTTTAATTCTTTATAATTTTGCATTTTTCTTACAACTTATAGCGTACAACTCATAACTCTAAAAAGCAATTGATTTTAATTTTAATCCTGAAGTCTCATCCAACCCAAACATTAAATTCATATTCTGTACCGCTTGTCCTGATGCACCTTTCAGAAGGTTATCAATTATACTCACAATCATTAATTTATCGTTATGCTTTTCTAAATACAACAAGCATTTGTTAGTATTCACCACTTGTTTCAGATCAATATTTTTTTCACTCACATGCGTGAAGGGTTGATTTTTATAAAAATCATTGTACAATTCTTTCGCATGATCTAGCGATTCGTTATACGTAGTGTAAATGGAGGCAATAATCCCTCTTGTAAAGTCACCACGGTAAGGGATGAAATTTATTTTTTTGTTAAAATTTTGCTGTAAGTAAACAAGACTTTGGTTTATTTCTCCCAAGTGTTGGTGTTCAAACGCTTTGTAGATAGATAAATTATTATTTCTCCAGCTAAAATGCGAGGTAGTGGATAATGATTGTCCAGCACCAGTTGAGCCGGTTGTAGCGCTGATGTGAACTTCATCAGATAAAAATCCGCTTGCAGCCAATGGTAATAGGCCGAGTTGTAAGCAAGTAGCAAAACACCCGGGGTTAGCAATATTCGATGCTGTTTTTATTTTTTCCTTTTGTAATTCGGGGAGGCCATAAACGAAAGATTTGAGATTTGAGATTTGAGATTTGGGATTTATTCTGTAGTCTTGACTTAAATCAATAATTTTTATTTTTTCGTCAATTTTATTTGCCTCCAAAAATTTCTTCGCATCACCACGACCAACGCATAGGAACAATACATCAATATCCTGGTTTAATTCCTTTGTAAATTTTAATTGAGTATCTCCGAGTAAATCGGTATGTGCATCGTAAATATAATTACCGGCATTGCTCGTGCTATGGACAAATGCAATTTCCACTTCGGGATGATTGATAAGTATACGAATCAATTCTCCTCCTGTATAACCAGCTCCTCCTACGATCCCTGCTTTTATCATATTAGTTAGTATTTACTTTGTGATATATACTTACCTGGTTGCCGAATATTTTTGAAAAGCCTTTTACGTCATCTGCGGTATAGCCTTTATTCATTTCACCATAGCTGCCAAATTTAGCACTCATCAAATCGTGTTTAGATTCTATACCGAGTATTTTAAATCTTTCGGGCATTAAACTCACATGAACTTTTCCGGTCACATTTTTTTGTGTGTCTTCCAGAAATTTTTCAATGTTGCGCATGGTTGGATCAAGCAATTGACCTTCGTGTAACCAGTTGCCATACCAGGCCGCCAATTGATCTTTCCAGTACAATTGCCATTTGGTGAGTACATGCTTTTCCAGTGTATGATGTGCTTTAATAATAATCAATGGAGCCGCAGCTTCGAAACCAACGCGGCCCTTAATGCCAATGATGGTGTCACCAACATGTATATCGCGGCCGATTCCAAACGGAGAAGCGATCGCACTCAATGCCTGAATTGCTTCAACAGGGATTTTATATGTTTTGTCATTTAATCCAATCAGCTCTCCTTTTTTGAAATGAAGTGTAATTTGCTCTTCTTTCTTTTTTGTTATTTTTGTTGGGAAAGCAGTATCAGGTAAATATTCATGTGAAGTAAGCGTTTCTTTTCCACCAACAGATGTTCCCCAAATTCCTTTGTTGACAGAGTATTGCGCTTTTTTGAAATCCATTTTTACTCCTTGCTCTTTCAGGAACTCTATTTCCTGCTCACGCGATAATTTGTTGTCGCGGATTGGAGTAATGATTTCTACGCCCGGTATCATAATATTAAATATCATATCAAAACGAACTTGGTCATTTCCCGCACCGGTGCTGCCATGCGCAACCGCATCAGCTTTTAATTTTTTAACGTGTTTTGCAACGGCCATAGCTTGAGAAATACGTTCTGCGCTTACAGAAAGAGGGTAGGTGTTGTTTTTTAAAATATTGCCAAACACTAAATACTTAATGCAAGTGTTGTAATAGTTATTTGTTTCGTCAATGCTAACGTGGCTTTTAACACCGAGTGAATAAGCACGTTTTTCTATTTCTTTTAATTCAACATCAGAGAATCCGCCGGTGTTTATACTAATGGAATGCACTTCCATTTTTTTTATTTTAGAAAGATAAAGCGCACAATAGGAAGTGTCTAATCCGCCGCTGAATGCTAATACTACTTTTTTCATCTTTTAGATATTAGAAATTAAATAGGTTTAGAAAAGAAAATTTTTTTTCCGCTTTTGCTTGTTCATTCCTTTGCTGTCTGCGAAGCATAATATTTTTCTTTATGCTCATAAAACGCTCATATAATTTTCCTTCTTTGGAAAAATCAAGGATTTTTTTTCTTGGCTTTTCTTTATCCGCAGGATCATAAAGCATTGCGGTACAAAGACAATTCTTTCTTTCCTTACTCATTAAAATTTCATAATTCACACAGCTCTTGCAACCGTTCCAGAATGAATCATCATCTGTCAATTCAGAATAGGTAACGGGTTCGTATCCGAGGTCTGAATTAATTTTCATTACAGCGAGACCTGTTGTGAGTCCGAATATTTTTGCGTTAGGGTATTTAGTTCTGGATAATTCAAAGATTTTTTCCTTGATCTTTTTTGCCAATCCGCTTTTGCGAAGATCCGGAGAAACAATAAGCCCTGAATTGGCAACATATTGTCCGTGTCCCCAGGTTTCTATATAGCAAAATCCTGCCCATTTTTTTTCTGTGGTCAAAGCAATAACAGCCTTTCCTTCGAGCATTTTTTCTTTTACATACTCCGGCGACCGCTTGGCAATACCCGTTCCACGGGCTTTTGCGGACGATTCCATTTCATTGCAGATAGTTTCGGCAAAACCGATGTGCTCTTCTGTTGCTACTTGGATAATAAAACCTGACATAATACTTAATTATAAAAATGTGATGAAATGGTCAATAAATAACCAATTCAAAAAAAATTAATTATAAATGATTTTTACCTGTTGGTAAAGTCTCCGCGTAGGAGGCAAAGGGAAGTCCCTTAATCAGCGTCTTAAAAAAAAGCGCCTAAAGGATGGAACAAAAACTATTCCGGAAGGAACAGAAAAATTCAGACACCCCGCGGGTGTAAGCTTTATCGCTGATTCTATGCAGGATAAAATAGGTTGTTTTTTCATTACTTAATAAATAGGTTAATAACCGTTTTTAATTACTGCTACAAAGTTTCCGATTTTTTTTTATTATATCAAAGGAAAATATAAGAAATATTACATGCCTGTTTAAAACTAGAAATTTCGTGGCGGATCTTCTACACTTTTGGCATTAAAATACACTCTTTTGTAAGTTTCCGCTGTGGAAAAGACCTCAGGTTCAATTTTATGCACTAAAGAATTACTATTTTTGAGAATAGAATGGAAGAGGAAATAATAATTGATAATGAGTTTTGTTTAACCGGACTTCTTGAAACAGACGCTTACGCTTTTGTTGAACATCTCTCGGTAAAAGAAATATCCGACAACACATTAATGATCCCACATCCCTATACCCGTGAAGACGCATTGTGGTTTTTAAATTATTCGAAAACGAAACAAGGTCAGGGACCCAGGTTGGATTGGGCAATAAGAAATGAAGAAGAGCAATTGATAGGCATGGTCAGTTTTCATGGTGACCATAAACGAGGTATACATCGTGATGAAGTGGGTTATTGGCTTGCAAAACCATATTGGGGCAAAGGGATAATGACTAAAACACTGAAGAAGTTTTGTGAAGTGGGATTTAATAAATATGGTTATGTACGGTTGGAAGCACCAATATTTGCTTTTAATAAAGGCTCACAGCGGGTTGCGGAAAAATGCGGGTTTCAATTGGAAGGAGTGCTCAAAAAAGCGTACCTTAAAAACGAAAAATATGTTGATGGAGTGTTGTACGCGTTAGTAAAATAAAATTTTGATATGAATAAAATCGAAACATTAGAAAACAAAATTGCAGAAGCACTTAAGGGCGGAGGCGAAAAGAGAATTGAATCACAGCACAAAAAAGGAAAACTAACCGCACGTGAGCGTTTACATTTTTTATTGGACGAGGGAAGCTTTGAAGAAATTGGAATGTTTGTTACACACCGCTCGAATGAATTTGGTTTGGACCGCGAAAAATATTTAGGAGATGGTGTTGTTACGGGTTATGGTACTATCAATGGGAGATTAGTATATGTTTTCTCACAAGACTTCACAGTGTTTGGCGGGTCGCTTTCAGAAACCTTTGCAGAAAAAATTTGTAAGGTAATGGACCTCGCCATGAAAAACGGAGCACCTGTAATTGGTCTTAATGATAGCGGTGGCGCCCGTATACAAGAAGGTGTTGTTTCATTAGGAGGTTATGCGGATATTTTTTATCGTAATACATTAGCCTCTGGAGTTGTACCGCAACTGTCTGCTATAATGGGCCCATGTGCCGGCGGCGCAGTATATTCTCCTGCTATTACCGATTTTATTTTAATGGTGGAGAATACGTCGTATATGTTTGTTACCGGACCAAACGTGGTGAAAACAGTTACGCATGAAGAGGTAAGTTCAGAGGATCTTGGCGGTGCCTCTGCTCATTCAACAAAATCAGGTGTTACACATTTCTCCTGTGCAAACGAGATTGAGTGCATCAACAATATAAAAAGCTTGTTAAGCTATATGCCTCAAAATTGTGAAGAAGATGCTCCTCGTGTTGAGTATACTCCTTCTGTATCTGAAAAAAGAGAAAAATTAAATAAAATTGTCCCTGAAAGTTCCAATCAGCCTTATGATATGCGTGAGGTGATCAATGGAGTGGTGGATGATGAAAGTTTTTTGGAAGTGCATAAGAATTTTGCAGAAAATATTGTAGTGGGTTTTGCAAGGCTTGCCGGACGCAGCATTGGCGTAGTTGCGAATCAGCCTGCTTTTTTAGCTGGAGTATTGGATATAAATTCTTCTACAAAAGCTGCACGCTTTGTGCGCTTCTGCGATTCATTTAATATTCCTTTATTGGTATTTGAAGATGTACCTGGATTTTTACCGGGTACCGATCAGGAATGGAATGCTATTATTACCAATGGAGCAAAATTGTTATACGCATTTTGTGAAGCAACAGTACCTCGCATTACAGTAATTACCAGAAAAGCATATGGCGGCGCTTATGATGTAATGAACAGCAAACACATTGGAGCAGATATGAATTATGCCTGGCCAAATGCGGAGATAGCGGTGATGGGAGCAAAGGGTGCGGCAGAAATAATTTTCAAAAAAGAAATTTCAGAAGCAAAGGATCCTGCAGCAAAATTAAAGGAAAAGGAACAAGAATATATTGAGCATTTCGCTAATCCGTACCGCGCAGCCGAAAGAGGATTTATTGATGAGGTAATAAAACCAGAAGATACACGTGAAAAATTGATTAAAGCTTTTTCAATGCTGCAGAATAAAGTGGCAACGCTCCCGAAAAAGAAACACGGAAATATTCCTTTGTAAATTTTCTGTTTTTTTGGTGTTATTATCCTTTGCTTTGAAGTGGCAAAGTTAAAATGCGTTACATAAGTGTTGACGCAATGGTAATCTATCTCAATGTGGAAGAAGCGGAATAGTTAGAAGATAAAATGGTAAAGACGACATTAAAAAACAAATAGATTGCTGATCTTAAATAAAGGAAACTTCCCATTGCTGAGTGAGTTCTTTCTGGAAAATCTAGTTGTCTGAAATTACTAATCGCTGTGTACGAACTATATTAGCGCTTTCAAAAGATATGAAATAAACACCAGAAGGCAATCCAGATACATCCATGCTAAAGTTTTGATTGGACGAATGCGTTGTGTTTTTTTCTTTCGTAATCAACTCACCAATTACATTATGAATTATAATGGAATAAGGATTGTTAATTTCAAGGGAGGAGTGTATGGTTAGTGCTTTCCCTTTATTCAGCGGATTCGGATAAACTTCGAAATAAAATGGGTCATTGTCGTTGTCCGCAAACTCGGTAGAAACATTTATTCCGCAATTTTGTGGTATCAATGTAGTGTACAAAGAAGGATAGGTCGTATTCTGTGGAATTAAATAACTCGCCTTGTTCGGACAGATCATCCGATAGGACGGGTAACCAATTACATTAAAATCTTTTTTAACGGTACTTGAAGGTGCGAGATTAATAATAGGAAATGTGGCGTATTGTGTCCAGTCTCCCTTGGTACTGCCACCAATTCCCCTAATCTGGTTGTCCGAAGTAAGAGTGTCGCATTCAATCATTAAAACTACCACATCATTACTTGTGCTTGGCAAAACCCCATTTTGGCCCGATAAGCCATGATTGTTCCAGACCTTTTCAAAATCTCCTTTTTTAATACCATTCCAGCATGGATTACACCAGGTAGCAAAAAAATCGATATAAACAGTTTTCCCAGCATTCAAGTATGAATATAAATCGTGAGTATTTCCATTTATGTCAGTAACATTAAAATTGGGTACCTGAGCTGTTATGGTATTCATACAAAATAAAAAAGGAAGTACTATTGCAAAGTAAAGCGATTTCATATAGAAGTAAATAATATGTTTATAATTTCAAATATAACCTATGCAGTGATAAACCTGTAAACGCAATTATGTCTATTATTATAAGTCCGAATCGGCCACCTGGAGTTCTATATAATTCAGAACATAAAATTTTTGCAAAATTATTTTTTCTCCATCACCAAGGGATAATTTTTTATTCGTGAGAGTCAGAGATTAAGTAATTAAAGAAAGAGACTCGTAGAGTATTTACAAGGGGAAGGAAAACAAAGTTTAATTTACTCAACAGAAATATTCAGGTACAGCGATCGAAATTTTCATTGCTACAGAACAAAGTGGCGACATTGCCTAAAAAGAAGCACGGGAACATGCCTCTCTAGATTGCTAAAGATTTTTTTGGAACTATTTACTGAACCACGCTTGACCATTGTATATTGGCGGGGAGTAGTGAGCATGGAGCTATTTGGTCAACGAGTGTATTCCCATCGTAAATGCTAATGTTAAATACAAAAAGAGTCGAAACATTTGAGTGAACAAAAATCACCATTGTATCATCTTTTTTGACTTGTACATTTTTTTCAAATGACACCGCAGATGAGCATGAATCGGTCCATTCCCAGTTGTTTAATTGAAATGATGATTTATAGCTAATTGTAAGTGGCTGGTTGCTTCCGTCCGAAGAATTTGCCGTAACAACAAATCTTAAAGTTTTAGAGGTTGAAGTCGAAGCGGAAATGGCTGAGCCTTGTGGACTAACTTGATCATCTTCTTTTTTGCAAGAGAAAAATGAGAGGAGTATTATGCTGGATAAAAGAAATATTTTTTTCATTTTTAATAGGATTAATTTATATGTATTACAAATGGAACAGTAAAATTAACTTGTCTTATTACTCTACTTTATAATCAAGAAATGAGTATGTGCAAGCCTTATTCTGTTCATCAAGCAAAGTACTTCCTTCATAAACTTTTAATGTAAAATAGGCATGTTGATTATTATGACTGGTTACAAATAATAATATTGTCGAGTCTTTTGCCGCAGTCACTTCTCTCTGAAAACTTCCTGTAGCAAATGTTCCCGTCCACAACCAGTTACCAGTAGAATTGGTGGGTTTAAAACTGACATCACTTTGTGAAGCTGTTGAAGTAACAACCAGGGTTAACGTTTTTGAAGTTGAAGCCGGAGCAGCGGGAACCGGAGTAATTTGATCGTCTTCTTTTTTGCAGGAGAATAGTGTAATAAGTACAATAGTGGATAAAAAAACAAGTTTTTTCATGGTATATAGTTGCTATTTTATTGTACTACAATTAGATTCTCATAAAGTAACCCCTTGCCTTTTAAAAAAACTGAATCGGACGAGGCAACAGTAATGTTCTTTTCCTATTTGAGATCAAATGAAGCAGAGTGGTTGAGGGATAAAATGCTGCGATTGATACTGAAAAAATAAAACTATTCGCTTCTGATAAAAACAGCTGATATAAATTGGCTTCTAAAAAGTATTGATGAAAGGCTTGCGTAAAAGTCCCTGATCAGAATATAATCTCTACAAACAATCTTATAATGAACCAGAAAAATCTGTCGTTGAGAATGTCATCCGGGTTGTTACGCGGTGTAGTTTTTTCTGCCTGCTTCTGGTCATCTACGTTATCAGCAGAACTTGAGATGGTATCATAAGAGCCATTCGCACGCTTTATCATGATCACTTCTTTTTTAGATACCCCGTAAATAATTCCGTTTTTATCGCCGCATTCTCTGTATTTTATTTCATCCGAATTAGTCTCAGTTATATACACCATTTTTTCTGTCCCGTTTTTGTAGTAAATTTTATCACAACTCGCGGAATCAGAACCGGTATTTGTTCTTAATACCGAACCATCCACTACATATCCGTCAGCTTTTTTAATACTTTTAATTTCATACACGCTAGATCTATAGGTGGGTGCGTGATGGATTGCACATAATCTGTATGTTATATCATTTCCCTCACGTCCAATCACTTTTGCTACGGCTATATGACCGTCATTATAGTAAATAGTATCGCAATAAGTAGAATGATGTGCTGTTTCAATTGATGAAGAATCACTATAAAAGGGTGATGAAAGAGATTTGGAAGTATCTCCATTGGCAACCGGCTCATTTTTTTTGCCATCGATATTTCCGCTTGTAGGTTTTGCGGGATTCTCTGTATGATAGCCGGGACGATACTTTCTTTTCTGAACTGAACAGGCGTTGTATAAACCGCAAAGTCCCGCCAATAAGGCAAATAGAATAAGGCGCTTAAAACTGCTTAGGGGCATAATAAAGTAAGGTTCAAATCTAATAAATTATGTCGGCGCTTTTGCGCCGAAAGCTTACAATAATAATGCCATTATGTTTATATTTATCGAACGAAAATTAAAATCGGAATTTTAATATGAATATTCTTCTTCTAGGATCAGGTGGACGTGAACACGCATTGGCATGGAAGATTGCACAGAGTAAAAAGCTTGGAAAATTATTTATTGCCCCGGGTAATGCTGGCACAAAAAATTGCGGCACTAATGTAAATATTTCTGCAACTGATTTTGATGCGGTCAAAAAATTTGTATTGGAAAATAAAATTTCAATGGTGGTCGTAGGTCCTGAAGATCCATTGGTAAAAGGCATTCACGATTTTTTCCTGGCAGATGCACAACTGAAAAATATTCCGGTCATAGGGCCAAAAAAAGACGGAGCGCAATTAGAGGGCAGTAAAGATTTTTCTAAAGAGTTTATGTTTAAGTACAATATTCCAACAGCCAAGTACAAAACATTTTCTGCTTCAACATTGAATGATGGAATAAAATTTTTGGAAACGCTTTCGCCACCTTACGTATTAAAGGCGGATGGACTCGCGGCCGGTAAAGGCGTGGTCATCCCAACAAAATTAGATGAAGCAAAACAAGAACTAACAGAAATGCTTGCCAATGCGAAGTTTGGTAATGCATCTGCAAAAGTGGTGATTGAAGAATTTTTAAAAGGAATTGAATTGTCTGTGTTTGTACTTACAGATGGAGAATCATACAAAATTTTACCGGCCGCAAAAGATTATAAACGAATAGGGGATGGGGATACAGGTCTTAATACCGGCGGTATGGGTGCAGTTTCGCCTGTACCGTTTGCGGATGAAGTTTTTTTGAAAAAGGTAGAGGATCAGGTGATAATACCAACGGTGAACGGATTAAAAAAGGAAAACATTGTTTACAAAGGATTTATTTTTATTGGCCTGATGAATTGCGGAGGCGAACCATATGTGATAGAATACAATTGCCGCATGGGTGATCCGGAAACAGAAGTGGTGATACCAAGAATCAAATCGGACCTTGTTGATCTGCTTGAAGGAGTTGCGCAGGGAAATTTAGCGCAGCGGAATTTTGAGGTAGATCCAAGAACTGCTGTTACTGTCATGATGGTGTCCGGTGGATATCCCGGAGATTACGAAAAAGACAAAATGATTAGCGGGCTGGAAAATGTTCAAAAAAGTATTGCATTTCATGCAGGGACAAAAGATAGTTTGGGAACTGTTGTTACAAATGGAGGAAGGGTAATAGCAGTTACTTCTTATGGCAACGATATAAGTTCCGCGCTTGAATTATCATACGAAAGTGCAGATAAAATAAAATTTGATAAAGTGTATTACAGGAAAGATATAGGTAAGGACCTGCTTAGGCTGGAAAAAAAAGGATAATGCAAAATTATTTCAACGTGCCGTTTTGTTCAGCTTCTTTGTTGTATTGCCCCAATCTTCTTACCCAAAGTACGATTGCTACACAGCAAACAATGATAAAGAATACATTAGGAACATCGCCTAATTTTCTAACATATGGAAAAAGATTCTGAAAAAAATCGCCGATACAATTAAATACTTTTGTCATAGAATTATGTATTAATCATGGCAAATTTACAATATTTTTGATAATAAATAGGATCCGCACCAGTGTTTATAAAACTTTTTAAGTCAAATTCCCCCTTTAGTATAGTTTTATTACCAGTATTAATGGCCATTTGCTGGGCCCATGCTTTTATATATCCTACGGCAGTTAATGTTGATCACTGTATGCCCTTATACCGACTTGTTCTTTCCTGGATGCAGCCTTTTCCACTGATAGCGGCTATTTTAGGATTCGTGTTAATGGTATTAACAGGGTTTCTTTATAACTACATAGTAAACGAACATGAATTTTTGCCAAAGCGTACTTACTTACCGGGCTTGTTCTATTGTTTATTAATGAGTTCCTCATCATTGCTCCAATTCCATCCGCTCCTATTCGCTAATTTTTTTATTGTGCTAATGTTAAATTCTCTCATTAATACCTATCGCAAAAATACAGCCTTCAATGGGGTCTTTGAAGGAGGTCTTTTTTTAGGAATCGCATCGCTTTTTTATTTCCCCATTGTTTTTTTGCTCCCGGTATTGCTGATATCACTTATTGTTTTACGACCGTTTATATGGAGAGAATGGCTTATTGCCATTTTGGGTTTTATGTTTCCATATATATATGTAATTATATTTTATTTCTGGAACGATAGCCTTGATTTCTTTTGGAACGACCGGGTAGTTTATTTTTTGCTTAATGGTAAACTGTATTATGGTTGTTATTGGGGTTTTTTGCCCTCGCCCTTGTCCGGATCAGCAATGGGTTTGCCATACAAAAATTAAAGGCCAAAAAAGGGTATACCTTGCTGTTTTGGTTAATGCCGGTGTCTTTTTTAACAATATTAGGTGCTCCTTCTTTCTCTATGGTAAGTCTTTCTTTGTTAGCAGTGCCTTCAGCAGTAATTTTGGCCAACTATTTTTATTTAATGAAAAGAACCTGGCTTGCCGGTTTATTTTTGTGGATGATTTATATAACAGAGTTAGTAATTATATGGGCAGATAAGGCAGATTCTATTTAAATTTGTATTACAAAACATAAGATATACATATGAAATAGCCATAATCCTAAGCGGCATACAAACCGGGAATGAATATGTGGCGTATTCCAGTGACAATAAAAACAAAAACATATACACATGAAATTTGGCGTTGTAATTTTTCCGGGATCTAATTGTGATCAGGACATGATCTATACATTGCGTAACGTAATGAAACAGGAAGTGGTAGAGCTGTGGCATAAGGATCGTGACCTGAAAAATTGCGAGTTCATTGTTTTGCCCGGAGGATTTTCTTTTGGTGATTATTTGCGCTCTGGTGCTATCGCTCGCTTTTCTCCTATCATGGAATCGGTGATCGATTTTGCGAACAAAGGAGGTTTTGTAATGGGTGTATGCAATGGTTTCCAAGTACTATGTGAGGCGGGATTAACTCCAGGCGCATTGTTGCATAACAATGAAAGAAAATTTATTTGCAAAAATGTTTTTATAAAATCACAGAACAATAAAACATTGATTACTTCAGGACTCCCTTCAACAGCATTAAAAATTCCTATTGCGCATGGCGAAGGAAAATATTTTGCAGATGCAGATACGTTAAAAGAATTGAACGATAACGGACAAGTTCTTTTCCGTTACTGTGATGAAAATGGAAATATTACTCCCGAATCTAATCCTAACGGCGCGATAGAAAATATTGCAGGTGTTTGTAACAAGGGCAAAAACGTATTTGGTATGATGCCGCACCCGGAGCGTGCTTCTGACTCGGTTCTCGGGAATACCGATGGAAAAAAAATATTTGAATCCATCCTGGATATAGTTACTGCCTAATTAAACCTCGATTGCATTTGATTTTGAGGGAAATAAGCTCTGGTTTGGGAATTTGAAACCCTATGTTATGCCCTTTTTGGTTTTGCTATAAAACGCGAAATGGTATATTTTAGGTATACTAATAATTTATCAATGAAACACAAGATCTGCTTTTGTATCTGCCTATTGATTATAAGCAATATTATTTCTGCTCAGAAAAAATCATCAAATAGATCAGAAGGGAAAAACATCTTTGATATTGTCATAGGCTACCCTACATATAATGTAGAGCAGTCTGCGTTATTCAGCGATTTGTTTCGTAAAAAAATTCTCGGATTTCAGGGCTCGTTCGGGTATGAAAGAAGGATCATTAAATATTTAGGAGTTCGGGTGGAATGTTCTGGTGCAAGTATTTTTCCTGTTAATGCTCATACAGGGGCCTCGGGCACCATTAAGGATATTGCGTTGGCAGCAAATTTCTATCTGTTGAATTGGGGAGATGAGGGGCGGGCCCATTTAATAGTTGGAGCATACACAGGCATGTCGTTAATGAATTTTGAGGCATTTAAAAACGATGCAAATATAATTGCCAAAGGCAGCCAAACAGGAGTAAACATTAATTTGAGGGCCACCACTAAAAACAGGTTTACTGTGACAGCTAAAACTTCTTTTTTTAGAAATAGTTATGTGCGGCAGCCTTATGTAGATTCGTTTGGAACCACAAATAATTATACTCTGAATTTAAATGGATACAGCCTTGGAATGGGTTTGGGGTATGCTTTCTAAATAAATTATCAGATCACGGTATCGCAGTGTTTAATCATTGATCATAAAGGATCCGCTTTCTCTATAATAACATCTGTAAAGCTTCCGTTTCTATTTTACTTTCTGCGATCAACTAATTTTAGATATTCTTGAATTCGTTTCGTAAATTTAGTATCAGATATATAATTATAGATCATGAATAAAATCACAAATATATTTTTAGCTTTTTTTATACTTATTGTGAGTGATATATTTTCCCAGGATATCATCATTAAAAAAAATGGCGAACAGATAAAAGCTAAAATATTAGAGATAGGTACGACAGAAATAAAATTTAAATTTTTTGATGCGCCTGATGGACCTACGATTACCATTAGCAAAAGCGATGTGAAGACGTTAAAGATAAAAGGCAAAAATGAAAGCAGTGTCATTGATGTTAATGACGATCCTATGAGTACCAGCCATAACATGATCATGGACAAACAGAGTTGTTTAAAATTCAATTTTTTTTCATTGTTAAATGCGCATCTTGGTGTGGGATATGAATGGATGAAGAAACCGGGCTTTAATTGGGAGGTAGGAGTAGGTATAATAGGACTTGGCTCAAAATCTATTGCAGAAAACATTGATTACTACGAAAACAGCAAACGAGCGGGAGCATTTATAAGAGGCGGTGCAAAATTCCTGTTAGGTAACTCGTCCGATTATGAAGTAGAAGGTGTAAAATATGCTCACCCCCTTAAGGGCAGGTATTTTAAAATTGAAGTAATACTTAATGCACTGGCGACAAGTTATTCTGTCGATACCACATCCTGGTCTTATTATTCAACGCATAATTATCAAAGCCGCGGAAAAATAGATGTTAAAAATTCATATCAGTCCCTGAGCCTTTCTCTGATTTATGGAAGGCAGTTCCTTTTTGGCAATGCACTTACTGCAGGTTATTTCGCAGGTCTGGGATATTCACTTGAAAATATGCGGTCGAATTTATTAAATTCCAATGATTATTATGCATGGGACGCAAATAGGTATAGTCATATGTATGGAGGAAAAGCATTTCCGCTGATATTCACCGGGGGCATTACAGTTGGTTATATTTTAAAAACACCAAATTGGCTCAAGAAAAATAGTGTGGGTAATCGCAATGTTGCTCCGTCTCGTAATTCGATGAACTAAGCCCTCCTTTCATCCTTTAAACTGTCCATTTATCTCCGAATTTGCTTTGTTTGTCAGGAATTACATAATAGTATTGGAATAAGTACGTTGTTTGTAGAAATAATTTTTATTTCGTGTGTCTTTTTCATTTTATCGCGTTATGAAATAAACCAACAAATAAAAACTAATAAAGTAGTTGTATAACTAAAAATTTAGTTATAGGTTTGCAATAGAATAGTCATTAAGGTGGGTTCTAAAAATTCACTTTTAGAGATTTGACTAAAAATCGGAGAACCCGTTAACCAATTTTTTGTAATCTGTTTTTCAAAAATACATTATTTTTTTCTTACAAC
>Ga0163149_10002800_pt1 | contig 20513 bp, 14 predicted proteins | sample OliLakLV19MP5G1_FD_148604 | JGI IMG/M metagenome (GOLD analysis project Ga0163149, IMG submission 148604) | Freshwater microbial mat bacterial communities from Lake Vanda, McMurdo Dry Valleys, Antarctica - Oligotrophic Lake LV.19.MP5.G1 | ecosystem: Environmental > Aquatic > Freshwater > Lake >...
AAAAAGACTTTGTTTCTGACTTAGCTTTCACACCAAAGAAAAAGTGCTGAATTTTCTAATAAAAAATGCTGGTATCGATAATAATTGCAAATTTGTGACTCTTTCGGTTGGGAGTTGGGAGTTGGGAGTTGGGTAATAGAGAGATGCCTGTCAGTTCGAGCGGGGTCGAGAACAAAGGAGTTGAGAATTAAACTTTAAAAAGAAAATTATTAATTATAAAATTACATCATTATGCAAAATCCAGAAATCAATTCTTACATCGAAAAAAACAAAGACCGTTTTTTGAGCGAACTTTTTGAATTATTACGTATTCCATCTGTTAGTGCAGATCCAAAATACAAAAACGATGTAATTAAAACCGCAGCGGTTATTAAAGAAAAATTAATTGCAGCAGGAGCAGAAAAAGTAGAAATCTGTGAAACAGCTGGTTACCCAATTGTATACGGAGAAAAAATTATTGATGCGAAATTACCAACCGTTTTAGTATATGGTCATTACGATGTGCAACCGGCAGATCCAATTGAATTATGGACTTCAGGACCATTTGAACCTGTAATTAAAGACGGAAAAATTTATGCGCGTGGTGCTTGTGACGACAAAGGACAAATGTATATGCATGTGAAAGCATTTGAATTAATGATGCAAACAAATTCACTTCCTTGCAATGTAAAATTTATGATTGAAGGAGAAGAAGAAGTTGGTTCCAATAACTTAGGAACATTTGTAAAAGAAAATAAAGAAAAATTAAAAGCAGATGTGATTGTGATTTCTGATACAGGAATTATTGCAAATGATATTCCGTCTATCACAGTAGGATTGCGTGGTTTGAGCTATGTGGAAGTAGAAGTAACTGGACCAAACAGAGATTTGCATTCAGGATTGTATGGTGGTGCAGTTGCAAATCCAATCAACATTTTATGTGAGATGATTGCAAAAATGAAGGACGATAAAAATCACATTACTATTCCAGGATTTTATGATGATGTTGAAATATTAACTGCTGAAGAAAGAGCAGAAATGGCAAAAGCACCATTCAGTTTAGATGAATATAAAAAAGCTTTAGACCTATCTGATATTCATGGAGAAGAAGGTTATACCACCAACGAAAGAAATTCCATTCGTCCTACATTGGATGTAAATGGTATTTGGGGCGGATATCAAGGCGAAGGAGCAAAAACAGTAATTGCGTCAAAAGCATTTGCAAAAATTTCGATGCGTTTGGTTCCTCACCAAGATAGCGAAAAAATAATGAAAATTTTCTCAGATTATTTTAAAAGCATAGCACCAAAATCTGTAAAAGTAAAAGTAACGCCACATCACGGAGGAGAACCTGTTGTTACACCAAGCACATCAATTGCCTACAAAGCAGCGAGCATGGCAATGGAAACAACATTCGGAAAAAAACCTGTTCCTGTTCGTAGTGGAGGAAGTATTCCAATTGTAGCAATGTTTAAATCTGAATTAGGGTTGGATTCTGTTTTGATGGGATTTGGTTTGGACTCGGATGCTATCCATTCGCCCAACGAACATTACGGTGTTTTCAATTATTTAAAAGGAATTGAAACCATTCCATATTTCTATAAAAACTTTGCTGATTTAAGTAAATAGATACTAATCTATGTTTTAATTCGTTTAATAGTAAGAACGTCATTTCGAGGAACAAAGCAATCTTGTCCAATAATAATTGGTCTTCTAATTTTGAGAGATTGCTTCGTTCCTCGAAATGACGTTTTAAAAAATTATCTCATTTATGAAAATATATATTTCTATTCTTAGTATTCTTTTGGGAACAATGCTTACTTCCTGCGGTGAATTCCAGGAAGTGACTTTCAGCGGAATCGAAAGCATGAAACTTATTAAAGTTTCGCAGCAAGGAGCAGAAGCAGAAATGGTTGTGAAAATAAAAAACCCTAACAAAACAGCATTCACAATTTACAAATCCGATTTTGATGTTACTCTGAATGGAATAACAGGAGGGAAAGCACATCTAGCTAAGAATATAAGAATCAAAGCAAATTCGGAGCAGACTTATACCTTCACTATCAAGTCTGATTTTTCATCTATAAGTTTCTCTGATCTTCCAAAACTGATGTCGCTCGCAAATAGTAAAAATATCAAAGTAGGGTTAAAAGGAAATCTTAGGGTTGGGAAATTTTTAGTCAAAAAAAGTTATCCTGTTGAAATGAGTGAGAATGTTCCGCTGGGAATGAATAACTAATAAATCAACTCACATTTCTCTACCCTATCTAGCCCCAACAAGCCGGTGTTTCTAGTTACTATCACCTTTTTTGCATCCTCAAATTTTTTGAAATTCTCATATACATAGTTCATCACGTTTCGTTCCAACGGAAGACTATTCTTTTCTCCTGACAAAACAATTTCTAAGCCATAACTTCCACTTTGAAATCCAACAATTTCGTAGCTAATCACCGACTGCTTTACAGGAATAAATGTATTTAGACAAAAAAGGAAATTAATCAAACACATTCCGAATCCTGAAAAAGAATACATTGCAAATTGATGGTATTCCATATCCAAATAATCTCTTACATACTTCCATTGTATCAATCCCAATGCACCACAAATAAAAAGCATAATAAATATTGCACCTATGCTGATTACAGTAGTTGACCAAAACCAAATAAGTAATGGGATACCGGCAAACAATCCAAAGAAAGTAGAAGCCATTGCAATGTAAATTCCATTCCGCTGAATAGTAGTTTGAAATAAAGTATAGCGTTCTTCAATATTTGAATTCAGTATGATTTGTTGATTCAGCTTTTCCTGCCCTGACGCTTGCTCCTCCAGTATAACAATTGCCTTTTCTGCATATACACGAACTGAATAATCCTCTTTCACATTATCGGGATCCTGATTTAGCATTAACATCAAATAATTATATAGATGAGGTAGTTGATTTTTAAATTCTTTTGGTGCTTCAAAAAAATGTTCGACACAAACCGCAAAAAATTCATGCATATTTGTTCCGCCATATCCACGCAAAAATGTTGTTTTCTTTTCTTTCAATTCTAAATAATCTTTCATCGCAACATCTTCCCACTTTTCAAAATAAGCTGAAAAATGTTCATCGTAGTTACCTTCTTCATCCAAATCAATGTACAACGCATGGGCTAATTCGTGCAATCCTAAATTTATTTTATCGTCCTCCACAGCAAACCCTTCTTTAAAATCGTTCCAGGACAAGGACAAAACACCACTTTGTGTATTCAGTCCTTTGAGGTTTGCATTTAAGTATTTCGAAAAGAATATGCGAGGAAAAACATTTATTGCATATAAATGTGAAATCATATAATCTTTCAGTCCGAAGGTTAACTGAATAGCAGCAGCTGAAATAAGCACTTTTATTTCATCGGTAATCACTAATCCTTCTCTTCCAATAAATTTTTTGTCTGCCATAAATTTAAATAAACGGTCGACAAAAACTTCCTGTGCATCAGGAGAAAGATTTCTGAAATAAGAGTTTTTCTGTTTTAAAAGATTATTAGGCACAAATGAAATTAAAAATAATAGTTGATAAATAAAAATTATACTTCGTATTTTTATAGAATGAAAGACATAACCTCAAAACACACCAATGCATTAATTCATGAAACCAGTCCGTATTTGCTGCAACACGCGCACAATCCGGTGAACTGGTATGCCTGGAATGAGGAAGCATTGGAGAAAGCGAAATCAGAAAATAAATTGATTTTAATCAGCGTTGGGTATTCTGCATGCCACTGGTGCCATGTGATGGAACATGAAAGTTTTGAGGATGAAAATGTAGCAAAACTGATGAATGACTATTTCATTTGCATAAAAGTGGACAGGGAAGAGCGCCCGGATATTGACCAAGTGTATATGATGGCTGTGCAGTTGATGACCGGACAAGGAGGTTGGCCACTCAACTGCTTTGCTTTGCCAGACGGAAGACCCATTTATGGAGGCACGTATTTCCCGAAACAAAATTGGATGAACATCTTATTGAATTTGGCAGATACCTATCAGCATGACCCAGAAAAGGTACTTGATTATGCAAAACAACTAACGGAAGGAGTTAAACTTGCTGAGCTGGTAAAAATAAATCCGACTGAAAACGAATTTACTTTTGAAACATTACAAAAAAGTGTAAACAACTGGATGCCTCGCTTCGACAACACAGATGGCGGTCCGAACAAAGCACCTAAGTTCCCTCTCCCAAACAACTATCAATTTTTATTGCGTTACGCTCATTATACCAACAATAATGAATTGCTGCAACATGTTGAGCTCACTTTAAAAAAGATGGCTTACGGTGGAATTTATGATCAAATCGGAGGAGGGTTTGCACGCTATTCTGTCGACCATTTATGGAAAGTTCCACATTTCGAAAAAATGCTTTATGATAATTCACAATTGGTGACTTTGTATTGTGAAGCCTATCAGAAAACAAAAAATTCTTTGTACAAACAAACCGTTTACGAAACATTGGCTTTTATCGAAAGAGAATTAACTTCTCCTCAAGGTGGCTTTTATTCTGCTCTGGACGCGGATTCGGAGGGAGAAGAAGGCAAATATTATGTATGGACAAAAACGGAATTACAAGACTTATTAAAAGAGAGTTTCGAGTTGTTTGCAGATTATTACAATGTGAATCAACGTGGTTTTTGGGAACATGAAAATTATATTTTACTCCGACATGATGATGATGAAGTTGTTGCTAAAAGAAATAAGGTAAGCACTGATGAATTACAAAAAGTAATCAAAGATTGTAAAAAACAATTACTTACAATTAGAGAAAAACGTATCAAACCAGGATTAGACAATAAAATCATCACTTCCTGGAATGCCTTAATGATAAAAGCGTATGCAGATTCTTATACCGTTTTTGACGAAAAATATTTCAAAGACATTGCTTTAACCAATCTGAATTTTTTATTGAAAAGCTGTTGCGATACAAATGGAAAATTAACTCACTTAGCCAATAGTTCAATAAATGGATTTTTAGAAGATTACGCTTTTATGATTGAAGCACTGCTTGCATGTTACGAAATTTCTTTAGATGAAAATCATCTGCACAAAGCCAATGAGTTAATGAACTATGCAATAGAGCATTTCCAAGATGAAAAATCAGGAATGTTTTATTTTACATCCGATACCGACAAAGCATTGATTACTCGAAAAATGGAATTGTCCGACAATGTTATTCCGGCATCCAACTCCAGTATTGCCAAATCCTTATTTGTGCTGGGACATCATTTTGAAAAGGAAGAATACATTGAAATGAGTCGAAAAATGCTAAACAATGTGCTGGAGGAGATAGAGAATTACGGAGCAGGATACAGCAATTGGGCTATGCTACTGCTTAATTTCAGCACTCCTTTTCACGAACTGGCAATTGTTGGTAAATCTGTTGATGAAAAAAGGAAAAACCTCAATAAACATTACCATCCAAATAAGATATTTGCAGGAAGTGCTTCTGAAAGCTCTTTGCCTCTATTGGTAAACAGGTACAAAAAAGATGAAACGCTCATCTATGTTTGTAAGAATAAGACCTGTTTAGCTCCGGTAAAAGAAATAGAAGATGCTCTAAAACATCTCAGCCAAAACCTCTGACCTCATCCGCCCTTTGGGCAGCTTCTCCAAAGGAGAAGGGAAAAGGAAGAAATCATTCGGGGAGAGGGAAATGAGACTAAATAATTATTTACAAATACGAATATATTACTGTTTGAAAAAAGCACTAATTACTGACGGAATGAAATTTTTAACTACTCTACTTCTTTTTAGTTTTCATTTTGGTTGTTTTGCGCAGTTGATTAGTCACAATCCTGTTGAAATAGGCATTGGTCCCATTTCCTTTAACTCAAAAATAATAAAGAAAAATAAAATTAAATCAATCAATGTGGTGATAGTCGATAAGCCCGATGGTGAAATAATAATTGATAAAGGCGCGGGCCAAGGTTATGAATTTGATAGTTTAGGAAGAATCATACGTTACTATTATACTATTTTAAATTTTGCTGAAAACGAAGTGGTTGATGTTCCTGAAATAAGAAGGAAAGGCAAAATTATTCAAGCTGCTACAACTAAAAAGATTACTAAATATTATAACGACACCATTTTTGCTGACATATATTATAATCCTCAAAATAGAATTATCACCAAAAGAGTAAAAATGGGTGCGTATTATAATTCCTATTATTATGAATACAATGAAAAAGGATTAATTATAAAAGAAATGCATTTTAGAGAAACGAATGTAAGTGAAAACAAAAATGAATTTAAGTTAGGAGTTCAAAACATATTATCTAGCGAAACATTCGAATACATTCAAATGACGCCTACACAAGTAAAGAAAAAATGTTTGAATGATGAAGGACGTGAATATAAAAAAGCGATTATTAATTATGATAACAAAGGAAATGTGCTTTCTGAAAATTATGAGTTTATTGTAAGTTGGATGCGACAAGAGAATGTTTACCAATATGATTCAAACGGAAACCTGCTTGAAAGAACCTATACGAGTAATGAAAGTGGAGATGTAAAAGAATATACTGTATACAAATACGATGGCAATGCGGTTGTGCTTGAAGAAAAAAAATTTAAAAACGAAGTATTGCTTTCTGAAATGAGTTATTTATATGATGAAACAAATAACTTGTTAAAATCAAAAATCAATCGCGACCACAAAAATAATTCGATCGGAATTGTGAAGTTTGGTTATAGTTTTTATTAAGTTAACCGCAGAGGTCGCGGAGATTTTCGCAGAGAACCGCGGAGATATATTTAAAACTTACTCTCCTTTCTTCTTCCCAGCAACAAAGTCCTTTAAATAAAAAGGTTCAAAATAAGCAATGTCTTCAAACCGCATTTCGTTGTATGCTTTTTCGGATAATGCAATCATCTCTTTTGCAGAAGGAACAACATCATCAATAAAAATTGCATTGGGATTTTTAGAAAATGTTTCTTTGCATTTAGCAGATCCGTCTCCGAAAAAAACAACTGTATTCTCTTTTAGGATATCTGCAAATGAATGTTCATCAATTATTTCTGCTGCGGTTTCTTTAATTACATTTCCTTCTGAATTGTAAATTGCGCAATACACTTCCATTCGTCTTGCGTCTAACATTGGGCACAAATAAGTCGGGAGTTGGGAGTTGGGAGTTGGGAGTTTCGGCAAAATGGACATCGTGATGTGTTGCAATGTATTAATTGCAATTAGAGGTTTATCCAAAGAATAACACAATCCTTTTGCAGTGCTAACACCTATGCGCAATCCGGTGTAGGAACCCGGACCTTTACTCACTGCAATCGCATCAACTTGGGAAAGACTAATATTTGCTTGTTTGCAAACATCTTCTATAAATAAAGTGAGATTTTCGGAATGAGAATAATCTCCATTTTGTTCTTTTATGGAAAGCAGCTTCCCATCTTTTGCAAGCGAAACACTGCAAACAGTAGTTGCTGTTTCTATATTTAAGATGAGTGCCATTTATTTTTTGGGAACAGCAAACAATTCTGATTTATCCACTTTGTTTACTTTATCACCCTCCTTCAATTCTTTGGCAATAGCACTATACGGAGCAGAGACAATTTCATCTCCTTCTTTAACTCCTGTGATAATTTCAATATAGTTGTTGTCCTGAATACCTGTTTTAACAGCCACTTTCTTTACTTTCCCTTCTGCAGCATTATAGACAAAAACACATTCTTCAATTTTTATCAAGGCATCGTTGTTTTGTTTTTTATCGTTATTCACCACAACTTCGTCATCATCACCTTTATTATCGCCTCCAGTTACTTTATTTTGAAGATTGTATTCTGTACTATCATTTCTAGTTGTTACCGATTGAATTGGAACAGCCATAACGTTATTTGCTTTCTTTGTCTGAACATCAACTGTAGCACTCATACCCGGACGAAAAGGAGCAATGTTATGATTTGCTGTTAGTAAATCCATATACGATTCTTGTAAAATTCTAATCTTCACAACAAAGTTAGTTACTTGCTCAGCAGTAACTCCTGTTGTGTTTGCGGAGTTTGCAATTTCAGTAACAATACCTTTGAATTTTCTTCCAAGATATGCATCCACTTCAATGGCAGAAGTATCACCCGTATGAACACGTACAATATCATTTTCATTTACCTCAACACTAACTTCCATTTCGTTCAAGTTAGCCAAACGCATAATTTCTGTTCCTTCCATTTGTGCTGTTCCAACAACACGTTCTCCTTTTTCTTTATTTAATTTAGAAACTGTTCCGTTTACCGGAGAATAAATATTTGTTTTCGCTAAATTATCATTTGCTTCTTTCAAGGAAGCCTCTGTGCTTTTTACATTGTATTCAGAAGCATCCACATTGTCTCCCGCACCTTTCACATCTGCTTTTGCTCCTTCGTAAGCTGCTTTAGCTGCATCAAAGTCCGATTGAGAAATGGCACCTTGATCGAATAATTTTTTGTTTCTGTTAAAAGATGCTTCCGAATTTATAAAGGCTGCTTTTATTTGTTCTAATCTCGCTTTTGAATTCGATAAATTTGCTTTTGCTCCGTTTAAAGTTGCTACCATTCGGCTGGAGTTGGATTCGTAAATCAAAGGATTGATGCGGCAAAGCAAATCTCCTTTTTTTACTTGATCGCCTTCCTTTACATAAAGTTCCACAATTTCTCCTGAAACATCTGAACTAATTTTTACTTCTACTTCCGGCTGAATTTTTCCGTTTGCAGAAACTGATTCCATGATGTTACGCTTTATAGCTTTTTCTACTGCTATCTTAACCGATTTGTCTCCAGAGCAATTTTTTAACATCATAATTGATATTAAGAAAACAAGTCCGGCAACGGTGATCCAAATTATTTTTTTCATATGCTTCTTATTACCTCACCCCAGCTCTCTCCAAAGGAGAGGGAGAAAGATTCGATTGATTTATTAGAATTTCAAAGGTTTGCCTTGATAGAAATCAAGCACTTTTGTTTTGAAAACGTATTCGTATTTTGCTTGCAACAAATCACTTTGTGCTTTTATTAATTTATTTTTTGAATCGTTATAATCGTTTGTGTTCAACATTCCGACATTGAATCTCTGCTCCGTATATTTAAATGATTCTTGCATCGCCTCAATCGCTTTTAAAGATGCATTGTATTTCTTCAAGCCTGCACTCGCATCAGCATAAGCTTGTTGTACATTTTTTTGAATTTGTAATTTAGTCGACTCTACCGTTAAGTCGGCATTCAGCTTTTGAATTCTTGCTCTGTCGATGGATGTTTTTGTTTGCCAACGATTAAAAATCGGAACCGTTAAAAAGAATCCAAACGATTTGTTTACGTTGTCTTTGTATTGATCTGCAGGAGGAGTTTTTTCAAATGTCCCCGATGAGAAAAATGGTGAAAAAACGGTGTCACCGGAAGAAGTAACATCACCGTTCGGGCTATATCCTTGAAAGGTTGGTAAAGATGAAAAACGCTGACTCAATCCGGAATAACCTGTTCCATACGAAGCGCTAAATGAAAGGCGCGGACTCAATCCACCCCAAGCAGCATCAACAGATTTTTCTGCACTCTTTACATTGTATTCGGCACTCTTAATTTCAGGCAAATTGCTTACTGCCGAATTATAAATTTGAGTGGGAGTTGTTGTCAATAATACATCTCCAACAATCGTTAATTCAGGTTTTACAATTGATAAACCATCTGCTGAAGGCATATTTAAAAGCTGAGCCAAATTCAAATAAGAAATGTCCAGTTGATTTTGAGCATTGGTTAAATTCAATTCTTCAGATGCTAATTGTGCTTGTATGTCCAGCAATGTTCCTCTTGCAATAGAACCTGCATCCACTAATATTTTTGTGCGCTCCACTTGTGCTGCAGCAATTCCCATTTGATTCTTTGCATTGTCAACAGCTTCCATGCTGTACAAAATCTGCAAATAGGCTGTAGCGATATTTAAAGAAACATCGTTTTTCATTTTTTCGATGTCATACTTTCCAGCCATGAATGCGAATTTATTTTGCTGAATGGTATTGATGTTTTGAAATCCGCTAAACAAGTTTACATCTGTACTAATACCAAAATTTTGAGAAAGCACTTGTGCATCCGCAAACTGATTCGTAAATCTATCAATGGTTCTACCTATGTTATAAGAGTGAGATGCATTTGCGTTTAAGGATGGTAAAAGATTGGCTTTGCTTTGCGTTAAAGTAATGTGCGACAATTCCGTATTCAACTCCGATTGTTTAATCTGAATATTATTTTTCAATGCATAGTCGATACATTGTTCCAAGGTCATTGTTTGATTTGTTGCAGATGGAGTTTGTGCATTCAACTGAAGTGCAAAAAACAAACACAAAAACAAACTTAAAATAAATCGATTCATAGTTGGTAAATGAGCTACAAATTTAAAAATAGAATTGGATATTTGGGAGATAAATCGGGAAATAAGAGAATAGAGCAAAAATGGGCTAAAAAGCCTCATGAGATGAACTCCCAAGCCGATTTGTAGGCTCCAATCGATTCAGCATAATCCAAAAAGTCCTTATAAAAAGAGTGATTTCCGATGGTTGCGCTATCGCCAATCACCACCAGTTTTTTCTTTGCTCTAGTGAGCGCAACGTTCATTCTTCGGATATCGCTCAAAAAACCAATCTCTCTTTGGTCGTTACTTCTAACCATACTAATATAAATAATGTCACGCTCCTGACCTTGAAATCCATCCACTGTTTTTATCGCGATTTTTGATTTGTATGGCTCTAATTCCTCATCCGCATTAATCTGGTTTGTTAAATACTGCACTTGTTCTTTATAAGGAGAAATGATTCCAATCGTAATTCGTTTGCCTGCATCTTTCGATAAAGCAATTTGTGCCAGAACCATTTTCAAATGTTTGATTAACAATTGGGCTTCTTCCGGATTGGCAATACTTAAACTTTCGGGATTAATAATTTCAGTGTATCCACAACCTGCAGTATCAATAAAATCGAGGGCGGTGTTCAATAATAAATCTTGCGTATCTAACAATGTTTCTTTTACAGAGATGTCGGCTTTTAAATTTTCTTCATAGAATTTTTTATTAGAAAAATTCATGATGTGTTCGTGCATGCGGTATTGTGTGTTCAACATTACCGACACATTTTGTATTTTCATAGCACGTTCAAACAATGTTTCTTTTAATCCTTGCGCTTCTGCTGCTTTTGATTTTACTGTTGGCGGTAATTGAAAATGATCTCCTGCAAAAACAACTCGATTACTTCTAGAAATTGGAATCCAGCACATTGGCTCAAGAGCTTGGGCTGCTTCATCAATAAAGACAGTTGAGAATTGTTTGTCACGCATCATTCTTCCCGATGAAACCACAGGAGTACATGCAATTACTTGTGCTTTATCAAATTGTTCGCTAATGATATAATCTTCTAACACGCGTGCATCGTGCAATATTTTTCTTGCTTCTTGATAAAATAATTGTCGCTGCTCCCGTTCTTCTTTTCCAAAAGTACGTTTGTATTTTCCTGCCATGCGGAAATATTCTTCCGCTGTTTTTCTATAGCTTTTTAAATCCTTGTAAGATTCGTGAGCAGCTACTTTTGCATCCAAAGTATTCATCAACACTTCCTCTGAAATACGCGCAGGATTTCCTAAACGTAAAACAGTGATGCCTTCACGATGCAATTTTTCTGTTAACAAATCAACTGCTGTATTACTAGAGCTACAAACCAACACTTGCTTTTCCGAAAACAATGTTTGTCGGATTGCTTGAACCAAAGTGGTTGTTTTTCCTGTTCCTGGAGGGCCGTGAATAATTGCAATATCTCTCGCTGCAAGAATTGTTAAAACAGCTTGATTTTGAGATTTATTGAGATTTGGGATATAAAGAAAAGGATCCAGTTTTTGCATTTGTGGCTCCTTTAGTTTATACATCACATCTCGCAAATGTGCAAGGCGATTATTTGATGCATTTATTACTTTTTCCAAAGCAATGTCCATTTCCCTGTAACTGCTTTCATCAAATAGCAAATTCATTCCGAGTTTTCCATCATCGCACCAATCGGGAAGCTCATCCACATTTAATGATAGCCTAACTTTGTTGGGACCTAATACTTTTATAGTTCCATTTAGTGTTCCCGACTCTGTTGTGTTATTTGAAAAAAGAGAAGCTACTTTTCCACCCGAAAACTGATGTGGTTCGTTGTGATTGGTGGTGCGTTCAACATCAATGAAAATGTATTCACCCAAACCAATTTCTGTATTTGTAATAACGATGGGATACCAGGTAACACCGTTTTCTTTTCGGTGATTGATATTGTTACGAGAAAAGTGTTGTTTGTATTGAGCAAAATCTTCGTCACGCTCAATTTTAAGCAGCTTTCGTAATTTCTCTATTCGGTCGAAGTTTGGTTCCACAAATAAATTCTTGGCATTAATTCTTAGAAAGTACTTTGTTTATTTCATCAACTATTTCAGCTGTTAATATGGGTTTCTGAAGAAAGCTGGCATTGGTGATATCTCCCACTCTTGCTCTTGTTCTAGCATCAGAATTTCCAGTTAAGAAAACAACTGGAACATTGGATTGTTGGCGGATAATAATCATTGCCTCAATTCCATCCATTTCTCCTCTCAATTTAATATCCATTAAAAACAAATCTGGTTTTTCTAAATCAAATGCTTTTAAAGCTGCTTCAGCAGAGGAAACAATTGCAACAATATGGTGACCGGCAAAATGTAAATTCATTTTACTTTCCATGGCCACAATGGCTTCATCTTCTACAATTATTATGTTTGCCATTTATACTTCAAATGAGATATAGAATTGAGTTCCATTTACAAAAGTGGTGTTTACTTTTCCACCAAGTTGTTCCGACAATGCCTGGATAAGTGTTAAGCCTAATGAATTAGCTCTTTTGAAACCATTTTCAATATCGAATCCAATGCCGTTGTCGCTCACCATCATCGTAAACTTTTCACCCATTTTACTGCAAACAATTTTAATTTCAGGATTCTGAATGTCTTTAAAAGCATGTTTGCAGGAATTGGAAATTAATTCGTTCAAAATTAATCCGCAAGGAACAGCATTTCTTATATCCAAAAATATTTCATTACAAGTGATGTTAAACTTTACACTCCATGTATCTGGGATATACGACTTCTTTATGTGTTCTACCAAATCGTGTATGTATTCCGAGAAATTAATTGTAGCCAATGTTTCATTCTGATACAATTTATCGTGAATGAGCGCCATCGAATGGATCCGATTCCTACTTTCTTCAAACAACACTTTTGCTTTTTCATCTTCTACATAATTTGCTTGCAAGCCCAACAATCCACTAATTACTGCTAAATTATTTTTAACTCGATGATGAATTTCTGCCAATAAAATTTCTTTTTCATTAAGAGACGTTTGTATTTGTTTTTCGATTTTCTTTTGATCGGTTATATCAGTAATCCGAACAGACTGGTAAGGCATTCCATTCATAAAAACCAATCGAATAGCCAAAGCGCCCCAAAATTCGTTTCCTTTTTTGGTTTTATAAAGCACTTCATTTTCATGAAATCCTTTTACAGCTATATCTCCTTTTATTGAAAGATGTTCTTTTTTTCCTATTGGTTCTTTTCTCAAATCTAAGCCATTTTGAAGATAAAAATCATATTCGTTTTCCATTTCAAATAATTCAACAGCCCTGCTATTCGCTTTGATAATTCGTCTCTCTTTGTATTCCACTATAAACAAGGCATCAAAAGAAGTATCAAAAATTGATTTAAATTGTTCCTCCAGCATAACATTGTTCATATCTAACTTTTTTTCGGTCTTTGTAAACTTAAAAATCATTGAATAGATAACAATAAACTGCCCGACCATTGAAGTTAAAATAAAAGAAAATTTTAGATTATACATTTGCTTAGCAGAAATTTGAATTGTGAGTGATGGTACAAAATTCAAAATATATAAAGTAATCAAGCACAAAAAAGCAATAATGACAAGGAGTACAATCAATTTTATTTCTGCAAAATCTAATAAAATCAAAGGCGCTGTAAGTGCTGGAATATAAAGGAGATGAACACAAGCTTCCTCGCCACAAATGGCACTAATAACGAAAAAATTTACATAAAATGTAGCTATCAGAAAGAATTTCGAAAAAGAAGAGTACCCGACAAAGTTTAAAACTAAAACCAGAAAATAGCAAAAAATAAAAACAAGTTCAGATAGCGTGAGCCTTATGTCATTAAAGCTTAAGAATACAAAATGATAAAAAACTGCAATAACAAGGGAGACAGTCGCAATCTGACTGGTTAGTTTGATTCTTTTGGCTTCAGCAATATTTTTTGCTGCTTTTGCCTTTGGATTTAAAAAAAAATTCCCGATTTGAAGTAGTAGTGACATAATGTTTCATACAATTGTACTCATTATTACGCAGAAACACACTAAGGGAAGTAAACATTTTAAAACAGACCTATTTGGGGACACGCACACCTTGTTTGTTGGTGTAATATTCTTCGCCTTCAATCAGCACTTTTGCCTTGCCATCAATAAATTCAAAGATGGCATCAAAAGTAGGTTTAATAAGCACAGTTCCTTTGTTGTCAACCAAACCCCACTTGGTTCCTACTCTCACTTTTGCAATGCCGCCATCAAAATTGGTTACTTCATTATATTTAAGAGGAACAACTACATTTCCTGTTGTATCAATAAAACCCCATTTTAGTTTAATCTTGACTCTAGCCAACCCTTCGTAATACGGACCTTGATAATCGTAGGTGGAAGATTTTGGTTTCGTTTTTGATTTTGATTTTCCTTTTTGAGCGAAAGTAGAATTCGCAACAAACAAGAAAGCAAGTAGTAAGAAGAAATATTTAGTGGCTGATTTCATTATTCAAATTTACGAAATTAAATATGGGTTTGCAATTATGAAAATGATCCGTTTTTTCGAATGTGAGATCCCGCCCTTCGACTCCGCTCAGGTTGACAGCTCCAATGTTGATACAGTTAATAAATCACATTTAGTAAGCTAAATTCGGTCCTAACCAACGTTCTGCTTTATCCAAACTCATTCCTTTGCGTTTAGCGTAATCTTCTACCTGGTCCTTTTTAATTTTTCCAATTCCAAAATAATGCGCTTGCGGATGAGCGAAATACAAACCGCTGACAGCAGCTGTTGGAAACATTGCCATGCTTTCAGTTAAAATCATTCCTGTATTTTTTTCCACATCTAATAATTTCCAAATAGTTGGTTTTTCGGTATGATCGGGTTGTGCCGGGTAACCAGGAGCTGGACGAATTCCTGCATACTCTTCCTTTATTAAATCTTCATTCAATAAATTTTCATCCTTTGCATATCCCCAAAATTCTTTACGAACTTTTTTGTGCATCAATTCGGCAAATGCTTCCGCTAATCTATCTGCCAATGCTTTTAACATAATTGCAGAATAATCGTCATGGTCTTTTTCAAAACGTGCTACGTGTTCATCAATTCCAATTCCAGTAGTCAAAGCGAATGCCCCAATGTAATCAGACCCCAGCCCCTCTCCGAAGGAGAGGGGTGTGAGCTCCGTTTTTATTTTTTCAATTACATTATTTATATCGTTTAAAACAGAATCGTTTGAAAAACGAATGACTCTGTATCCAATATCTTCTAACATATAAGTTCTTCCATCATCATATTCTTTTTGATGATCATGAATTTCTCCATCCACTTCTACAATTAGTTTTTCCTCTATACAAACAAAATCCGCAATGAATTGTCCAATTGGATGCTGTCTTCTGAACTTCGATTCTAATTTACGATTTCTCAACTCTTGCCATAATTTTTCTTCGGCTGGGGTCGGTGACTTACGCATACTTTTCGCATGAAGAATATTTTGGCTCCAATTTATCCAATCAGCAGTATGATATCGCGGAGCCATTCCCCTCTCCTTCGGAGAGGGGCTAGGGGTGAGGTCTTGGGGCAGAATAAAATCTGAAAGCGCAACATTATATTGTCCTGCTGGTTTTTTTGTTTGCTGACGCAAGGAATGAAACACTGTTTTTGTTTTTGTTCCAGCTTCATCTTCGTAAACTTCAATATCATCGCCAACTGCTTTTGCAGGATAAATTCCAATCACTGCATTTGCACGAAGCCATTTTTCATCAATGATCTTTTTCAACATCGCTTGTGCATCGTCAAATAATTTACGTGCTTCTTCTCCACGTGTTGGGTCTTTTAATATTTTAGGATACGAACCTTTCATTTCCCAAGAGATGAAGAATGGTGTCCAATCAATGTATTCAGCTATCTCAGCTAAAGAATAATCGTTAATGACTTTATTACCTATAAATGTTGGTTTTACAATTTCACTTTTATTCCAATCGATAGGAAATTTATTTTCGCGAGCTTCTTCAATCGAAATAAATTTATTTTGCGATTGAGCATTTTTATTTTGCTCGCGAACGCGGTCGTAATCTTTTGTTATTTCAACCATAAAAGCATCACGTAATTCATCCGAAATTAAACTGCTTGCTACAGGCACCGACTTACTTGCATCGTTCACATGCACAACTGGACCAGAATAATTTTGTGCAATTTTTACAGCCGTGTGTACTTTAGAAGTTGTTGCACCTCCAATTAACAAAGGAGTTTTAAATCCTAAGCGTTCCATCTCTTTTGCAACGTGAACCATTTCATCAAGAGAAGGAGTAATCAATCCACTTAAGCCAATGATATCTACTTCTTGTTTTATTGCTTCTTCTAAAATTTTATCCGCAGAAACCATTACACCTAAATCGATGATTTCATAATTGTTACAAGCCAATACAACTCCAACAATATTTTTTCCAATATCATGCACATCACCTTTTACTGTTGCCATTAAAATCTTTCCAGCATTCGATCTTCCATTTCCAACAATTCCTGCTAAACGGTTCGCCTCTTTTTCTGCTTGCAAGTATGGTTCTAGATAAGCAACCGCCTTTTTCATTACTCTGGCGCTCTTCACCACTTGAGGCAAAAACATTTTTCCGCTACCGAATAAATCACCTACCACATTCATTCCATCCATTAACGGTCCTTCAATTACGTGCAATGGTCTTCCCAATTTTAATCTTGCTTCTTCGGTATCCACATCAATGTATTCTACCAATCCTTTTACCAAAGCATAACTCAAGCGTTCTTCAACTGGTCCTTTTCTCCAAGCTTCGTCTTTTTCTGTTTTCTCTCTTGTAACACCTTTTAACGATTCGGCATGATCCACCAATCGCTCCGTAGCATCATCTCGTCTGTTCAACAAAACATCTTCTACTAATTCTAACAACACTTTATCAATATCATCGTACACCACCAATTGTGCTGGATTCACAATTCCCATATCCATTCCATGCTTTACAGCATGATATAAAAACGAACTATGAATCGCTTCACGCACATGATCATTTCCTCTGAACGAAAATGAAACATTACTAACTCCACCGCTTACTTTTGCATAGGGTAAATTTTCTTTGATCCATTTTGTTGCATTAAAAAAATCGAGTGCATTCAAACGATGCTCTTCCATTCCTGTTGCTACAGGAAAAATATTCGGGTCGAAAATAATATCTTGTGGTGTAAAATTTACTTTGTTTACCAACACATCGTACGCACGTTTGCAAATATCTATTCTTCGTTGCAATGTATCTGCTTGTCCTTGTTCATCAAAGGCCATCACAATCACAGCGGCTCCGTATTGTTTTACTTTATTCGCTTGTTCAATAAACTTTTCTTCGCCTTCTTTTAAGGAAATAGAATTTACAATTGCTTTTCCTTGCACGCATTTTAATCCCGCTTCAATCACAGTCCATTTAGAAGAGTCAATCATAATCGGAACTTTACTTATGTCTGGCTCCGATGCAATGAGGTTTAAAAACTTAGTCATTGCTGCTTCCGAATCCAACATCCCTTCATCCATGTTTACATCAATCACCTGCGCTCCACCATCTACTTGGTCTTTTGCAATCGACAATGCTTCTTCGTAATTTCCTTCATTGATTAAACGCAAGAATTTTTTAGAACCTGTTACATTCGTCCGTTCACCTACATTCAAAAAATTACTTTCGGGGCGAAGTGTTAAGGGTTCCAATCCTGATAAGTGCATCAAAGTATCTGCTACAGGTATTTTACGTGGCTTGGAAACTTTTGCAAGTTCCGCAATTCGCTTAATGTGTGCTGGAGTTGTTCCACAACATCCACCCACAATGTTTAAAAATCCTGCTCGTAAAAAATCTTCTATCTGGTGACCCATTTCATGAGCATCCTGATCGTATTCACCAAACTGATTTGGCAATCCGGCATTGGGATAAGCACTTACATAAAACGGAGCTTTATCTGAAAGTTCTTCTAAATACGGACGCATGTCTTTTGCTCCCAAAGCGCAATTTAAACCAACACTTAATAAATCAACATGTGAAATGGAATTTAAAAATGCTTCTGTTGTTTGTCCTGATAAAGTTCTGCCGCTAGCATCAGTTATTGTTCCCGACACCATTACCGGCATTTTTATACTTCTTTCTTTGCAAACATTTTGTATGGCAAACAATGCCGCTTTTGCATTGAGGGTATCAAAAATAGTTTCTACCAATAATAAATCAGTACCTCCATCAATCAAACCATTGGCTTGTTCGGTATAAGCAACTACCAATTCATCAAATGTGGTTGCTCTAAATCCTGGATCGTTTACATTGGGCGATAATGAAAGTGTACGGTTAGTTGGACCAAATGCTCCTGCCACAAAACGTGGGCTGTTATCTCCAGATTCTTTTTGAAATTCAAGAACCGCTTCTTTTGCAATTTTTGCTGATTCATAATTTAACTCGTATGCCAATTCTTGCATATCGTAATCGGCCATTGCAATAGTAGTGGCACTAAACGTATTGGTTTCAATAATATCAGCTCCTGCTTTTAAATATTCTTTGTGAATGGCTTTTATGATTTGCGGTTGAGTAAGGGACAATAAATCATTGTTGCCTTTCAAATCTTTATGAAAATCTGCAAAGCGTTTACTTCTGAAATCTTTTTCTTCCAGTTTGTATTGTTGAATCATGGTGCCCATGGCACCATCAATTACAAGGATTCGTTTTTCTAATTCTGTTCTTATGGACCCATCCCCAACCCTTCCCAAAGGGAAGGGAGTGTTCTCTGTATTTATCATTTTTGTCATTATAAAATTTCTTCTTTAAATCTTTCTTTACCATTATTACAATAGCTTTTCGCCCCTGGCAATCTCAGCTTAAATCTGCTTCTTCTCTTTTGGAGAGAGCTGGGGAGATGCCACAAAAAAACTCCTCTCACTTTTTACAGTCAGAGGAGTTAAGTATTTTGATTTCATGTTGTTTCAAAAAAATTACTCTGACTTATCTGTTCCCGCATTTAGCGAGACAGGAATTAGCACCGTTTCATTACTGAAGGTTGCTAAGGCATCAAAGGGTCTGTCCCTCCGCCTTTCTTGATAAGTTATTAAAATCTAAATTTTTATTTTTCTTAAAATTTAGATTTTAAAATCCCGAATTATCTCGGAATATGTTCCCGCTATTGCGGAATATAAAAAGAACTGGGACAAAGATACGAAAAAAAAAGATAGCTAAAACAGCTTTAAACAGTGGGTTTTTAGAGACTCTATCAATCATCCCATAAAGAAAAGCATTTTGAAAACCAAATATTAAGTACTTAGTTTCCTAAATTAAACGCTTAGTTAACAACAGATTATAGCTCACAACTATATCCTTTTCATTCGGAACAAAAGCATAAATTTTTTTTCTGTCTTATACTCAGATAATTAGAAAAAATTTAGTTCGTTCGAAACCTTAGTTTTCATGAAATTGTAATTCGGTAGTTTTTAGCATCGTCTATATTTGCACCCGCTTAGTCGAATCAGAAAGCAGATTAAGCGCATTACTGAGCTAAAATAACGGCTCTTCATTTATAACAAGTTGGCTTGACACTAACTTATACTGAAAAGGAGGTAAACAAAAAAAGTATTTAAACATTAATTGTAGACCGCTCTTCTGAAGAGCCGTTAGCAGAGAAACTTTGCAGCTTCAATGCAAGCATGAAATTAAACAATTTATTAATAAAAACAATTTAAATTCTTATAAAAATTATGAAAAAATTAATTATAGCAGCTGTAATGCTAATATCAATGAGTACACAAATGTTGGCTGGGCCGATTATTACTTTTTCAATTGAGTTTGGTCATAGAGATGCTAACAAAAATTGTATCGAAAGAGGGCTTTGTGATATTACAATTGGAGTTTCTAGAGGTATGACAGGAACAATCAATGATAATACTGGCGTATTAGAAATTACAATAATTAAAAGTGCTTCACAATTAAGTATTTATCAAACTCAATTTGTAAATGGCCTTTTTGAAGTTCCAGTCGCTTATACTTTGAGCAAGGAAATCTGCGCCAAACTTGGAGTTGAAAAATACACAATAAAAGCTGGTAAATATAAAGTAGTAGAAACCAACAATCAATACAAAATAATTTTCCAATAATAAATTAAAGCAAATGCTACTAAAAAAAGTAGCATTTGCTTTATAATTAT
>Ga0163149_10002801_pt1 | contig 20510 bp, 17 predicted proteins | sample OliLakLV19MP5G1_FD_148604 | JGI IMG/M metagenome (GOLD analysis project Ga0163149, IMG submission 148604) | Freshwater microbial mat bacterial communities from Lake Vanda, McMurdo Dry Valleys, Antarctica - Oligotrophic Lake LV.19.MP5.G1 | ecosystem: Environmental > Aquatic > Freshwater > Lake >...
CCTGCACTGGATTGGCACTTCACTCACCGACCTTTGCCGCTTTCCGGTCAGCGCCCGAACCGAAGCCGGTACGGACCTGCGCTTGGTGCAACAGGGCGTCGATCCACGTGATTGGAAGCCCATGCCCGACATCGGCGCAGGTGTGCGCGAAGTGCGGGTCCGCACTCGGGATGGCGCCTTCCGGGTCTTCTACGTCGTGGAGAGCGCCACCGACGTATACGTGTTGCATGCGTTCCAGAAGAAGACGCAACGCACATCGGCCCAGGACATCTCCAAGGGCAGCGTGCGGTACAAACTGATTCCATGACAACGAGGTATCCCATGCGCACCCCAGCCAGAGAAAAGAAGATCACGCCGTCGAGCGGCAACGTGTTCACCGACCTGGGCTTCGATGAGGCCGAGGCCCAAGTGCTGGCGTTGCGCGCCGATCTGATGGCTCAATTGGATCAGCAGATCAAGACGCGCAAGATGACCCAAGTGAAGGCAGCAAAGTTGCTGGGTGTCAGCCAAGGACGCGTCTCTGACCTTACGCGCGGAAAAGTTGAGAAGTTCAGCCTGGATACGCTGGTACAATTCGCGGCTCGGTTGGGCAAACCGGCGAAGATTGAGTTGGCGACCTTATAATCGGCTCTCGGCCGGTTCTTCGCCGTGTTCGAGTTTCTGCAGCAGCGCCCCAAGCTCGCGATGGCGTTGCAGAAACCCAGCTCTGGTTTCCGCATCCCAAGCTGAGACATCCAAGTACCGCGCAATAATATCGCGCTGCTGTTGCCAAATCGTCCGTTGTTCGGCGGCGCTCTTGATCTGGCCTGCGGAGCTGTAGTGATGCCTGGTGTCATCGTGGAACACGCGGCGGTGACAGGCGATGTCGGGATAGAGCAGGGCTTTGAATCGGGCGAAGAAGCGAAACTCCAAATCCCAGTCCTCATCCAGACGCAGGCGCTCGTTGAAGGGATGCGCACCGAGCATGCGCAGTGCATCCAGGCGAAACACCATGGCGCTCATGCAACAGGTGGGACCGAGCTTCATGATCGGCAGGGACCAATCGAAATAGCGCGGTTGCTGGTCGACAAACGGAATCTGCCGCTGTGCAAAAGTATCCGCCGAACGCAGTGTCCCTTCGACCAAGGAGCTGGCATTGCCGGCGAGCAGGGCGGCTTCTGGGAAGCGCTTGAAGAGATCAAGCTCGCGTTCGATCTTGTGTTCGAGCCAGATGTCGTCGGAGTCGAGGAACGCAATCCACTCGCCCTTGGCGGCCGCGATGCCGCGATTGCGTGCTGCGGCCGGGCCCTGGTTCGCCTGTTGCAAGGCGTGCACCTCGGGAAAACGCTGCGCCAACATTTTGCAACTATCGTCGTCGGATCCATCGTCGACAACGATGATCTCGATGTCTGCGTACCTTTGACGCAGAACGCTGTCGATGGCTTCCACCAGCTTCTCGCGGCGATTGAAAGTAGGAATGACCACCGAATATTTCATGGCGACGCGGGCTGGTGCCCGGCCCAGAGCAGGCGATGGCCGAGCGCAAATTCGGGCTCGACACCGAGGTCATCGATGCCAGCCTGATACTTCAGCAAGAACTCGGCATTGAGTTTTTCCACGGCCAGACGCATGGGTGATTGAAAGCCGCTGTCCGGATGTGCAGTCAGTGCGTTGGCGTGCTTGCGGCGCCAGTACAGAAATTGCTCGATGACCACTTGCTTGAATCCGGCAGCGCGAACGCGATTGGAAAAATCGGTATCTGCACTGGTGCGCCAGGGCCGAAACGCGCGCAGTCGCTCCCACACCGCCCGGCGCATCACAAACTGTCCTTCCCAACCGATTCGACAATGACCGTCAGCGTCTTCCAGTCCATTGCGTTTTGAGTACACCGGGATGCGATTCAAATCGGCGTCGGTATAGATGCTCCAGGTGAGGGTCATGTCGGCGCCACTCTCAATGGCCTGTATCTGCGTCAACAGGTAATCCGGACACATGAGATCGTCCGCATCGAAACGGCAGATCAGCTCACCCCGGGCATACTGAATCAGGGTGTTGAACATCAAATAGGTACCCTGATTGCTGGGTGCATACACGACTTCCAGCGCGTCGTGGCGCAGCGATCGGACTGCGTTCAAAGTGGCTTCGCAACCATCGATGCCCAGCAGCACCTGCAGGCGCCAACCAGGGGGCAGCCGTTGCGCGAACACGGCTTCCAGGCATCCAGTGATCCAGGCCGGTGCCTGATAGGCAGCGATCAGCACGGAAACCGTGCTCATGCCCGACTCTGCAATCGGCTCGCGGCGCGTTGAACGAATCGCTCGGCGCCGCGCGCGAGAAACGCCCTGATCTCGGGCGTCTGGCGCCTGGGGTCGGAGTACGGTGTCAGATTCAGGTCGATGATGTAGTGCCTTTGCCCATCGTGTACCAGGTCCAGGCAGAAGTAGGCCAGCGGATAGTGCGCGATGAATCGCTTCAGCACGCCTTGCAGGTCTCGGGGCAAGGCAGTCTTCCGACTGCGCAGCTGACTGCGCGTCAGCAGATGGTGCGGTTCGTCGCGACGCCCCAAAAGCTTCTTGATCAGCTGTGGTGCACGACCTTCCACCACGACGATGGCGTCGCCGAATCCATAGACCCGATAAAAACTGTCCTCGGGATTGGCGATGTAGCGCTCAATGACGATGCTGGGGTCGGACCAGTAGGCCTGCGGCACATTGCAGCGCATGGCGGCAAAGTACTCATCCCATCCTTGGATCGGGCAGGGCGGCGCAGGCAGGAAAATCCGGCGCAGTGATCGCGTCATGCACTGTTCGATCATTCCGCCAAAATTCAAGTTGGTCTTGAGGAACAGCATCTCCTCGGCTGGACCGCTACGACCTGCCTTGAGTGAGCCGAGTCCGGCGTGCTTCAGCATCCGGTGCAGGTTGCGCTTGGTAATATCCTGAACTTCGGTGTTGAGCACTACCAGCCCACGTCGCTGCAGCATCGCCACCATCTGTCGGCGCCGCTGTGGGAACAGATCGGCGCGCGACAGATTGATCTGGAACAGCACAGCACGAATGTTCGGCCCGAGATGTCGAATGATGTGCTGGAAGTCGTCGGTGTAGCGCGCTTGAATCTGGCAGGATGGATCGACCAGATGGGAGATGTAAAAATCCTCCCATGCCTGCCAGTGATAGACCAGGATGCTGTCGAGCAAGCGCACGCGCATACGCAGATCTCTAGCCGGCGCTGGCCTGAATCTCCTTGACGCTGTCCCAGAAGTTGGGCGCCTTAACTGCCTCAGGCAGTTCGCCCGGTTGCAGCGCGCGATCCATGACGGTGACGCTGTAGCTCTCCATCAGCGGGTAATTCCAGATCTTCGCCGAGAGATTGACCTTGAACACATCGAACACCGCCTTGTCGGCATCAGTGGTGTCGGGTTTGCCCAGGCGATCCATCAGTAGATAGAAATTCCAGGGCACAAAATCGGAGCGCAGGGCGACGTGCGCGGTTTTCTCGCCATCGCTGACCCACCATTCGTACTTCATGGTGCTGTTGCATTTCATGCCGCAGTCCTTGTCCTTGACCACGGTAAAGCGATTCTTTTCGACCGCACGCGTCACGTAATTCACCGCGTCGCGAACGCCGCCGCCAGGATGCGCCGTGACCACGGTCATCTGGTCGCGGTTCCAGAGTGCATCGCGTGAGAGCGCGGCGGCGGCCACCTGCATGGCGCGGTAGGCCACGGCCGTGCCCCACCATAACGAGCCAGCGTGTTCGCTCATCGCGCCGTCGTAGTCAAGCTCGATGAGCTTGCCCTGTTCCATGACGCGGATCGAGGTGCCGGAATGGGGCTGCTGTGAATTGTTGGTCTTGCTTACTGCATGGATCATGATGGTCGGTCTCCTTGCTGGCTGTGCTGAGAAACATCGTTGAGCGCGCTCGCAAGCTTCGCTCGTTCAATCGTGTTGGTTTGATTCGGTCAACCCTGCTTGGCTACGCCTTATCCGAATGCTGGTTGCATCGTCGTCGACACACGTGGGGCTCCAGCATCAGCAAATGCGTGGCAGCTGTTCGCCGATCAGCATGTCGACGATGCGGCGCCCGCCAAAAACTGTTTGCATCGACACCCGCCCAGGACGACCGTTGGTAATGCGACCGATCAACGCGGATTCGCTCCCCAGTGGGTGCGCGCGCATCGCCCTCAGCGCCGCCTGCTCTTCGTTCTGCGGCACGATGCAAACGATCTTTCCTTCATTGGCGAGATAGAGCGGGTCCAGCCCAAGGATTTCGCAGAAGCCTTTTACTTCCTCGCGCAGCGGCGTCTGCGCCTCCACGATATCGATACCCACCTTTGACGCCGTTGCGATCTCGTTGAGCACGGTGGCCAGGCCACCGCGCGTGGCGTCACGAATGAAGCGTGTGCCCGGTGCCGCACGCAGCAGGTCGTCGATCAGCCCGTGCAAGGCCGCGCAGTCGCTGGCAATCGGTGTCGTCAGGGCCATATCGCCGCGCGCATTGAGGATGGTGGCGCCGTGATCGCCGAGCATGCCGTTGACCAGGACCGCATCACCGATCTGGGCCGAAGACACACGCAGGTTGAGTCCTTCGCGGATCACCCCGATGCCCGTGGTGTTGATGAACAGGCGGTCGCAGGCGCCGCGGCCGACGACCTTGGTGTCGCCGGTGACGATGGCAACGCCTGCGGCTTTCGCCGTCTCGGCCATAGACCACACCATCCGGCGCAGCAACTCGACATCAAGCCCTTCTTCGATGATGACCGCGCAGCTCAGATACAACGGCCGCGCGCCGCCGACTGCCAGGTCATTGATGGTGCCGCAGACGGCGAGCTTGCCGATATCACCGCCCGGAAATTCGAGCGGGCTGACCACATAGGAATCGGTGGTGAAGGCGAGGCGGTCACCGTGGCGCATCAGCGCAGACAGATTCATCCGCGCCTGGTCTTCCATGGTGTCGAGCAGGGCATTGTCGAAGGCGCCGATGAAGATGTTGTCGATCAGGTCATGCATGGCCTTGCCACCACCGCCATGGGCAAGCGTGACATTGGCGGCACTCAGTCTGGCGCGGGCCCGCTTTTCGATCTTGATTTCTGGTTCGATGACACTTTCGATGACACTCATGCGCCTGCCTCCTCAAGGCCTGCCTCGACACGACGGCTGCGAATTTTTTCGATGTCGCCGAAGCGGAAGTAGGCGGCGCAGGCGCCCTCGGAGGAGACCATCAGTGCACCCATCGGTGTTTCTGGCGTGCATCCCTTGCCATACACGCGGCAGGCCCAGGGCTTGATGATGCCCTTGAGCACTTCGCCGCATTGGCAGGCCTTGGGATCGGCGATCATCACCGCTGGCACGGTGAATTTACGCTCGGCGTCATAGGCGGCATAGGCCTCACGGACGCGCACGCCGGAATGATCGATCGAACCCAGGCCGCGCCACTCGAAGAACTCGCGCAGTTCGAACACTTTGCCGATCGCGTCCAGTGCCACCGCATTGCCGTCCTCGGGCACGATGCGGCGGTACTGGTTTTCCACTTCGGAGCGCCCCTCGTCGATTTGCTTGAGCACCATCCAGATGCCGTGCAAAATATCCAGGGGCTCGAATCCGGAAACCACGATCGGCCGCTGGTAGTGCTTGGCGATGAACTGGTACGGTTCGTTGCCGATCACCATGCTGACGTGACCCGGTCCGAGGAACCCATCGATCTGAAAATCAGGCGAATCCAGAATCGCCTTGACCGTTGGGATGATGGTGATGTGGTTGCAGAACAGGGAGAAATTTTTGATCCCTTCGGCCTCGGCGCGCAGCACCGTCAATGCCGTGCTCGGCATGGTGGTTTCAAAGCCGAGACCAAAAAACACCACTTCCTTGTCGGGATTGGCCTTGGCCAGCTGCAGCGCATCCAGGGGTGAGTAGACCATGCGCACATCGGCGCCCTCGGCCTTGGCGGTGAGCAGGCTCTTCTTGGAGCCAGGTACGCGCATCGCGTCACCAAACGTGGTCATGATGACATTGGGCCGTTCGGCAATGGCGATGCAATCGTCAATGCGCCCCATCGGCAGGACACAGACCGGACAGCCTGGCCCGTGCACCAGCTCGATTTCATCGGGCAGCATGGTTTCGATTCCGTAGCGGAAGATGGCGTGTGTGTGCCCGCCACAGACTTCCATGATGTAGAGCGGACGATTCATCCTTGGCCGGATGCGCGCGACCATTTGCCTGATTTCAACGAGCAGGGATTGCGCCTTGGCCGGATCGCGAAACTCATCGACGAATTTCATGGGATTTCCTTGTGCTTTAGGGTGTCGCTGAACAAGTTCGGAGCCGCGATAGCCCTCTGAGTCAGGGGGCGAAAAACCGCAGGTTTTGGCCAGCTACGCTGTTGAAAACAGGGGTATGGCAAGCGCTAAGCAGTGGAGCGAAGTCGAAGTGGTGACTTATTTAGAGCTTCCTTTATTTGAGTTCGGATTCACTTGCGGCGAGGGCCTCGGCCTTGCCTATCGACAGATTGCCGCGATCGTCGGCGAGCAGGGTATGCACCAGGTCCCAGAGCATGTGATAGATCAAAACGTGACATTCCTGGATGCGATGGATACTCCCGGACCCGACCACCAGGCAGTGATCCAGACCCATGGTCGCCATCTCGCCGCCACTCATTCCGGTCAGGCCAATGGTCACCAGTCCCATTTCCTTTGCTTTGCGAAAGGCCTTGACCAGATTTTCCGAGCCGCCGCTGGTGGACAATCCGATCAGACCGTCTCCGGCTCGGCCTTGCGCGATGATCTGACGAACGAAGACATGCGCGTAGCCGACATCATTGGCCACCGCGGTCAGCATGGTGCGATCCGCAGTCAGATCCACGGCCGTCAACGCCGGGCGACCGGCGGTCACCGGATGCAGAAACTCCACCGCGACATGCGCCGCATCGCAGCTCGATCCGCCATTGCCCATGGTGTAGAGCCGGCCACCCGTGCGATACACCTGTGCAATGGCGCCCGCAGTAGAAACAATCGCCTGCGCATGCTGGGCGCAAAACTGCGCGATGACCTCTTGATGCGACGCGACTTTCTGCCGCACCGATTCCAGCAGCGCCTTGTTCATCAGCTCCGGGTCCTGCTTGCGGTCATGCAGGAAGGGATACAGCTTGCTCAGCACTTCTTTGTTTTCCGCGTTAGACATTTTCGACCTGGGCTTTCTGGGTGGCGTGACCTGTCGCCTGCATGGCGGCGAGCTCCTCGTCGATTTCTCCCAGCTCAGTTAGGACCTTGAGTGTGGCCTCGGCCTCCGCCTCGTTGATGCGGCTCATGGCAAATCCAACATGGATGAGCACCCAATCGCCGATACAGGCATCGAGGGGGTGCTCATCGCTGACAATGCAGGCCAGACTGATCTCTCGAAAGACGCCAGCTACGCTGGCGCGCGCGAGATTGCGTTCTCGATCGGTGATCTCGACGACTTGACCTGGGATGCCTAGACACATGGTGCGCTCCGTTCTGGTTGGGCTTCGGTGGGCCGGCCTTGGGCCGACAGGTGACGTGCTGCGGTGATGGCTGCTTGACCCAGTGCGATGCCGCCGTCATTGGCTGGCACTTTTTCGTGGGTCAAGACCTTGAGTCCCAATGCGCCAAGGCCCGAAAGCAAGGCCTCCAGCAGGATGGCGTTCTGCAGGCAGCCGCCCGACAGAGCGATCACCTCGGGCGTGGAAGATGGGCCAGCGTCCAGCGCCATGCAGTCGCGGGTCGCGCGCCTGGCTTCGTTGCGCAACGCATCCGCCACCAGGGCGACCAGGGACTGCGCCAGGCCACGGTGAAAGCGCGCCGCCATGGTCGACTGCGAAACGCCACGCGCCAGGTCGAGCAAGAGCGCGCGCCACATCGGTCCGGCATCGAGTCGAGCGATCCGTCCGTCCGCCGCTGCGACAATGCCGAACGCGTAGTCGTCTGGATCGGACTGGTGAATTCCGGAACCGCGCGCTGCCGCAGCCTCCAGAGCCATCGCGCCCTGTCCTTCGTAGGCGGCCTGGTCAAAGCACAGTTCCATGGCGCCGGCGACGGCGTCGAACAGTCGACCGCAGGAAGAGGCCAAGGGACAGTTCAGCTGCGCCGCCAACATGCGATTCATCGCGTCCAATGGTTTTTTCTGCAGCCGACGATGCAGCTCCAGCGCGCCGAATTGTTCGACAAATTCACTCCATGGCATCACGGCCAGCAGATGCGCATAGGTGCTGCGCCAGGGCTCGACGATGGCGCGCATGCCGCCGAGCATCGGTACCGCGCTCAAGGAGGCAAGGCGGTGCGCGCCACGATAATCACCGAGCAGCAATTCGCCGCCCCAGAAGCTGCCGTCATCGCCCATGCCGAGGCCATCCAGAATGAGACCTAGCACCGGAGGCGCATCTAGCGGCACAGCGTTCTCTGCCATGCAGCTGGCCAGATGGGCGTGATGATGCTGGATGCGCTCGACCGGCAGGCACGCGGCATCGGCGCTTTCCAGACCCAGCTTGGTAGAGAGGTACTCGGGATGCAGATCGATGGCGAGCAGGCGCGGTCGATGATCGTAGGTCTGCGCATACAGTCCGAGATTTTTCTGGTAATCCTCGAAGGTCGCGAGATCTTCCAGATCACCCTGGTGCTGGGACAGCACTGCGGCGCCGTCCTTCACCAGGCAAAAAGTGGATTTCAGTTCAGCACCGAAAGCCAGAATCTCCGGCGCGCTTTCAAATCCTGACGGCAGGCTGAGTGCGGCCGGCGCGTAGCCACGTGCTCGACGCAGCAGGCGAGGGCGTCCAGCGGAAAAACGCAGCACCGAATCATCGATGCGGTTGGCGATCTCGCGGTCGTGCATCAGTAAGAGATCGGCAATCTCGCGAAGTTTTTCGCGGGCTTCCTGATTGGCGATCACTTGCGGCTCGGAAGATAAATTTGCGCTGGTCATGACCACCGGGCGATCGAGCCCTTCCATCAGCAGCACATGCAAGGGCGTATAGGGAAGCATGAAGCCCAGCAGGTCGAGATCGGGCGCAATCGCCGCCGGCAGCTGCTCGTCGCGATCCGCTTGCAGCACGACGATGGGCGCCTCGGGACTGCGCAGAAGTTCAGCCGCCTGCACAGAAACGCTGCAGTAGCGTTCGATCATGGCGATGTCTCGTGCCATCAGCGCGAAGGGCTTGGCATAGCGGCGCTTGCGTTCGCGTAGCCGTGCGACGGCCTCTGCATTTCCGGCATCGCAGGCAAGATGGAACCCGCCCAGGCCGCGCAGGGCCAGAATGCGACCGGCTCGGATAGCTGCTGCTGCCTGCGCGATGCAGTCGGCTGCCGGCTGGATATCGCCTCCCGCAAAGGTCGGCGAGGCGGCGCCCTCGCAAGTTTCAATCCAGAGGCGGGGTCCGCAGGCAGGGCAGGCGATAGGCTGCGCATGAAATCGACGATCGGCCGGATCGGAAAATTCAGCGCTGCAAACCGGGCACATCGGGAAGCTGGCCATCGTGGTGCGTGCGCGGTCGTAGGGCACGCTGTGCACAATCGAAAAACGCGGGCCGCAATGGGTGCAATTGGTGAAGGCGTAGCCGTGCCGGCGGTTAGAACTGCTGAGGATTTCCTCGCGACAATGACGGCAGATGGCGGCGTCGGCAGCGATGCGTGTCTGGTTCTCGCCGTCGACGCTTTCCACGATCCGAAATTCGGAAAACGACGGCGCCAGGCTCAAGGGCGATTGCTGCATCGACTCGATGCGCGCGAGCACCGGCGCTTCACTGCGGATGCGATGCATCAGCCGCTGGATGGCTTCAGCGCTGCCCACGGTGCGAATCAGTACGCCCTTGCCATCATTGAGCACTTCGCCCAGCAGCCCTTCCTCGCGAGCCAGTCGCCATACCGTGGGACGGAAGCCCACGCCCTGTACCGTGCCGGAGATTCGAATCTCCGAAGCGCTGGCCTGGGGCGTTGACATGACCGCGGACATGCTTCAGGGACCCGTTGTCGCGATGGTGCACTCGATCGACTGCCCATCCTTCATGTGCAGATGCGCGGCACAGGGCATGCAGGGATCGAAGCTTTGGATCGCGCGCACGATGTCGATGCCACTGAGCGCATCCTGTGGGCCGGTGCGGGTCTCCAGAATCGGTGTGTTCATGACCGCGCGTTCGATCGCACCCAGCTCGCCCCAAGGGGACCGGGGCCCGGCATTGATGCGTGAGGGCACGGCAATCTGATAATTGGCAAATGCGCCATCGCGTACGACGGCCCAGTGCGCCAGAAAGCCGCGGCCCGCGCCACAAAAGCCGGCGCCCATGGTCTGGCCGCTGGTCGGAATCTCGAATGATTCGACCAGGGTGGACGCGCCAGCACGCAATAGGCGCCGCGCGCGTTCGGCGTTTTCTTTGAGGACCAACAGATTGAAAGCCACCGCGTAGGCGCGTGCGCGATTGCGCTCGAACGCATTCCAAACGGCGGGGGGACGCCATTCGATATCGATCGCCGCCAGCTGATCTGCGGGCAGGTGCATCAGCAGACTGCGCCCTGTTGAATGAAAATGCGCGCTCTTCGGCAGGCATCCACCCAAGGCCGAGAGATAAATTCGCGCATAGGCGCCGACTTCGAAGACGCGCCGCCGCCAGGTCATGGTGGAAGCCCAGGTATAGGGCGCGGGGCTGGCGAGTTTGGCCGCATTCGCGGAGAAGTCCCGGTTCCACGGGTGCTGCGGACTTAGTGCATTTCCCAGAGGGTCCGAGTCGAATCGAACCGGGTTCGTTGCGCGCTCGTAATAGGAGCGATCAACGAATTCCTCCAGTCCGCAATTGAGCTCGGTCAGTCGCGTCGTCACCAATTTGCCGTCCACAATGGCACCAGGCGTGGACCAACGCTTCAGACCCCAGTCGTCACAATGCGCATAGCTCGCGTCATAGGCTTCGTCATGGTCCCACTGACCGAAGTCGACCATGGTGGCAGGGGATTCGCCGACCTTGGCGTAGGCAGGATTTGCCTCGTACAGAAAATCAAAAATCTCGTCCCAGATGGCGACACAGCGCTTGGCGTAGTCACTGAACGGGCGCAGCTTTTCCAGGAACCGATCGAGTTGATCCTCGGTGGGCTTGAGTGTGACCCCGCCCGGCACGATGGACTCGGAATGCGGATACTTTCCGCCGATCGCGGCATAGGCTTCGCGCGCAGTGCGCACCATGGTCATCGCTTCCAGGTAGAGCTTGCCCCGGCCTTTGTCCAGGTCAGTCATGATCGCGCCGACACTGGCATAGCCATGCACCGACTGGCGCGCAGCAGGGCTGCGTTCCGCGCGCTGCCAGAGGGCTGGGTTGGTGCGCTGCAGGGTTTCTCGCGAGTAGTCCGGGCCGGAGAACACAAACAGCTGGAGCGGATTCTCGTCCAGATACTGGCAGCTGAGCAGCAGATTTCGGGTCACGATGCCGAGCGGTGGTGGGCGCAGGCCCAAGGCCATTTCCAGGCACTGGCTGGAGGCGGTGGCATGCACGCCACCGCAGATGCCCGAGGCCGTAGAGCTGACCAGGCCAGCGTCGCGTAATCCGCGTTTCACCAGAAGGGCTTCATAGCCGCGAAACGCCGTGGCTACTGACGCTACATCGCTGACGCGACCGGCGTGTTCATCGATAGCGCAATGTATTTCCAGGCGACCGCCAACACGCGTCAGGCCAGCAGATGGGTCGTTGTCGAGCGACTGATTACGCCGGCCAATCAGAGAGAGTATGGCGACGCCAGCGTCCGGATCGACCGCGGATTGCGGAGGAAATAATGATTGCGCGCTCATCTCTTCCCTTTGGAAACCGCTGAACAAGTCATCACCACGTCTCCGTTGCACCGCTTGGGGAAGGTAGGAACAAGGCGCCATTCGACTTCGCTACACAACTTATTGCCTGCCAGACCCCCGCTTTCAACAGCGGAGCTGGTCGTCTTTAAAAGCGGAGCTGGTCGCCCTTAACAGTGGAACTGGTCAATCTGCGGTTTTTCGCCCCCTGATTCAGCAGCTATCGCGGATTTGGACTTGTTCAGAAGTTCCCCTGCTCGGCCCTGGACGGTGATTTTCCGCTTGCCGAAATAATGACACTCCAAGCTTCGCGCACAGTATCAAAAGAGAATCACTGTAGTCCCCCAACTGATCCGCTCCTCAGAAACTTCCGGCCCGATGTTAGAGCAAAAATATCAACTGGGCGCAACAATTTTTTCATTGCGGTGAGCGGGTGGCCAGCAGGCTCTTGATCGGAATTTATTGTAGGCGAGCTGCATATTGTCTTTACGGTAGGACTGACGTAGATTGACGCGGCTTCGTCCCGACCGCCTGGAAGCGAATCGCCCCCGCTGGTATTCATTGGAGTGTTTCCATGGCCGCCTTGCATGAACTGTCTCATCGAATTCCGATCATCGATCCGGCCCGATACGGGAAAGCGTATGGCAGTGTGCCGCATGATCCGAGCGATCCGCGCTCCAGCGAGCCGCTGGTGCTGCTCGACACGGTGGGTGTCGCCTACTGGTCCTATCACGCACGCACCGATGGCGCGAACCCGCCCTATCATCGGCCGTTGCGCGGAAGTCGCCAGGACACCTGGTTGCGCGCCGGCGCCGCTGCGAGCCTGGCGCGGGTGAACGACAAGCTCGGTCCCTTTGGCTACGAGCTGCTGGTGCTCGATGGATATCGCTCGGTGGAGTGTCAGCAGGCGCTCTACGATTTCTACTTCGAACGGGGCCGTGCCTCACTGGAAACGCCGACGGAAGAAGCTTGCCATGCTTACGCCAACCAATTCGTTCGCAACACCAAGCGCTTCAGTCCGCATAACTCCGATGCCTGGCCTGCGCATTCGACCGGGGCCGCGGTGGATATCACCCTGCGCTCGCTCGTCACTGGCGAGCAGGTTGATATGGGTTCGAATTTCGAAGAGATGTCCGAAACCTCACACAACGACTACTTTGAGCGACAGCTGGACGCGGGGAACATAGAACCAAACGATCCGCGACTCTGGCATCGGCGTCTCGCGCATTGGGCATTGGAATCCGAAGACTGGGTGAATTCCCCCTGGGTATTCTGGCACTACGATCTGGGTAATCAGCTGTACGTACAAATTCGTCGGCACCTGGGTGCTTCCGCGCCGACCGCAGCCTGGTACGGCTATATCGAGGAGCCTCAACGTGACGCTTAATCGCTGCTCCTGATCCTTGGAACGTCTTTGTGGACGGCGGGTGGAGAGGGGCTTGCCCCGCTGCTCGTGTTCTTGATCTCGTTCGCGATATTGGCATCGAAGCCGAATCAGCGGGGCAAGCCCCGCTCAACAACGGCAAGGGCAAGTGCGAAGGCCGTAAGGTTCAGGCAGCAGGGCGAGCACGCCCGACGGTTCTACCGGTTAAGGCTCGACGCGACTCAGGAAAGCGTTTGACCGGTCGGCCGACCCAGATCACAGTTCAAGCACTCCGGTTCTCGGGCATCGGGCTCGAATCGATTTAAGCGGAAAGTCGTTGCAGCTTCTCCCAGTATTCCGTAGCGCGTCCCTGGCATCGCGCCTCTTGCGAGGCCAGTTCAATCAGGTACCGCCGTCGCTCGTCCTGCAAGGAATTCAGGAAGACACGAAGTTCCGATTCCTCGTGGTCGAATAGTCGATGAATGCAGCGCGCGGTGAACTCCATGTCCGCATGTCTGACCAGCTCGGCGAAGGCTTCGAACGAGGCGTGACGCGAATAGTTCAGTTCGTATTCGATTTGCGGATGCGCACGGCCCACCTCGGGAGGGACAGCGACCAGATACAGCCAGTGGATTCGTGCCACGCCAGCGGCTTGCATCGCCTGGCGCATAAAATGCTGCTGCGCTCCGGTGACATTGATGTCGTTCACGAACAGCGCCGATCGCCCTTGAAATTGCTCGGCTGCCAAAGGCCGCAGTCGATGATGCAGTCGGGAGCGCTCCTGCACTCGGGCTTCGAATCCGGCCTGCGAATACAGGCGCGAGGAATCGGTGGTCTCGAACTCGGCTGCATTTGGGGACAGTCGCAAATCTACCAACGCCGGCGCGGGCTCATCGCCCGTGCAAAGCAGATCACTCAATTCGCGTGCCAGTAAATTGGCAGCCCCCGGCAATACGAAACGAGGCGGACTGGAAATCACCCAGGGCTCAGTCGCTGCATTGCTTGCCAGTAAATCCCTTGCCGCATCGGCGAGTTTCGCTGCGCAATAACGAATGCTGGATCGCAGACCCAACTTTGCCGTTGGGTAATGAAACAGGATCGACTCGGCATCATCTCCGGCACTCAGAGCCGCCCGATCGGAAAGCTTCTGAAGTGCAGTGAGTGACTCATTCGCCGCGGGAATATCGAAGTCATGCATGCAGGAAAAACCGGGCCGACCGTGTTGCGGTCGGCCCAGTCTAATGCCTCAAGTACGCATGATCATCACTGCACCTAAGGAAGGTCTGAATAAGTCACCACTTCGTCTTCGCCGCACTGCTGATTGCTTGCCAAACCCCCAAAAAACCTGCGGTTTTTCGCCCCCTGACTCAGGGAGCTAGCGCGGCTCCGGACTTGTTCAGAAGTTCCCTAAGGGAATAGCGGCTCGAGCGCGCTGTAAATATGACTCAGACCACTGAGCATGCTGCCTGATTGCTGATGGCAGCCGAAACAGTTGTCGGCCTGATGGTAGGTTTCCATCGTGGTGTTGGCCAGAAGATTGGTGCCGAGCTGCGGAACGCCGGGGTCAGCCGGGTTGCCGCCGTTGGTCCAGGTCGAGCCGATCATGAAGTAGTTCTTGCGGATGTCACCCGACAACAGCTGGCTGATGATGCTGTTGTTGATCGAGATCACATCGGTATTCAGGGCGGTATTTGAAGCCGATCCGGAGCCTGGTGTGCCAAAGGGATTTTCGCGCAGCGTGTCGCTGGCGCTGATGGTGCCGGGCGGCGGCGGCGGTGTGCCGGCGGTGGCGGCTTGGATGCTGGCTGCTACGCCAGTGGTGCCTGCACTCCAATTCATGTATTCGATATTGAACGGCCCCGCAGACTGGCTCTCGCTAAACAGCCAGGGTCCCGAAGTGTTCTGCGCCACCGTCTTGGTTCCTGCGGTCGAGTTGTAACTGTAGGTCGCATTGGGTGTGTTTCCGAATCGCTCGAACGAGGCCCAGATCATTTCCGGGTGGCCCGCGGCGCTGCCTACGACGTGGATGCCCACCATGGCCAGCAAGGCCTGTCTTGAACCGCTTGCGGTCCAGGTGGAGGAGCTGTTCTTGGTGTAGGCGGGAATAGTCGCTGTCAGGGTGATATAGCCAGCCGCGTCGTTGGGCAGCGAAGAGGCTTCCACCCAGGCCGACTTCAACTCGATGGCGAGCGCGTTGGCATCGGGAAAGCTCTGCTTGGTGAAGGGCGCGGGCGCACTTTGGGCGAAGGTCGTAACTTGATTCAGCGCCGACTGCGTGATCGGAAAGGTGGTCGGCGCCGGGGAAAGTTTGCTGTCTTTGGCGCCGGTCATGAAGTAAGCGTAAACGTCATTGACCTGAGTGGCGTAATACACCAAGGACGATCCCTGCGACAGCAGCACACCGTTGCCGCCCGCCTGGCCTTGTTCGACATCGACCACCTGGCCCTGAGCGTTGAGGAACAGTAGCTGACCGTTCCGGCCCTGGACGATATTCTTGATCTCGACAGTTCTGCCCGAGGAATGAAGCGCCATGGCCTTGGCGCTGCGCGCAGTGGCCGCGTCCAGCGTCTTACCGTTCTTGTCGGTAAATTGCGCATTGCCGCCCGCGTCCAATTTCACTTGCGACGGTTCGACCTGGCTACCGTCGGGCAACTGCAGCAGCAACTTGCGCTCGGCGCCGGGCGGCGGCTGCACTACATCCAGCATGCGGCCATTGTTGTCGAAGACCACAGGCAGGCCGTTTGGACCCTTCTGCGCAACGCGGACCGAGAAATTGCGCACATTTTTTCCAGTATTGGGAATGAGGACGCGGTCGCCATTGGCGTCAGGCGGCGACACATCGAAAAACACCGGAGACTCGAAGACACGATCGCCGCCACCGTATGCCGCGGGCGGCGGCGAAGTCACCCAAAGGAACATCTGCTCCGACCAGGTAAAGAATGCGCAGTTCGAATTGCCGACGAAGCTGATGCTGTTGGCCGGATTCACACCGCCGTTGGCAGTGACCTTGCCGGACGCGAACCAGCCGGCAAAATTGCTGGGCGAAACGACACAGGTCGGATTCGCATCTGTTGGAATGGTTTGGGCCTGAAGCGACATCGCGGCCATACAAGTAGACGCGAGCAACAGAAACCGCGCCGATCGGCAATACCGGACCGGGGCTTGCACTGGGTTTTTCATTTTGGTCTCCCTAGGAAAGGTCTGAATAAGTCACCACTTCGTCTTCGCCACACTGCTTATTGCTTGCCAAACCCCCAAAAAACCTGCGGTTTTTCGCCCCCTGACTCAGGGGCTATTGCGGCTCCGAACTTGTTCGGAGGTTCCCTAGGTTAAGTGAAGCATTGCAGGCAAATTGAATGCCGCTGCGCGATCACGCAGTCAAATATCGAAACAACAGAACATATGGTGATGTACCAAGTCGCCAACAGAAAAGCAAATGATCAGTTGCTCGCTCGCCGTGTTGCGCAGGCGCTGACGCTCGCCACAAAACATTCCCCCGTGGGCCGAAAAGCTACGATTAGCGCAGATGGCTGTCAAGGGCATTCTCATCGAAAAACAGTTTCACACTGGTCGAGACAAAAACAACATGACGCGCTACAGAGTCTGGACCTTTTCGATCAGTCCGACGCGCTCTCTTCAGTATCAATTCGGTATCGCGAGCACACGCAACGCCGTTTGCACCACCCCACAGCACGGCCTTGCTCGCGCCAAGCCCCCGATTGTCGCGCGGGTCGACATTTCGATTGCGAGGGAAAACGCGGCGGGACAAAAGACTCCACCTGGTGGAGCCATTCTGCACAACTTCACCATGTTCCGAATCTGGCACGATCTGAATTCGTCGTGGGACCTTTTCTAGTTTGCTCAGGGTTAGATAACTCGTTCGCCGGTGAGGTCCGGTTTGTAGCACGCGTTGCGATGATATCGAGCTACTGCAACCATGGTACCGCCGCTAGCGGCAACTTGTGGAAATGGCGCCCCACCAAATCCAGACTCGACGATCGGCTCGCTGACATTCCGAACGCGAAGCCTAACCATTTCAAATCCAAAGATGGTGTTGTCCATATTTCGCGGATATCCGTCAGCGTCCACGGAGTGAGTGACGTCATGATGCAGGACAGCAAACACGTTCTGCTCGATTGGTGAGACTTCCAATCGACCGCGAAAGAAATAGTCGATCATACCTGCAGAGTACGCGATGGCACGCGGAATAAGCGCGTCTGCGTTATACCTCATTACGTTTTCGTCGATTACGAAGCCCATATCGGCCGGTGCAAGCTGCGGCATAGCATAAAGTTCAAATGCGCGCTCGGCGATACCTCTTCGGAGAAGCGGAATCTTCCCGGCAAAAGGGGCAAATAGCCCGCTCTGAGAATCGTAGTTTGGATTTACTGGATCAACGACGCTTACGGCATAGAGTTGCTCAGGTACTATCTGGCCGTCATAAACAACCCCAGTATCGACGCTTATAGACGTGTAGGTGCTTGGAGATACGCTTGGTCTCGGTGGAGAAAAATATTGTCCAGTTTTCGGGAGTGTGCCCGCTGTGAAATAGCCTCTATTGGAATAATCAGCCAATCCCCTACGCGACGCAATTCCACTATCCACCACTTGCGTAGTGAAATAGTATGCTGGCAGCCGGAAGCGTGGAATTGGATATGGCTGATTACCCGATAGTCTGATCGGCGGCACTAAGCCAATTGGCGGCAAGTTGCCGTCATAGAGGGCGAACGATTCGCCTGACTCTTGGCCGAACACCCGCGTTTCAGTGTATTTCTCATAGGGCCCATCGGCTGGCGAGAACGGGGCCAGATACGGCGGCGCGTGAGCGTCGTTGCGAGATCCTGCCTTAGTCAACGTCAACGCCCACAAGTAGTGGTTGCGAGCGTCTTGCCAAGTGAAGTGATTTCGACGGTGTGGTTGGAGCACGCCAGCGCCCGCTAGCAAGTTAGTCCTGCCCAGCGCCCACTCTGTAGACCGCACACAAGTGAAGACCAAGCAATAGACTGGATAGGCGTAGCCGGCGTCGTTGATCGGATCATAAAAATGGCCGGTTGCCCGAAAGAGGTTTCCCCAGGGATCTAGGTCTCGAGAGGCGCTCCCCAAAGGTCCGAAGTCGTTGTCATCCTCGCGTACTGCACCACGCATAAGCCAACCTTGGACGGTATTCTCGTAGTTCGCGACAGAGTCAGCCACTAGAAAGCCACGATTGAGAAGTCCATTAAATATGTCTCGATCGAGGCTTTGGGGCCTCCTTTGGTGCGTTAGCAGCGCTTGTTGCGGGTTAAGTGGATCTGTCGGTGTTATGTTGTCGAGGTACTCGTCGGAATAAACTCCTTGAAAGAAGCCAGAGAAAGGGAATGTGTCATTTAGGCGATCGAAGCCGAGGACTGGCACGATGCTGGTTGCATGCGTTGGTGAGAGCGTCGAGCGGTCATGCGCAGTTTTTGCAATCAGGGCGTGTGTGCCAATTTCGTACGCATCCCCGCTTGCAAGGACAAAGACTGCCAGTACCACGAACGTTAAACGCTTCAAGACAGTTACTCCGTTGCTAGTGCGCGTTTACAATTTGGTTGCCGAGGAATAGCACGAGGGCAAAGATCAACGCGACACTGACGCCGCCTCGTATCAACAGTGGTTTAGCCAGGTCGATGCGGTTATTAACTGTTGCGGCAAGTGAGCGAAGAAGCTGCCGCAACCCGAAGATGTTGAGCGCAATAGGGAAAAGCACAGGAATCCAAGCTCCGGTTTCTCTGCCAAATACGGCGGCCGCCAATAGTATAACCAACAAAATTAACGCACTTACTGCGCCGTGCGTCAGACTTACGCCAATGACGAAATACAATAATGGCTTTTGACCTTGCCAGCCTAGCCGATTACGCAGGCTGTAGGCAATCGCGGTGAGCGCACCGTAATAAAGTGGCGCATACCATCCTTGACCATAAGTCCAAATCCCGATGAAGTACTTTATTATCCACGCCCACCAAGCCGGGTCCTCGTGAAACACGAACTAGAGTTCCTCGATTCGCCACACGCCGTCTCCACCTTGTTCAATTCTTACGCGGTAGGCTTGTGGCTGACCTTCATCAGTTGTAATTACCGTCATGCTGGCCCCATGGAGAGACAGCAGGCCAGTTGCGATCGTTCCAAGTCGGCCAGCGAATACGGGCCGGTTCGAACCCAACGCATTAAACATCGCTTGGTAGAGCGATCTATTGTCCGCTGGAAAGACGTTTATAGCGCCAAGCACGTCATTTGCGATCAAGCGGGCTCGTAGTGCGCCGTAGACTGAACACGCGCGGGTGCGTAGTTCCGTGACATCGTTCGCGGCATGTATTGTTTTAGAAACTAATATTGTTGACTGGTTGGTTGTTATACGGGCCTCTGCTGTGTAGAAGCCTGGCTGTGCGTAGGTATAGGTATTTGGTACTAGTAATGGATCGGTTCCTGTGAACTCTGGCGTTCCGTCACCATTGAAATCCACAGTCAGCTGCTGGATTGATATTGCGGAATCGACTTCTAAAGCAAATTTTACAGGGCGATTAAAGAATTCGGCGGGCTTGGGGCTGATGAGTCGAACGCCATTTGATGCGCTTGCCGTTAGCGTTTTTGAATCCGTCGCTGTCGCGCCATCCAGCGTGGTTGCAGTCGCGGTCATGGACGTGCTTCCGCTTGAGGGCAATGTTAGAAGCGGGGTGACAAACTGATTGCCTTGCACAAATGCGGGAATACCATTTACCGATACACCAGTGTTGATTGGTCCGCTGATCGTGCCGCGGAGTTGCAGTGTGCGGCCCGCGATTGAACCACTGCTTGCAGGGTCGGTGATGGTAATCGTTGGAGTTCCGCCATACGGAACAGGTGCAATTCCCATTGGACGTCCCATATCAACGGAGCTTGGCGCTTTGTGCTCGGTCGTTGCTTTTTGCTGCGCGGCAAGCAAAAGCGCCTCGAAGCCGTTTTTGAAGAGATTGTTATAGGTTACACCTTCAATGCCGCAGACTTCTTGCGCAGATGCGGCGATTGGCATAACAATGACAACGATTCCAAGAAGAATTTGTTTGAATAATTTCACGGCTCGCTCTTTTCAGAATGTTGATGCGTGACTGAGTATAAGAAATTCAAACGTCCTTTTCGGGCAGTCTGCGCGGTAGCCGGAGGCGGCGCAACCGTCGAGTATAGGAAATTCAAACGCCCTTTTCAGGCAGCAGACACGGTAGCCGGAGGCGGTACAAGCGTCGGTTTGGCTCGGTTTGGCCGTGGTTGGGTGCGGCATTGCAGAGCGTTTGGGCGGGTTGATGGGTGTTCGGCAGCGCCGCTCGTGGCGATTTCCCACCGGTTGCCGACAGCGGGCCGAGGGCTTCCCTGCGGGATCGTGGCCGCTTCGTGTTGTCTTGCCT
>Ga0163149_10002806_pt1 | contig 20473 bp, 23 predicted proteins | sample OliLakLV19MP5G1_FD_148604 | JGI IMG/M metagenome (GOLD analysis project Ga0163149, IMG submission 148604) | Freshwater microbial mat bacterial communities from Lake Vanda, McMurdo Dry Valleys, Antarctica - Oligotrophic Lake LV.19.MP5.G1 | ecosystem: Environmental > Aquatic > Freshwater > Lake >...
TGGTCATGTTACTTCGGGTGCTCGGGCCTTCTTTCGTAGTGTGGGATAAATCGGCCAGTATAAAATTCAAGAAACCTGCTCGTTCTACCCTGTATGCAAAGTTGGAAGTAACCAATGTGGTGTTGGAAGAAATCAAGACACGGGTAAAAGAGCATGGTCACACCACCCATGATTTTATAATTCAGTGGATTGACAAAGAGGGTGTGCTGAATGCAGAAATGCAAAGACATTGTTACATTGCTGACAAAGAGTTTTACAAAAAGAAAAAAGGTGATTCGCAAAGCACTAAATTGGAATTTAAAATAGGAAAGAAATGATTAAGGTAGGCGATGTATTGGTTTCTGATGACATTAAGGACGTAGAGTTCGTTTGCCATTTGGAGAAGTGCAAAGGGGCTTGTTGCGTGGAGGGTGATTTGGGCGCACCGCTGGAAGAAGAAGAGCTTCCCATCATGAATGAAATTCTGGATATGGTGAAGCCCTACCTGACGCCAGATGGAATTAAGTCAATTGAAGAACAAGGCACCTATATTCTCGATGAAGATGGTGATTATTCAACTCCTACTATCGGAGGTAAGGAATGCGCATATTCCCATTATGATCAGCAGGGAGTGCTAAAGTGCGGCATCGAGCAGGCGTACCTGGATGGGAAAATTGGATTTAAAAAACCGATTTCATGTCATTTGTATCCCATCCGGATTACCAAAAACAAAAAAGGTTTTGAAGCCGTCAATTATCACAAATGGAACATTTGTTCAGCGGCCTGTTCCTTCGGCAAGTCGCTTCAGGTTCCCTTATATAAATTTTTGAAAGAACCACTCACCAGAAAATATGGTGCACCGTGGTATAATGAATTGATTTCAGCTATTGAACTGCCAAAATAGATTCCGATAAGTAGAAGATAAATAAAAAGGCCTCGCTGTTAGCAAGGCCTTTTTTGCTTAAAAAGATATGACTTATTCAGCTACTACATTCACGTTGATCGTGTGTTTCACCTCTTTGTGAAGATCAAGCGTTACTGTGTATGTACCAATCTGCTTAGGTTGTTCTTTGAAGTGGATCTTTTTACGGTCAACCTCAATGCCTTTTGTCTTAAGAAAATCAGATACCTGTACTGCTGTAACGGCACCAAAAATCTTTCCTGACTCACCTGCTTTCGTTCCGATCTCTACAGTCAGTTCACCGATCTTAGCAGCCAATGCTTCTGCATCCTGCTTCAATTTAGCAGCCTTGTGAGCAGCCTGACGGATATTCTCCGCAACCACTCTTTTGTTTGACTCATTAGCGATAATAGCAACTCCTGTAGGAATCAAAAAATTTCTTCCATAACCAGGCTTCACCTTCACCGTATCATTTTTGTAACCGAGTCCTGTTACGTCTTGCTTCAAAATTATTTCCATAATTGTTACAGGTTAAGGTTATTTGAGAGAGTCAGCTACATAAGGAAGAATAGCAATATGACGAGCTCTTTTCACAGCCTGCGATACTTTATTCTGAAACTTCCAACTTGTGCCTGTAAGTCTGCGGGGCAACAGTTTACCCTGCTCGTTAATAAATTTCAAAAGGAAATCAGGATCTTTATAGTCGATGTATTTGATTCCATTTTTCTTAAAGCGGCAATACTTAGGTTTTATCTCAGCGCGCTTAATAGGTTCGTTCATTAGTGTCATGCTTTTGCTTCCTCCTTTCTTGGGCTTCCAGTTGATTTTTTGGTGCGATTAAATTCGCCTTTACGTCTGCGTTCGTTATAGATTACAGCATGCTTGTCCAGCACTGTAGTCATAAAGCGCATTACTGATTCGTCTCGTCTGTACTCGGTTTCGAGTATGTTGATCAAGTCGGAAGAGGTAGTCGTGAATTCGATAAGGTTGTAGAAACCGGTAGACTTGTTTTGGATGGCATAAGCCATCTTCTTCAGTCCCCATTTCTCTACGTTGATAACATCAGCTTTAGCTTTGGTTAACACCTTCACGAATTTCTCGACAGTATCCTTTGCCTGGTCTTCAGACAAAACGGGATTTAAAATGAATACCGTCTCGTAGTTTTTCATGAGTTAATTAAATTTGTTAAAAATGAGGTGCAAAAATAGGAAAATTGATAAGAAGCGCCAACTAATCCTGAAAAATAACCTTAGGAAGGGCTTTTTTCACTCATTAAGCCCCCAATCGTAGTCGAGATAAAAGATTTTGGCATTGGGTTTTATTTTGATTGGGGAGTGGAGATTGACAAATGCGATTACTGAACCTCCATTTTTAGTGAAATCCATGGAATACCACTTAAAAATCATGCTCAGCCGAGGCTTATCGGGCGAGATCTTATTACGGAAAGGATCGGCAAAAAATGCTTTTGTCTGCCGGGCAAGTTGTTTTTCCAGCTGCTTGGGGTCATAGGCTTCATTAAGCAAAATAGGGCACGATTTACTGGCACACACTAACGCCATGTGAATCCGGGGATCATCGAATTGCTTTCTCAGCTTTATATGCTCAATGCTATTGAGGTCTATCGTCTCCTTGCCGATAGTGACGAATTTGATATCCCAGGGGGTATTCACAAAAGGAATCTGAATGCTGCTGCCAATATCTTTAATGCTCTTTATGGGATAATATTGGGTAATCAGTTTTATGGTGAATGCATTGTAGGCATTAATCCAGTATGCCATCTGCTCTTGTTGAGTCCATGTTTTCTCGTCCGGTGGATTTTTGCTCACCAGGTTCAGATACCGGTTAAGGATAACTGTATCCTTGACGAATCCCTTGTAGTTTACCTGACCTTCTGCAGACACATATTTTTTTAGCAGTTCATCGAAGATTTCGTGTGAAATTTTGCTCTGTGAGTTGGCCTTCCACGCACCAACAATCAGAAAAACAATCAATGCTATTTTTTTCATTCTGCTGTATTTTCAGGATTTGAGTTCAAGTTAAAACAATTATTAGGCGCGGATTCTGATTATTTCATGTTTGTCTTGGGTATGACAACTATTTTTGTGCCGGAATAAATGGATTCTATATTAAATAAACCCTAAAGCAGGTGAGCTTAGTCCGATTTTGCTTTGGCCCGAATAAAATAAGAGATTCCCATCAATGTAATTATTCTCAGGATTGAGTTGAATTCTTATTGATATAAATGAATTGTAGAGATTAACTCTTATTTTTCGAACTTTGCGTGATTTAAGTGATGCTTTGGTTATTAAAACCCTCCATCTGAAGGTCTTTATGAAAGGACAAGCGGATTGAATGAAAGAATTGAAGAATAATTATATAACCAGGAAATGAGTTATCAAATCAACGGGATACAGCAAATTGGATTAGGGGTTGAAGATGCTGAGCAGGCGTGGGCCTGGTATAGAAAATCTTTTGGGATGAACGTTCCGATCTTCAGAGATCATGCCACGGCTTCACTCATGACGCGCTACACGGGCGATGAGGCCCATGAGCGTTATGCTATTTTAGCTATGAATTTGGAAGGGGGAGCCGGGTTGGAGATTTGGCAATACACAAGCCGAAAGCCGCAGGAAATTTCCAGTAAAATTCTTTTGGGTGATACAGGCGTTACCGTTATTAAAATTAAGGCTCGTTCGGTGGAGGAGGCGTATAAAGATTTGAAATCAAAGGGCGTTAATCTATTGAGCGAGCCGGTGGTTGGCCCGGATGGACGAAAGCATTTCTATCTGCAAGATCCGTATTCAAATTTGATCGAGGTGATTGAATCCATTAGTTGGTTTCAGCATCGGAATAAGAATTTAGGAGGCGTAGCAGGCTGTGTGGTGGGTGTTACCAATATCGATAAGGCGCTGGAACTATACAGAGACACGCTTGGATTCAGTGAGGTGGTCTATGATCAGTCTCAGCGATTTGAAGACCTTTCAAAATTACCTGGTGGGAATCATGCCTTCAGGAGAGTATTGCTGCGCTCATCGGCATCGAGAAAAGGCGCTTTCGGACGATTGTTGGGGCAGCATGAAATAGAGTTGATTCAGGTGGAAGAAAGAAAGGCAGAAAAAATATTTCAAAATCGATGGTGGGGAGATAAGGGATACATACACGTGTGCTTTGATGTATCGGATATGGATTCGCTTTCAACCTCATGCAGAAAAGCGGGTTTTGAATTTACTGTGGATAGCAGAAACTCATTTGATATGGGTAAGGCGGCAGGTCACTTTGCTTACTGTGAAGATCCGGATGGTACGTTGGTAGAACTCGTGGAGACTCACAAAATACCCATTGTTGAAAAGGCTGGATGGTATCTTAATTTAAAAAACAGGGATGCGTCAAAACCTCTTCCTAATTGGATTCTTAAACTTCTGTCCTTGAATAGCGTAAGAGACTAATTACTTCACCTCAAACTGAGTGTTACCCATCAGGTAGCCATCGGTGTATATTTCAACTATATAAGTGCCTGAAGTATATTCAGATCCTTTATCGTAGGTGAAAGTCAATTTCTGGCCGGTGTTGTCAAAAAGAATTTCCTGTGCAGCGGTATAAAACTCTTCTTTTCCGTTTAGCATAAAAGTGCCTGATCCCTTCGTGGTATCAAAAATTGGTTGACCATTTTCATCAATAACCCGGATGAGTATTTTCTTACCTTCAATGGGTGCTACTTTATTTTCCGCAATGGAAAATTCAACTTTTATTTTCTCGAGTTGCTTTTTACGGAAAGGAGAATCCTTTTCTCTACCTTTAGAATTCACTGAAACCAATGCGATGTTTTCTGCCTTAAGTTGCGAGGCAATCGCCACCTTACTCGCCAACTCCTCTTTATTTTTATTTACCCTGTTAAGAGAATCACTCAATACGTTTTGCTTGGTCTTCAGATTTTTGTTTTCAGAGAACAATTCTTTATTGACCGATTTTAGTTTTTCAATCTCATCATCTTTAAGCTTCAGTAGTTCTTCATACCCCGCTAAACGATCTTTCAATTCTTTGATGTCTTTAGTTCTGCGGGTGTAGCTGCGCTTCAGTTCAGCCGCGACTTCTGCCTTCGCCTTTTCAAGTTCGGTGATATCACCGCCCAGTTTTTTGATTTCATCAATCTTTTGTTGAAGTTCAGTGCTCACATCATTAAGACGCTGCATGGTGGAAGCCAGATCTTCGTTAGTAGTTGCCAATTCTTCCTTTATTTCAACCTTGTCTTTGTAGTCGAGATAAATCTTGATGCTTTGCACCAAAACAATGATCAACAGAAGGGCAATGATAACCGTGGATTTATTACCTGTTTTCTTGGGTTCGATAGGAGCAGTAGCTTGACTCATGGTTTTGTTAATGAATGTGCAAAATTAACCTTTATAAAGGTTTTTTCAATGTGTATTAGACTGACCATATGTAATGTTGTCGATTGAGGGCCGGGTCAAAGAACAGGACGCCACACCTGAAGAGGTCCACACTGCCATAGACAAGTTGATGGTCACGTAATTCCTTCCAGGCACGGTTCATTTCCTCTGAGTAGTGAATGTCGTCTATTACAATGATTCCCTTATTTGCCATTCTTCTTGAGATCAAATTGAAGTATCGGAGCGTAGGCTCGTACCGGTGGTTGGCATCCATCAACACGAAATTAATTTTAACGGGCTTCAATAAATAGTTAGAAAGTTCAGTATCAAGGTTGCCCTGTATAAGTTCTATATTTTTAGTGTTGAAGTATTCAAAATGGGTGAGGGCCACATTGATCATGGATGGATTGCCTTCAAATGTGGTTACTTGTGTATTATTCTTCTGCGCCAGGTAAAGCGTGGTAATTCCCATCGAGGTGCCTAGTTCCAGAATTTGTGAGGCATCGATATAATGGATGATCCGGTTATATAGCCGGCAATAGAGCGCGGGGCTTAAGCTGGTTTCGGCAATTTTTGAAAGGGTTCTATTTTCCTTTTTAAAGTGTGGTGATTTGGCCCCCAGATCGTTAATAGTCACTTCGTTCGGGTTCGCCAACAGCTTCTGTCTGATCTCTTCGATAGCAGTAAACTCAGGTTTATGCTGATCACCTTTTTTTATCACCTTATCATAGAAATCGAAGAAGAATGGGGAGTGTATCGAATGTTCGTCTACCGCATTTAACCAATGAGTGAAATAGGATTTTATCTGAAAAAATTTAGACACGGCTTAGTGTTCTGTTAACACCTCATTCTAGGTACAAATCTATCGAAAAGAAATTCTGAGGACCAGATGCATGAGACTAGTTTAGGCGTATAGGAGCGATCATGGTGAATTCAGGTACAATCACCTTAAATTTCGCACCGTCAACAATGCGCTCCATCTGGTAAGTACCTACCATTTTACCAATCCCTGATTTGAGATTACATCCCGAAACATATTGATGATTTTGACCTGGCTCAAGCACAGGTTGCTGACCAACCACTCCTTCACCCTCTACTTGGCGAGACGAAAATCCCGCATCATAGATAGTCCAATGCCTCTTTAGCAGTTGAATGGTGTACTCACTTTGATTTTCTATGGTAATGCGATAGGTAAACACATAGTGATATTGGCTGGGACTCGAGTACGAAGGTTGGTACTCTGTTTCAACGCTTACTTTAATTCCTTGTGTTATTTCAGTAATCATTCGTTCAAAAATATCAAATTTTTCTATTTTTCAACCCGGTTATTAAGTTCATTAACCGAAAATTAATTTAATGAGCCTGGACGTAAAAATTGCCCCATCGTGGAAATCAAAACTAGAACCTGAGTTTAATAAGGCATATTTCGAGCAACTTACACAATTTGTAAAGGAGGAATATCAAGCCAATACGGTTTACCCACCCGGCCGGGAAATATTCAGGGCCTTTGATTGTGCGGATTTTGATAAGCTAAAGGTGGTGATAATAGGGCAAGATCCTTATCACGGACCCGGCCAGGCCAATGGTCTGTGTTTTTCAGTTCGTGATGGTGTTACCATGCCGCCCTCTCTCAAGAATATTTTCAAAGAAATTCAAAGTGACTTAGGTAAGCCTATTCCTCAGAATGGTGAATTGGAGCGATGGGCAAGGCAAGGCGTACTTTTATTAAACGCTACACTCACCGTCAGGGCCTCTTCGCCCGGATCACATCAAAATAAGGGGTGGGAGACCTTTACGGATGCAGTGATCAGGCAAATATCGGATCAGAAAAAGAACATCGTGTTTCTTTTGTGGGGTGCCTATGCACAAAAGAAAGGAGAGATCATCGATCGCAATAAGCACCTGGTTTTAATGTCCGCTCATCCCTCACCATTTTCTGCCGATCGTGGTTTTTTTGGATGTAAGCACTTCAGCAAAACAAATGAATACCTGAAAAGTAAGCGATTAAAAGAAATTGATTGGTGAAATTGGCTGTGAGCTGATCGTTGTTAGTTCCTTGAGATTCTCATTTACCAACAACGATCCACGGACAACTGATTATCGGATAAGCTGGAAGAATCTGCTCCACCGAATTTTATGAATGAAGTCGGCATACTTGTCTATGGAAAGCCAGATGAAGAATCCTTTTCCAACGATATGATCTTCAGGCACAAATCCCCAATAACGCGAGTCAAGTGAGTTATGGCGATTGTCTCCCATCATGAAGTAATAGTTCTGATTGAAAGTATATTCTGTTAACTCCTTGCCCTCGATGGTAAGATTTCCATTTTCAATTTTCACGTCTTTATTGTGATCGTATTCGCGTATCACATTACCATAAATTGCCATCGTTGAATCGTTCACAGGAATTTTCATTCCTTCTTTCGGGATCGTCAAGGGGCCATAATTATCTCCATTCCAGGGTGTGTATTTTGAGCCCGGAAAAATTCTGGTGTCCTGACCTTCACCGGTCCGATAATCTTCACTAACCGAAACAATGTAGGGAAGCGCCTTCATTTCCTCTACTTTTGCGTTGGTCAAAAACATCTGATAAACTGCCTTATCATTTTCAGGTCGGCCTAAATACGTGTAGTCGTCAGGATCTAATTCCAGTTTATCCAGATTTCGTTCGTTGATTTCGTCTTTCGCAGTTATCAGGTAACTGAACTGCATGCCCGGAGGATTGGTCAATGGCTGACCATTGATAATTACTTGCTTATTCTTTATTTCAAGAACATCACCTGAAATGGCCACGCAACGCTTTATGTAGTTGGTCTTTAAGTCAATAGGGTATTTTTTGCCTTCATTAAGATCTCTGGGAGGTACATTAAAAACAACCACATCTTCTCTTTTCACTTTGCTAAACCCGGGAAGTCTATACGTGGGCAGTTGAACCCAATCCACGTATGAGGGGAGGTTGGTAAACCAAATCTTTTGATGGGTAAGTGGGATTTGAAGAGGGGTGCGCGGAGTTCGTGTTCCGTAATGAAACTTGCTCACAAATAAGAAATCGCCTACCAGCATGGAGTTTTCCATGGATGGAGTTGGGATGGTGTAAGCCTCCATAATCAGCCAGCGAATCAAGGTGGCGGCTACTACCGCAAACAAAACGGCATCCCACCATTCGCGTAAAGCTGATTTAGGTTTTTTCTCCTCTGCCTTCGCCTTTTTCTCCCAAAACTTCCAATTCATAGTTCTATAATTATTAAAAATCTCGCAAATAAAATGATTTTTGAGTTAGAAAGGGTCACAACTGCAAAAAATCATCCATGGTATATATCCCTTTCTTTCCTGCAAGCCATTCGGCAACGAGCACGGCACCCCATGCAAAGCCCTCACGCGAATGGGCACTATGAGTGATTTCAATATCATCTACTTCCGATGAATACTTCACTACATGAGTGCCCGGTGCCGGATCTATACGGAATGAGTTAATAACGAGTGCATTGGAATTTTCGGTTATCCCCAGGCTCCATTCTTTTTTCCTTTTTAAGTTTTTCATCACGCCCTGGGCGAGCGTAATTGCCGTTCCACTTGGCGCATCCTTCTTCTGGGTATGGTGAGTCTCATCGATGGAAACTTCATATTGATTATACCGGTCCATAAGTTTGGAAAGGTATTCGTTCAGCTTAAAAAACAAATTCACCCCCAGGCTGAAATTGGATGAATATAAAAGGGTTCCGTTTTTTGACAGGCAATACTGTTCTATTTCGTCTTTGTGTTGTAACCACCCAGTGGTTCCACACACAACGGGTATTCCTTTTTCAAAGCAGGCTTTCAAATTATGAACGGCAGCTTCGGGCTGGGTGAATTCGATAGCGACATCAGCCGTCTTACCAAATAAAGTAATATCGTCACCCAAATCAATTCTGCCTGCAATTTCATGGCCGCGTGATTCAGCAATTCTTTCAATAGTCTTGCCCATTTTACCATAACCAATCAATACTATTTTCATTCCTGATTTATAAAAGTTTATACGTTACCTCGCTAAAACTTTATTTTTAATACGATGCCGGTATTGCGGCCAGTCATCATGGAGTTTTCCATCATGGGCTCCAGTCTCACCTGCATCTTAGGATTTACATCAAATTCCTTTAGATGTGCATCTACGTGGGCATCTACCATTTGCAGCAGATACAATAGGCCATTCATGATGAGGAAGAAATCCCTCTCTCGCCTGGTTCTGTCAACCAAAGTCCTAAGCTGATCTTTCGTATATAGATCAGGAGTACTTAGTCCACCGGGCGGAGGATCATTGATTAAATCAAACAGTTGTGTTCTGAAGCGTAAATTTTCTTCATGATAAAAATTGGCAACGGAAATCAACGCGGCAAAGCCACCATAAACGATGGGCATCTTCCAATATTTTTTGTTGTAGAATTGACCTGCACCTGGAAAAACCGCTGAAAAAAGTAATGCTTTGCGCGGATCAAAGCGCTTCGACACGGATTCTATTTCTACAATCTGTTTATCACCTTGTATAAATGAGGTGTCGGCAGGATCAAGTTTGTTAGTCAGCGTATCTCTTTTAATTTCTTGTGCCCGGCAAAGCCCTGCTGTTATCAATAGAAGCAATGCAAGAAAAAACAGACCACGCATTTTACACTTTTAGGATATCCAGAATACGGTTAAGGTCTTCTACGGAAAGGAACGGAATACGAATCTCGCCCTTCTTTCCATCGCTCTTTACACTAACTTTCGTGCCAAAGTGTGAAGAGAGGTTTGACTGCAAGTGAGTGATTTCCTTTGAATGGGATGAAGAAGTTGAATCTGTTTTTGAAGGTTGATCTTTGTGGTCGGCCATGAGCTGGCGAGCAAGTTCCTCCACCTTTCTAACGGAAAGATCTTCTGCCAGTATTTTTTTAAAGATGTAAAGCTGCGCTTCAGGATTATCAACATTAATGATGGCGCGTGCATGGCCCATGGAAAGACGATTGTCACGCACAGCAATTTGAATGTCAGGAGGTAATTTAAGCAAGCGAAGGTAATTAGTAACGGTCGATCTGTTTTTACCAACACGACCACCGAGTTCCTCCTGCTTTAAATTGCATTCTGAAATGAGTCTTTGATAGCTTAAAGAAATCTCAATCGGGTTCAGGTTTTCACGCTGAATGTTTTCGATCAGCGCCATCTCCAGCATTTGCTGATCATCGGCTGTTCTTATATACGCAGGAACTGATTTTAACCCGGCCAGTTTAGATGCTTGAAACCTTCTTTCACCAGAGATTACTTGATATTGGTTGCGTGCCAGTTTTCGTACCGTAATTGGCTGAATGATTCCGTGAACTTTGATAGATTCAGCGAGTTCTTTTAAGGCTTCCTGATCAAAGTGTTGCCGGGGCTGAAATGGATTGGTCTCAATTTCATCCAACGAAATTTCATTAAGGTTCTCATAAGGAGTTGTAGAATGAGAACCAACCGGATTGGTAACATCAACCTCAAGCTTTTCTTCCTCTGGCGTGTCACTTAAAAGTGCACTCAGCCCTCTTCCCAACGCTTTCTTCTTGCTCATTTTGACATTCCATTTTTATCCAAAATCTCATGAGCCAGGTTAAGATAACTAATGGCCCCTTTGCTTTCTGCATCATGCACAATTACGGGCAATCCAAAACTGGGCGCTTCGCTTAACTTGACATTGCGGGGTATGATTGTGTTGAACGCAATATTCTTAAAGTGTGTCCTTACTTCTTCTACAACCTGATTTCCCAATGAAGTGCGTGAATCATAAAGGGTGAGTAGAATGCCTTCTATTTCCAACTTTGGATTCAGGCGTGTCTGAATGATCTTAATGGTGTTCAATAGCTTTCCTAAACCTTCCAGGGCAAAGTATTCGCACTGCACCGGAATCATCACCGAATCGGCAGCAGTCAGAGAGTTGATCGTAATTAATCCCAGTGATGGTGAGCAATCGATGATGATAAAATCATAATTGTCTTTGATTTTCGCGAGCGCTAACTTCATCTTCTCTTCGCGGTGCTCAATGTTTACCATTTCTACCTCCGCGCCCACCAGGTCAATGTGTGAAGGAAGTACATGAAGGTATTTCAGTTCATTTTGAACAATCACTTCGGTGGGGTTCACCCCATCTACCATGCATTCATAAATCCCCTTTTTTACATCTTTAGGATTGATGCCTAAACCGGACGTAGAGTTAGCTTGTGGGTCTGCATCGACCAGCAGAGTTTTGCACTCCAAAACCGCCAGGCTAGCAGCCAAATTGATTGCTGTAGTCGTTTTACCGACTCCTCCTTTTTGATTCGCTATAGCGATTATTTTACCCATTTTCAGGACTTCGTGATTGTTAGCTAAAAAAATAACCCCGACATAATCGGGGTTACAAATATAGGGTAATGTATGGATGTACCAACGCGCCTGAAAATCGAATTTTCGTGGTTTTTATTGTCCGGTTACTTCTTTTTGGATGCCTTACGGGCTTCTTCACTGGTTTTCATAGCCTGCTCTAATTTGTTCATGAAGCTTGACTTTTTGCCAGTGCCAACACCTGTCAGCATCTTCTTTTTGTGATCTTCCATTACAGCCATGATTTTATCTTCATCAACAAAGCGCTTAATGATTGCCTGTTGGGCAAAAGTGACCATGGTGGAGAAGAAGTAATAGAAACTTAAACCAGCTGAGAATGAGTTAAGTATAAACATGAAAATCACGGGCATGATGTATTGCATGGATTTCATGGGGCCTTGCACAGAGCTAAGCTGATTGTTCTGCCAAACAGAAAGCAGTGAAGCACCGGTCATAAGAATCACAAACAGACTGACATGATCACCGTAAAATGGAATGGTAAAAGGAAGAGTGGCAATAGAATCATAAGCGGATAAGTCCTCGGCCCATAAAAATGGTTGCTGTCGCAATTGAATAGCTACCGGGAAAAACCAAAACATCGCAAACAGAATTGGCATTTGAAGCAGCAGCGGAATACATCCACTAAACGGATTGACACCCGCCTGCTGATACAGCTTCATCTGATCCTGTTGATTTTGAGCCATGTTTTCTCCATTCTTTTCCTTGATGAGGTCAAGCTCTGGCTTCAATAATTTCATTTTGGCCATACCGAGGTATGACTTATAGGACAATGGCAACAACACCAACTTAACGAACAATACCAGCAACATGATGATCACACCGTAGTTACCAAAGAACCGCTCCAGAAATTTGAAAACGGGAATCAAAACATATTTCGTGATCCACAGCATGGGAGGCCATCCTAAGCTTAAGTTCTTAGAAAATCCTTCTGTTACATCTGGAAAGATGTCATAATCACTAGGGCCAAAGTAATATTGAAACGATGCTTTGTTTGCAGCAAGATCTTCTGATGGAATGAAGAGTTCTACATTCGCGTCTTTTACAATACTTGAATCATTCAGATTGGCGAATGTTTTGACTTCCCCACTTGAAAAAGAGTTTTTAGCTATGATAGATGAAATGAAAAATTTCTGCCGCACAGCAACCCATTTTATGGGATTGACAAGCGCATCGCTCTCCAGATCGCTGGACGTTTCACTCAGTCCATCAAAGTCGCCATTCACATCGTAATAGTTGATGGTTGTTTTATTGCGACTATCGTCCATTGCCTTTTCCTGCAGGGCTATTTTATTGTTCCAGCGATAGGTTAGATTTTTTCCGCTCAGAGAAATTCCACTGGTTTGGATTTTATAACCGATCTGATAACCCGTGGGAGGAATGGCGTACATGTGTTTGATGAAACTACTTCCGCCCGTTTTGGCAGAAAGCGTGATGATTGTGGTATCTGCTTTCTTGGAAGATTCAACCTGGTAGTACAACTTATATAAATCAATTTCTTTTCCTTCATAATTAGCAACTAATGAAAAAGAGTTGTTGCCATTCTTAGCAAGGAATAACGGTTCTTGCGTGTACGTTTTGAAATTCTTGAGTTGAATTTCCTTCAGAAAACCTTTATTTGTTAGGCTGATCTTAAGATCATTGTTTTCAATGTTGGTTATTTCTTCATTGCCAGAAAGGAAAGAAGAGAGTGATCCGTATTGCTGAATTACCGTGCTATCTACTTTGCTTGATTGTGCAATTGAATCAATTTGATTGCTGCCTCCAATAATGGGTGTGGTAACCTGAGCAGGCTGAGCACTTTCAGGTTGCGGTGTTGGTGCAAGAAAGTTAAAATAAATTAAGAGGAGTACTGCGATGATTGTAAGTCCAATTGCTGAGTTTCTATCCATGAGTTATAATCTGAACAAGTTTTTAATAATGAGATGTTGATTACGAATTTGACTTTTTAAAAGTCATCGCAGCCTCTACAAATTTTACAAATAGCGGATGTGGGTTTAACACCGTGCTTTTTAGTTCGGGATGGTATTGCACTCCAATAAACCAGGGGTGATCTTTTAATTCAACAATTTCCACGAGGTTCGTTTCCGGATTAATACCCACTGCTTTTAAGCCAGCTTCTTCAATCTGATCCAGATATTTATTATTGAATTCGTAACGATGTCTGTGTCTTTCCTGTATGGTTGAATCGCCATACACCTGGTATGCTTTCGTTCCCTTTTTTATCTTACAGGTGTACGCACCCAAGCGCATGGTGCCACCTTTGCTGGTAATCTTTTTCTGTTCTTCCATCATGTCAATCACCGGATGTTTTGTCTTCGCATTCAACTCGGTGGTGCTTGCATCGGTGAGATGGAGCACATTGCGCGCGAATTCAACCACGGCACATTGCATGCCCAGGCAAATGCCCAGGAATGGAATTTTATTTTCACGTACGTATTTTATGGCATCAACCTTTCCTTCCAGACCGCGCTCTCCAAAACCCGGAGCCACTAACACCGCATCCAGATTTCCCAGGATATCCTTCACCGTATCTTTATGAATATCTTCTGAAGAAATCCACGTTAAATTTACCTTACAATCATTCTGAGATCCTGCATGAATGAAGGCTTCTGCGATAGATTTGTAAGCATCAGGCAGGGTCACGTATTTTCCCACCAGTCCAATATTTACTTCATTGATTGGATTTTTCAGTTTACCCAAAAACACTTTCCACTGCTCCAGATCGGGTTCATGCTTGGGTGTGACTTTTAATTTTGACAATACACGCTCATCCAGTTTTTCCTTTCTCATGAGCATTGGCACATCATAGATGGTGTCCGCATCGATGGCTTCAATCACTGAATTGAGGTTGACGTTGCAAAACAATGCCAGCTTCTTACGAATTTCGATAGAGAGCGGATGTTCCGTACGGCAAACTAAAATATCGGGTTGAATTCCGTAGGAGAGAAGTTCTTTTACGGAGTGTTGCGTGGGCTTGGTTTTTAATTCTTTGGCGGCACGTAAATACGGGATCAAGGTCAAATGGATGACCAAGGCATTGTTAGAGCCTAAATCCCATCGCACCTGACGGACCGCTTCTACAAAGGGTAGCGATTCAATATCCCCAACAGAACCACCAATCTCTGTGATGATGAAGTCGTATTTTCCGGTTTCTCCCAGCAGGAAGATGTTTCTTTTTATTTCATCGGTAATGTGAGGCACCACCTGAACGGTTTTTCCAAGGTATTCACCCTTGCGTTCTTTTGTGATTACATTATTGTAAATTCTGCCGGTAGTAACATTGTTTGCCTGTGAGGTGGTGATGTTCAGGAAACGCTCGTAATGCCCAAGGTCCAGGTCGGTTTCTGCTCCATCATCAGTGACATAGCACTCACCATGTTCGTAAGGATTCAGCGTGCCCGGATCAATGTTGATGTAGGGATCAAATTTTTGGATGGTTACCGAAAACCCTCTGGCCTGTAGCAACTTACCTAATGAAGCTGAAATGATGCCCTTACCCAAAGAGGAGGTAACACCACCTGTAACAAAGATGTATTTAGCAGAAGACATGCGTAATCACGGAAATTTGGTCGCAAAGGTATGGAATTGACCCTCTATACCCACGCTCACTTTTCAAAAAATATCAGATTTATAGGGCATAGTGAAAAAATCAAACTAAAACGCGGATTGAGTAAAGAGTGACCGTAAGGGTAGCAAAATAACACGACTCATTTTTTCTGCCATTACTTGTTTGCAAATTCCAACCCGATAATTTCTAATGTTTAAGTCCTTACCTTTAACCCCGGTTTGAGCTACACTTTTAGGAATTGGAGGTAATGAACTTTAAGAGCGAATTAGATACTAATCAGATATTTGAGGTGGTTTCCAGGGCATCGCGCAAGCTGGGACTGGAGACGTATGTGGTGGGAGGTTTTGTACGGGATTTGATTCTGAAAAGGCCTTGCAAGGACATCGATTTTGTGTGTATTGGAAGCGGAATTCAATTGGCAAACGAGGTGGGCCATGAATTAGGTGACGTACAAGTTACCGTGTTCAAGAATTTTGGCACCGCTATGATCAAGCATCATGATTTTGACCTTGAGTTTGTGGGGGCCAGAAAAGAATCCTACCGGAATGAATCCAGAAAGCCCATAGTTGAAGATGGCACACTTGCCGAGGACCAGGACAGGAGGGATTTTACCATTAATGCCATGGCTATTAGTTTATCTTCCGCTTCTTATGGTGAGCTAATTGATCCTTTTGAAGGAGTTGAGCATATAAATCAAAAGCTGATTAAAACACCCCTTGATGCCGGCATTACTTTTTCGGATGACCCGCTCAGAATAATGCGGGCAGTTCGGTTTGCCTCCCAATTGAATTTTGACATTGATGCCGACACGTATGATGCCATCATTAAAAATACGCATCGGCTTTCCATTGTGTCGATGGAGCGCATCATTGATGAATTGAATAAAATCATTGAGTCACCGGTGCCTTCGTATGGATTTAAGTTGCTTTTCCAGAGTGGATTGTTGCAACAGTTTTTTCCGGAGATGGTAGCACTGCACGGAGTGGAGTATCAGGATAACAAAGCGCACAAGGATAATTTTTTCCATACCCTTCAGGTATTGGATAATGTGGCAAAAGTATCCGATGATCTTTGGTTACGATGGGCCGCTATCTTACATGATATTGCCAAACCAGCCACCAAGCGATTTGACAAAACGGTGGGCTGGACATTCCACGGACACGAAGACAAAGGCGCGCGCATGGTGCCTGGCATTTTCAGAAGACTCAAGTTGCCATTGAATGAAAAGATGGAATTTGTACAGAAGTTAGTTCGCTTGCATCTCCGTCCCATTGCTCTGGTGAAGGAGGTTTCAGATTCCGCCATCAGGCGTTTACTTTTTGAAGCCGGAGACGACATTGAAGCTTTAATGATTTTGTGCAAGGCGGACATTACATCAAAAAACAATGAAAAGGTGGCGAAGTATTTGCGAAATTTCGAGCAGGTTGAGAAGAAGATGATTGAGCTGGAAGAAAAAGATCAGGTTAGAAATTTTCAGCCTCCCGTAACGGGTGATGAGATTATCAGGTTGTTTAATGTTGCACCGGGTCGGATCATTGGTGATATAAAAGAAGAAATAAAGGAAGCCATCCTGGAAGGAATCATTAGAAATGATCGGCAGGAGGCGTATGAGTTACTGATGAAAATCGCTCAGCAAAAAGGACTACGTAAGGAAGCCACACACAAAGCAGAACCAGAAAAATGATTGTTGATTGTGTTTACTTTGCTAAATAATGAAATTTAATCTTAATATGTATAACAATTTGAATTTTATGAAAATACGTGTAATTGTCTCTCTGGCTTTGGTATCTTTTTCTATTAACGTTTTCTCTCAGGCGCAAAAGCAGCAGGTGAAGACGGAAGCAAAGCCATCTGTAAAAACTGAAACAAAACAAGCAACGACTCAAACTGATCCTAAGAAGCAACCTGTAAATCCTTTGACAGAGCACTTCTACAAGAAATATGTGACGGCCGTTCAGTGGAATGATTATGAAGTTGCAAAAGATGCGTTATATGATCTTATCATTGAAAATCCCCAAAATGATTCTCTCATTTCAAGCCTCGCTTACTACTATTATGAAAATCAAAAGTATGTATCTGCTGTGCTGGTTTCTCAACAATTGCTAGCCAGAAATCCAAAGAACCTCGCTGCACTTGAGATTTCTGCCGTGGGTTATGAAAACATGGGCGTCCCGGATAGGTCGTTGCAAAATTATGAGAGCCTTTATTTGCTTACCAATAGCATTGCCACCCTATACAAAATGGCCTTCTTGCAATATGATTTGAAAAAATTTACGGAGAGCATCGCTTCCACGGATATCCTCCTTTCAAAAACGGAGATTGATACCGTTAAGGTCGTTTTTAATGATGTGGAGAATAAGCCTAAGGAATATCCTATGAAAGTTTCCGTATTAAACCTGAAAGGCTTGATTCAGCTGGAACATTTTGGCGACAAAGTAGCTGCGAAGAAGATATTTGAAGATGCGTTGGCTATTTCCCCAGATTTTGTTCCTGCCAAGCAGAATTTGGTTAAACTAAAGTAATGGCGTGCAACCATTTGCATGAAGGCTGGTCTGTATCATAAGTTTAGGTTTGATTGGAGGCTCAGGCGACACATATTCATCAAGAAATTATTGATAGGTGCCGCCAGGGTGATCGGGTAGCCTACTATGAGTTGTATAAATTATACAGCCGTAGTATGTATAATGTTGGGTATCGCATCGTTAACAATGAAGTTGAGGCGGAAGATGTGTTGCAGGAAGCGTTTATCAGTGCTTTCAATAATCTGCAGCATTATCGGGGTGACTCTACGTTCGGTGCATGGCTCAAGCGCATTGTGATCAACAAGGCGATTAATCAACTTCATAAAAAGAAGTTGGAACGGATACCGGAAGACGACCGGTGGGATGTGAAACAGGAAGAAGAAGTGGATGTGCTGGAAGGCTATCCCTTTACAGTGGAAAAAGTGAAAAAAGCAGTTGAACTTCTTCCGGATGGTTACCGATCAGTCCTTTCCATGTATTTGTTTGAAGGATATGATCATGGTGAGATAGGAGAGGTGCTGGGTATTTCTGAGTCGACCTCTAAATCTCAGTTCAACAGGGCGAAGAAGAAATTGAAAGAACTACTTGAATCAAAATAAATATGAAAGATTCATTGAAGGGATTTATCGGGGAACATCGCGAGGAGTTTGATGAAAAAAAACCTTCCGATAGAGTATGGAGTAAAATACAAAGTCGCCTGCCAGGCAAGCGATTAACTCTTTGGAGTAACGTGCAGATTTGGCGAGCGGCAGCTGCTTTGTTTTTAGCCTTGTCGGTTTACTTAATGGTATCGCGCAGCTACAATCAGTCGATGGGTGCTGACCGGGCCAAACTACAGGTGGAATTCATAGATTTAGAAAATTTCTACAATGGACAAATTGCTGATAAAGTAGAAATGATCAGTAACATTCAGGAGTTTAATGATACTGATTCGTTCGCTCAGGATCTGGAAAAACTGGATGCCATGTACCAGGTATTGCGCGAACAGATGAAGTCACATCCATCCGAAAAAATAAAGGATGCTCTTATTTTGAATATGCTGGTGCGTATCGACTTATTGAATCAACAGATAAAAAACCTGGAGGATTCTGAGAATAAGACCGAGGACGTATCTATTTAAAATTCCTCTTCGCTTTTGAATTCAAATTGTTCAGTATTTGAATCCACCATGTTGCCGTCTTCACACTTTAACACACGTGCAGGGAACTTACGAATCAAGCCATAGCTATGTGTAGCCATTAAAACGGACGTGCCGCTTTTATTTATTTGCTGAAATAACCTGAGTATTTCACTCGCCACTTTCGGATCAAGGTTTCCGGTAGGCTCATCGGCAATAAGAATAAGAGGTTCGTTAATCAGTGCTCTGGCTACCACCACACGCTGTTGTTCACCACCCGAAAGTTGATGTGGCATCTTTTTTTCAACCGAACCTAGTCCCACCTGCATCAGTACTTCGGCTAGCCTGTTTTTCATCTTAGCACCGTCTTTCCAACCCGTGGCTTTCATTACAAAGTTTAGATTTTCGCCTACTGTTCGATCTGGAAAAAGCTGAAAATCCTGAAATATGATTCCAATTTTTCTCCTTAGAAGAGGTATCTGACTGCTTTTAATTTTACGAATATCGAAGCCGGCTACAATCACCTCACCCATGTGCAGGGGCAGGTCGGCATATAGTGTTTTGAGAAGAGAAGATTTTCCAGATCCGGTTCGGCCAATAAGAAACACAAATTCACCCTTTTCAATTTCAAAACTGATATTGTTAAGTACAGTGCTGTTGTCTTGAAAAATGCAGGCCTCTTTTACTCTAACTACAGGATCGGTTGAAAACATATTTTCAAGTTCAATAATCGTGAGAGTCACATTGAGATTGTCTTACAACAACCCCATCGGGTATAGATTTTTATCCGTTCGTTTTCTTATGATCAGCCAGGAATTTCTCAAGGCCACTATCAGTAAGCGGATGTTTTAATAAAGCCATAATAACATTGAGCGGACAGGTGACAACATCGGCACCAATTTCTGCGCACTTAATTAAATGAATGGTATGCCGGATGCTCGCAGCCAGGATTTCAGTTCCATATCCATAATTATCATAGATCAGTCTTATCTGAGCGATCAATTCCAAACCATCCTGAGAGATATCATCCAAACGCCCAATGAAAGGAGAAACGTAACTGGCTCCGGCCTTGGCTGTCAGCAACGCCTGACCTGATGAGAAAACCAACGTGCAATTAGTGCGGATACCTTCGCTGGTAAACTTCTTGATTGCCTTTACACCGTCTTTAATCATGGGAACTTTAACCACAATCTTATCGTCAATTTTTGCCAGTTCTTTGCCCTCTCTCATGATTCCTTCAAAATCGGTGGCGATCACTTCGGCACTCACATTATTATCTACGATGTTGCAGATTGCTTTGTAATGAGCCATAATCTTTTCTTTACCTCCAATGCCTTCTTTGGCCATGAGCGAAGGGTTGGTGGTCACGCCATCCAACACGCCCAGATCATAAGCTTCTTTTATTTCATTAAGATTGGCGGTATCGATAAAAAACTTCATGGAAACAGTGGTTTGTGAGGTACAAAACTAACTCAAAAAACGAAAAACCTTAGTGGTTTTATTGAGGGAGGAGATAAAAAAAGTGGCAAACCGAACATCGCACCGCTACAACCGCCTACCCTTGCTACCTTCCGATCCTGGGGGAGTTCAGCAGGAGCTGGTCGTGCCGATTTGCCGGTGCAAAACTAACAAAAAGATGTT
>Ga0163149_10002807_pt1 | contig 20469 bp, 8 predicted proteins | sample OliLakLV19MP5G1_FD_148604 | JGI IMG/M metagenome (GOLD analysis project Ga0163149, IMG submission 148604) | Freshwater microbial mat bacterial communities from Lake Vanda, McMurdo Dry Valleys, Antarctica - Oligotrophic Lake LV.19.MP5.G1 | ecosystem: Environmental > Aquatic > Freshwater > Lake >...
GTCTGCCGGCTAAAGCCAGCGACCACAGGCACTCATTGCTTCACCACCTTCACCTGCCACACAACTTCACCTTCAGCTTCGATACGACAAAAATACACCCCACCCGGCAGCCCTTCCAGATTCAACACCAACTGCGGCTGTCCCTCTGGTAATTCGCCACGGCGCAGTTCCCGGCACCGCTCGCGCGTAGGCTCCGCCTCGTGTGTACTATTCTTGCAGGCTTCGCCCGATTTTGGGGTCTGCCGGCTAAAGCCAGCGACCACAGGCACTCATTGCTTCACCACCTTCCCCTGCCACACAACTTCACTTTCAGCTTCGATACGACAAAAATACACCCCTCCAGGCAACCCTTCCAGATTCAACACCAACTGCGGCTGTCCCTCTGGTAACGGTGCCCGGCGCAATTCCCGCCCCAGTGCATCGCGCAGCGACCAAAAAGCGCCCCGTGGCAGCCGTTGTTGTGGCTCAAGGACTACATAATCTTTTGCCGGGTTGGGGTAGATTTTTATGGCCATACTGCCTGAGCCTACTTCCCCCACTGTCGTCACCATCACCTCCACCCACTCACAATACGTATCACTCGCATTGGCATTACTCACCGTGAGGCACACCTCATACACGCCCGGCGCTGCATACTCATGCACCGGATTTTGCGCTGCACTGCCTGCCGAGCCATCCCCAAAATCCCATTGCCACGAGGTAGGAAAAAACAGGCTGTAATCCCAAAAGGTGGCCTCTAATTCCTGCTCCGCGTGCCGGAAAGCGGCTTGTGGGTGGTGGTCTATGCCGAGGGTATCGCAGGGGCTGCCGTCCCAGGGGCCGAGGCCGTAGTAGGGATGGTTGGGGATGGAGCGACCAAGACTATGGGTAAAAGAAAAGATGTTTTTTTCAAAATTACAGGCCAGGCCGCCGGCATTAGGGTTGTGAATGACATGAAGTTCTTTAAGATTGTAACCGGAGACATAAATTTTTTGATCTGGCGCCAATTGGATCATAGCAAAATCTGTTCCACTAGGTGGAGGAGGTAGGGCATCAATGGTAATGCGGGAAGCTGCAATATTCGGAGCCTCGGTATCGTACTGATAAAAATTTCGATCTGAGGAAAGGTACAGATACCGGGAATTGGGTGAAAAGGCAATGCCACCATGAAAGGCGGTATCTCTGTATATCAAATGAAAAAATGAAAAGAAGGTGCAACTACCGAATGATGATCCCAAAATGGCCACTGGCCAGGTGTTTCCTCAATGATAGGAAGGGGTGTTCCAGGAACAGAAGGATAAACAAATCTCAGATGCTGGTCATATAGCGTATAATCCCCTGTACTGCTTAAAATCGCAGACCTAAAGTCAAGCATATGGAGTGCCTCATGCCACACAGCTGTATACAGATCTAAAAGGCCGGAACTGGAAGTAGGGTTACTGCCTAATTCGTACCAATAAGCAGCATTAAGCTCACCTTCAAAATTAATACGAACCGTACCATAGTAAATATCAGGAAGAAAGGTTGCGGGCAGATCAGCAGAATTGATAATCAGCCAGGGGAATCCCGCTTTTAAACCGTAAGAAATTCGGTTATATGGACTACCTACACCTAACACCTCTGCATCCAAGATACTGATCTGACCAATTTCTGTCACAATCTGAGAAGGTAGAATTCTCACGTTTACTTCCTGCGGTTCCTCTTCACAGGTACCCGTAGTTTGTAACGCAATCAGTTCTGCAATTTCTGAAAATACCTGGCATACGACTTCTCTTCGGTCTGCTCCTGAAACCGGATCATTGAATCCCGTCTCCGTATAGATACAGTCCTCAAAATAAATATTAAAATACCCGGTGGAAATGTCGAATTCATCGCATCCACATGAGGGGAAACTGGGAAGCCTTGGGCTGCTTGTGACAATTTCCGGCAATCGAATGTATTCAAGTGGATAACCATTCCCAAAACGATCTTCTATCTCTAATGTCAGAGAACTATCAAAAGCAATAGAGTCCAAAACTCCACAAAATGGAACAGGAGGGGTCTCTCCATCTACTCGTATTACCAAGTTTACAAGAGACTCGGCTTCCGCGCCATTTCCCCCGCTAATATTTTGTAGACTGAGCGTATAATCATGATCTCCCCATGCACCATTTATGGGTAGGGAAAAGCACTTTTGGCTTGATGTATCGTCAAAAACCAAACTCTGTGTGGAATAAGCACTCAAATGAGGTGCCCCGCTCCCTTCCAACTCCACATCCACCTCCGTCGGCGAACAAACGCACGGATTGGCAATATTCACACAAATCATCACCGTTGAAAACGCAGGGTTTTCGAGTGTAGCAAACTCGATAACTTCCTTTTCATAAGAGATTAATTTTATGTGTAAATATTTTTGAAAATAGTAATATAGCCGGGATTGCACTTTAGCAAGCCCAAAGGGTAGTCTAAGTACTCGAATGCTTTGTATGCCAGCGAAGGGCTGGCATTTCAGTGTTTGCGTGGTGTTATTGCCGCTTCATGTTGCGGCGCAGTTGTTGTTTAGCGGTGCGGGTAGGGTAGTTCCCGCGAATACGGAAGCGAAAAAAGCACGGCTAATTGATATGTGTCAAATATAATTGGTTTTTTCGAAAAAAGAGGGATAATAATGTTAAGTTTTTGGACAATCCGGGACAAATATTTGCTTTTCAATACAACCCGTTGCTGTTTCTATTAAAAATGCACGCCATTATCTCATAAATTCAACCTAAGTTTGCCCATGATACGAATTCGCTAATGGGAATGAACAACACCGCCTATACCATAAAAATCCCCCAGTTTGAGGGGCCTTTCGACCTGCTGCTTTTTTTCATTGAGCGGGATGAATTGGATATTCATGACATCCCCATTTCCAAAATCACTGGTGATTTCCTGCACTACATCCACCAGATGGAGCGCATGAACATTGACTTGGCCAGCGAGTTCATCCTCGTGGCGGCCACGCTTTGCCGCATTAAGGCTAAAATGCTGCTTCCGCGAAAACCAGTAGACGAGGAGGGAAATGAAGTTGATCCGCGCCAGGAGTTGGTGGATCGCTTGCTGGAATACAGACGCTACAAAAGCATCCTTGAGGAAATGCGCGTGCTGGAAGAACAACGCGCCCAGCAAAATTTGCGCGGCAACGCGACTGAAGAACTACGCCGCATTGCAACAAAAGCCTTAGTGGATTCAGAACTGGAGGCCCTGACCCTGTTCAAACTCCTGCGTACCTTCGAGCGCGTCATGCGCCGTTTCGACGAAAGCAACCCGACCACCATCCACCGCATTGCCCAGTTCAACTACACCATAGAAGACCAGCAAAACTTTATCCTTTCAAAAATTCACGCCGGTTCTAAAGCCGGGTTTAAACAACTTTTCGGGGAGTGCCGCGACCGGATTCACGCCATCATCACCTTTTTGGCGCTGCTGGATTTGCTCAATATGGAATTGGTGGCCATCACCCAGGGAGAAGGCCTTAACAATTTTTGGATAGAAGCCCCTGTAGCGGCGTAGTGCTTACCGTGTCAGGTACATGTAGCGATTCCGGTCTAATTCCCGGAAAAACGGATCCGACAAATCGCGGATGAAATGGATGGCTTCACCGGTGGATTTCATCTCCGGACCGAGGTTTTTATCCACATCCGGGAATTTATCAAAGGAAAAAATCGGAACCTTGATGGCATAACCGCTCGGTTGTGGCCGAATGTCGAAATCGCTGAGCTTGTGTGTGCCCAGCATAATTTTGGTTGCAATTTGTAGGTACGGCACCTTGTACGCTTTGGCGATAAACGGGGTCGTACGCGACGCACGCGGGTTGGCTTCAATCACATAAACGTGCTCCTCTTCGCTTTGTTTGTCCTTTTTTATGGCAAATTGCACATTGATCAGCCCACGGATATTGAGTGCAAAAGCTAATTTTTTGGTGTATTCCACCATGGTGCTGATCGCTTCAACAGAAAGGCTATACGTAGGCAACACCGCCGAGCTATCGCCGGAGTGGATGCCCGCCGGTTCGATGTGCTCCATGATGCCCATGATGTGTACGTCTTCACCGTCGCATATAGCGTCTATTTCCGCTTCTTTGGCGCGTTCTAAGAAGTGGTCAATGAGCACGCGGTTGTCGGGCATGCTTTTGAACAAATGCAACACGTGGCGCTCCAATTCGTCGTCGTTGATGACAATACGCATGTTTTGGCCCCCCAATACATAAGAAGGTCGCACCAGCACGGGGTACCCGACTCGGTGGGCTACCTTGATCGCCTCGTCGGTGTCCAACGCCACCCCGTAATTCGGATAAGGAATCTCCAGCGCTTTCAGCAAATCCGAAAACGCGCCCCGGTCTTCCGCCATGTCCATCGAAGCAAAATCGGTTCCCAAAATCCGGTAGCCTTTTTCGTTCAGGGTTTGGGCAAGCTTGAGAGCCGTTTGTCCGCCCAATTGCACGATGACGCCCTCCGGTTTTTCCAATTCGAGGATTTCTTCGAGGTGTTCCCAAAAAACCGGCTCGAAGTACAATTTATCGGCAATATCGAAATCCGTGGAAACGGTTTCGGGGTTGCAATTAATCATGATGGCTTCGTAACCGGCTTCTTTGATCGCAAGTAGGCCATGCACGCAGCAATAATCAAATTCGATGCCTTGCCCAATCCGGTTCGGCCCGGAGCCCAGCACCACCACTTTTTTCCTGTTGGATGGAATGCTTTCGTTTTCTGTATCGAAAGTAGAGTAGAAATACGGCGTTTTTGCTTCAAATTCCGCGGCGCAGGTATCCACCATTTTATAGACCCGGCGGATATTCAGTTTGCGGCGTTGCCGGGTCACTTCTTCTTCCTTGATGCGCAATACCCAAGCGATCTGTGCATCGGAATAGCCAACCTGCTTGAGTTCGAGGAAAAAATCGGCAGGAATATCTTCGGCTACATTGAACCGAAGCAGGCGTTCTTCCATTTTGACTAAGCGCTTGATCTGGCGAATAAACCAGGGGTCTATGTGCGTCAGCTTTTGCACGGTTTTTTCAGGCACGCCCAATCGAAGGGCATCCTTGAGGCGAAAAATCCGGTCGTCGCTTACTTGCTCCAAGCGCTCCAGAATATCGGAGGTTCTGATCCATTCTTTCTTATCGGCACCAAGCCCCATGCGACCGTTTTCAAGCGATTGGCAGGCCTTTTGTAACGCTTCCAGAAAGTTGCGCCCGATGGCCATGACTTCCCCAACCGACTTCATTTGCAGGCCAAGGCGATGATCCGCGCCAACGAATTTTTCAAAATTCCAGCGCGGCATCTTCACAATCACATAATCAAGCGTCGGCTCAAAAAAAGCGGACGTTGTTTTGGTGATCTGGTTATTTAGTTCATCTAAGCGGTAACCAATGGCCAATTTGGCGGCTATTTTTGCAATCGGATATCCGGTTGCCTTACTGGCCAAAGCCGAAGAACGCGACACCCTCGGGTTGATTTCCACAACAATCAAATCTTCCGTTTCAGGATGCATGGCAAACTGAATGTTGCAGCCTCCGGAAAAATTGCCCAAAGAGCGCATGGCCAAAATGGCTTGGTCGCGCATGCGCTGGTAAGCGGTATCCGAAAGGGTCATGGCCGGAGCCACCGTGATGCTGTCGCCGGTGTGGATGCCCATGGGGTCCAGGTTTTCGATCGCACAGGTGATCACCACGCTATCGCTGGCATCGCGCAGCAATTCCAACTCAAACTCTTTCCAACCCAGGACGGCTTTTTCCACTAATACTTCATGTGTCGGCGACATGCTGAGGCCCCGCCGCAACAAGGCGTCAAATTCATCCTCTTTGTGAACAAAAGAAGCGCCGGATCCTCCCAGGGTATAAGATGGCCGGATCACCAACGGAAAGCCAATTTCCTGCGCCGCTTCTTTGCCTTCCAAAAAGGAGTTGGCGATGCGGGATGGCGCTACAGAAAGCCCGATTTTTATCATGTGGCTGCGAAAAGCCTCCCGGTTTTCCGTTAACTCAATCGCGTCCAGGTCAACCCCGATGAGCCGGATGCCATATTTTTCCCAAACCCCGCGCTGCCCGGCTTCTATGGTCAGGTTGAGCGCCGTTTGCCCGCCCATGGTCGGCAACACGGCGTCTATTTTCCGGTCTTCCAGGATCTGAATGATACTGTCAACCGTAAGCGGCAATAAATAAACATGATCGGCCGTAATCGGATCGGTCATGATCGTGGCCGGATTGGAATTGATGAGGGAAACTTCGATGCCTTCTTCCCGAAGAGATCGGGAAGCCTGGCTGCCAGCATAGTCAAATTCGCAGGCTTGCCCAATAATAATAGGGCCGCTGCCAATGATGAGCACGGAACGGATAGAAGTATCTTTTGGCATGGCTGAGTGAAGGCTTTGATAAATTGCGTGCAAAGATAGGCAACACCGTTGTATTTTCACCGCTGATTGCAATAATTCAAAAACAAGATGAACAAAACAGCACTGATTACAGGTGCCGCAGGCGGTATTGGCGCGGAATAGGAATAAAAGTTACCCCAGCTCAACCGTTTCCCCAAGTTCAGGGATCGCAATATCCGAAAACCCTTTGTTTTTCAGGAACGCAGCAAAGCTTTCCTGGCGGTCGAGGGTTCCATGCACGAGGAAAATCTTTTTCACCTTACCCGCTTGATTGGCAATAAAATCAGCCATTTCGTTGCGGTCGCCGTGCGCGGAAAAGGATTCCATGACTTCTACTCTCGCATTGACGATTTTCACTTCGCCAAACAACCTCAGGGTTGGCGCACCGGAACGGAGGATGCCCCCCGGTGTGTCGGGTGTGCAATAGCCTACGATGAGGATGGTGTTGCGCGGATTGTCAATATTATTGAAAAGGTGGTGTTTGACGCGTCCGGCGTTGCCCATGCCCGAAGAACTGATGATGATGCAGGGTTCATTTGAATCATTCAGTGCCTTAGAATCCTCTACTTCTTTGATGTAGTGCAGCGAGTTGAATCCAAATGGATTGGGGTCAAGCAGCATGTATTCGTGCGTTTCGGCGTCGAAGCACTCCGGGTGCGCACCAAAAATCCGGGTTGCATTTACAGACAACGGGCTGTCTACATAGACCGGAATTTCGGGTAAAATTCCTTCGGTCTCAAACTGATCGAGAATGTAGACGATCTCTTGGGTGCGACCGATGCTAAAGGCAGGAATGATAAGTTTTCCACGCTTTTCCACGCAAGTCTCGCGGATAATTTCCAGAAATTTTTCCTTTTCCGCCGGTCCGGCGATGTGATCGCGGTCGCCATAAGTAGATTCGCAGATCAGGTATTCCACTTCGGGCATAGGTTTAGGATCCCGCAAAATGGGGCGGTTCGGGCGTCCAATATCCCCGGTGAAGCCAAAATACCGGGTATTCCCGTTTTCCTGAATGCGAAGGGTAACGGTAGCGCTGCCCAAAATGTGGCCGGCATCAACAAACAACACTTCCACACCGTTGCGCACCCGAATCCACCGGTCATACGTGCATCCAATAAAGCACTTCATCGCCTCTGCTACGTCTTCCTTGGTATAGAGTGGTTCTTCCAAACGTCGTTTGAGTTTCTTTTTCAGGATGCGTTTGTTGGTGAATTCCGCATCTTTTTCCTGGATTTTAGCACTGTCCAACAGCATGATACTGCACAAACTGTGGGTTGCATGGGTACTGTAAATCAGTCCGCTAAACCCGTCTTTTACCAACTTGGGAATACGCCCGCTGTGGTCAATATGCGCATGGGAGAGGATCATACAGTCAATCTGAGCGGGGTCGAACAGCCAATCTTCATTGAAAGATTCCATGTCCCGGTCGCCGCCCTGGTACAATCCGCAGTCGAGCAAGATGGTAAACCCATCATCTAATGTCAGTAAATGCGCGCTTCCGGTGACTTCGCGCGCTGCGCCACAAAATCTGATTTTCATAAAAGATGCTTTCGCGCCAAGATAGGAAAATTTTCTGCAAATTTTACGCTTGTCGAAAAGTCGGCAAGCAAACTGGCATTCAGTGAACAAAAAGCGTCGTTTTGTTTTTATTATTAGTGAATTAGTTGCATCTTGCGACACCGTTCAAAGTGGGTGAACGGCCAAACGCACTGAATTCGGTTTTTTTTATTTTCCCAGCCGAATTTGTCCATTCATACAATCCAAACCAACCCACTTCAATCAATTCGCCTACCCCTGGTTTGCCGATGCCCGGTTTATTTTCTTTTTATTCTCCGGGCTTGGTAAGATACCAGTACACGCATTTCACATCGAGAAAACTACACACAAGACACATACCCCTCCATAGGTATGTCCTGCGTCAGGCGGAAATGCATTTTGCGTGCCTCCGTTTGGTCGTTGGGGCTTACCTGTTTCTATTTGGTTTTTAGCATGCATGGGTTACCTATTTAAAAAATTGTCTTCAACGAAGCAGGGAAGGTTCGTGCCTTATCCTGCAAACATCAAGAATCATGAAACATTTTCTGACGACCAGGAAAGGTGTAATTTGTTTCGCCAACTTCAAAACAAACATCACTACACGATTTGAACAGATTTTACCGTTACATCGCTCGATTACAACGATTTACGTACTTTTATTGGGCTTGCAAAGCGTCTCTGCACAGTGCCCCGCGCCTTCGGGTCTGACGACGCTTAACATTGGCCAAAGCACTGCTTCTCTGCGCTGGATCTCCACCGCTCCCAACACACCGACAGACAACTGCTGGGCCGTAACTTTAGGCGGCACTGGCATGACACTCGAAGCCACAGGTTGCCCTCAGGGCGGTCAGGCATTGTTCACGACTACGGTATGTTACCTCAACAACATGCCAAGCTTCTCAGCACCGGTAACAGGCATGACGGTCACGGGCAGCCAGGTCAACATCGCGGTGAACGGGTTACCACCCGGTACTTCGCTGCAATGGTTTGTGAGTGAAACGTGCGACGGCCTTGCTCCGCCCGACCATGTTTCTGCCTGTACCGCTTCTACGCCGTTCACGACCTTGGACGCGCAGTATACGGTTAGCGCCATGACTTTGAAACCAGGTTGTCCGTTTGTCAGCCCGGGTTATGCGCCCGATGGCTCGTTCACAGTATTGGTGACTAATGGTTCAACTTGCGCGGGTACGTACACGGTGAACGCTGTGCCGATACCCGGATCTGGCTCCGGGGGATCTACGCCACCGAATACGGCCACGACCACCTACCTTGGTTTACCTGCCGGCGCCTTCATCTTCGGCAATGCCGGAGCGGGTTGTTACCTGGTAACGGTAACCGAAACGGGTGCCTGTAATCCTGCGACGGATCCGGTTGTGACCCAGGTATGCGTACCGGACGGCATGGACATGGTTCAGCCAATATTCACGGTAACGGATGTTTTGGGCAATATTTTGGCCGACAACAACCCGGCTACACCGCAGGGTATGACCCGCAACTTCGGCAACGTACCTGTCCCGGACGGCACGTGCGGTCGTCAGGCTGAATACTATGTATATGGTATTGACAACTGTGACGGCCTCCTCATTGCCCCAAACGCCGTAAGCGCATCTGCAACCACGGTTCCCGCCACGATTGTGCCCGGCACGCAGGTCAGCGTAACGCCGGACGGGTTCGGTTTCTATTTAGTTGATGTACACTGGAGTATCGGCACGGGTACGGTTTCGATTTTTGGCCGCGATGCCTCCGGCAATATCGCGAACGCACCGGCCGGCTTGCAGTTGATCATGACGATTCCGGATAACGTGGATCCGGTGGTGACGCTTCTGGGGCCTTCGCAGTTAACGATTCCCGTCTGCGCCACGAGCGTAACAGGAATATTCACGTTCCAGGTTGATGACCTGTGTTCACAGAATAGTTTAAGTTTTGCAAATCTGATTGTGAACTTTAGCGGTGCAACAGGCGTGCTGAACTTCGGGGGCAACAACTACCGGGAATACTGGGTAACATTCCCAGCGCCCGGCGATTATTTATTCTCAGGATCTTATACAGATGCTTTTGGCAACGTAGGCTTCATTGATCAAATCATTCACGTGCAGCAGGCTACGGCCAACCAGCCGCCCATGATTCAGGCGAATGCTGAAACGGTGACGCTGACGGCTTGCCAGACCTGTCAAACCATCGTCTATTCCTTTGTCATCTCGGATGATTGCGCGCCAATCAATATTGCTCAGGTACTGTTCAACGGGGGCGGCTCAGGCCTTCCGACGATCCTGAACGGCGCAGGATTTTTCTTCACCGATCTGGTAGGCTGCGCAACGCTGCCTTGCAACTCAATATACTTCGAAGTACAAGGTTGTGTAGGTCCGGCAGGAACCTATTTCCCGCTGATCACGTATCAGGGCATCACTGCGAACCCCGCGCTCACGGTTCTGCAAAGCGCCAACCAGCCGGCAGAAATCGTAAATCCTCCGATCAACCTGACAATCCCGCAGTGCCAATCTGAAGTAGACGCCATCATCCCGATCTTCATTTTTGACGATTGCGACAACTCGATTAACCCTGCAAATGCAACGTTTACACTGTGCGGCCAGACCATTACGCCAGATTTCACAAACGCAACGGCTGGTTATTTCGAGTTTGCCCGCACACTGACAGCCGCCGACAACGGCTGTTTGCTGGTAGCTACGTATACAGACGCCCAGGGTGCCGTTCGCACAGTGGATGCACTGATCACTGTGAATGCGCAACCTGATCTCTGGGCACCGATCATTATCTACCCTGCTCAGGACATCATTCTGGAGCTGAACCCCTGTGACCCCAATCTCAAAACGATTTCTTTTGAGGTAACGGTTGCGGACAACTGTACCAATGGCATCCTTCCAAATATTTCCCTGAATACCGGTTTCCCGGTGGTCAATACCGGCGGAAACACCTATTCTGTTACGGTTCCCCCCGGCAGCCATTTGGTCACCATCACGGCAACAGACGCCAACGGTAATGTGCGCCAGGAAGATTTTTCCATCGTCATCAGCCAGGAAGCCTCAGAGCCGACCCAATTAGCCTGCCAGGGTGCCCTCAACATTGCGCTGAACAACGCCTGCGAAGCCTTATTGACCGCAGAGATGCTGCTGACAGGAACCTTCGGTTGCCTTGATCCATCAGATTTCATCATTCAGGTTGCAGACAGCGACCCCACCAACGGTCCGGTGGTAGATGGTTGTGGTATTTTTACGTACTTCGTCAGTCTTCCCGCCGGTGTGACTGTACCTGGATTCACCGAATGCTGGGGAATCATACATACGGAAGATCTGACGCCGCCCTCGCTTACCTGTCCTGCAAACACAAACCAGATCACGCTGGCCCAAACTTATCAGGAACTATCCGGCGCCTTAGCGGCAACCGATGTTACCTTCCAGCCCGGACAGGCATCCTGCTGGCTTCAGTTTTTTAACCCGGTTCCGGCTATGGCGCTCCACTTTTACGATACCCATACTTTTACGGTTACCGAAACGGACGTTTACACTTTCGATTTATACGATCCGAATGGCGGCGACTGGATTGGCGGGCTTTTCCGAAATGGTTTCCATCCGCAAAACCCTTGTCTGGATGTAATTTCGCAGCAAGACCCCGGCACGCTGGCTCTGGGGTTGGGCACTTACACTGCGCCTTTCGGCCTTGTTTTTGCAAATGGCCAGGAGCCGCGCTGGCGCATTTCGCTGACTTTGCAGGCTGGCACGACCTACACTTTGGCGACGACTTCTTTCGAGCCTAATTTCACCGGCGCTTATACCTGGCGGGTGTACAGCGCAGGTAACGGCCAATTGAGCGGGCTTCCCCTGCTGACAGAAACAGAACGTAGAACTTTGCTGTGCGAAGATCAGTTTCAGGTTGTCCTTTCCACCCTTTCGGCCAATGTGCCGCGTTGCTATAAAACGGACGGGGACGGAAATGTCATTTTCCCATCCAATCCACAACAGCGCCAGCGCTATCAGCAATTGCTCAACCGCCTTGCGCTCACGGGTTATCCCAATGCCAATGCTATAACTGCACTTGGCGGCAGCGTGAGCGACAACGACGATTGCGGGTTCATCGAAATTTGCGTCACAGAAACCACAGCCCAGGCCGGTGATTGCACCGATTTCATCATCATCCGTACCTTTACGGCAAAAGACGAACAAGACGGTGATTTCGACGCGGTCAACAACAACCCTTGTAGCGGCACCCCCAACTCGGCAGTTTGCACTCAGGAAATTCGCGTGCGCAAGCCACAGGTGGCCGACATCATCCTGCCGCCCTATACCGCCCTTTTCGAATGCGGAGAAGATTTCCTGGAAGACCAAAACGGCAACCCCCACCCGTCTGTCAGCGGCTTCCCGCTGGTGCGCACGGCTTTCGGAGTTGTGCTCATCAATCAGGCTTACTGCAATCTTGCCGCCAGTTATTTTGACACGCCCCACGCCAATGTGTGCGCCCAGGGCTACAAATTCCTGCGCCAATGGACGTTGTTCGACTGGTGCTTTCCCGCGCAGACGATTATTTATGCACAAACCATCAAGGTTGGCGATAGGACTCCGCCGGTTGTTGCATGCCCATTTGTGGACAACAATTCCGATGGCTTGGCCGATCCATTAGTCTATTCCACCGATGACGGCACGGATTGCACTGCAGCTTTTGCAGCGCCGTTGCCACAGGTTACCGACCATTGCTCGGAATGGTCGGTGCTTACAGAAATTATCACCGATCTCGGGATCGGGAACGATACCCAGATCGTTGTATTGGCGACCATCGCCGCGGATGCCCCCACGCGTTTTGTTTCGGGCATTCCAACGGGTTGCCACCGCTTCCGCTACACCGTGGACGACGAATGCGGGAACAGAACCGTTTCGACCTGTGATTTTTGCGTGGTGGACGAAACCGACCCCATTGCCGTGTGCAACGATGAGTTGCATGTTTCCATCGGCGGCAATGGCCATGCCAGAATTTATACTACAAATGTAAACGAAGGCAGTTCAGACAATTGCGCCATTGCTCAAATGCAAATCCGGCGCCTGCTGACGGTTGATTCTATTATCTGTGCCGCTATCACACCCGTATATACCGCCTGGGGCGACTATGTGGATGTCAATTGTTGCGATGTGGGCAGCGAGATCAGGATCGAATTGCTCGTGACCGATGAATCCGGCAATACGAACACCTGTTGGATGGAGGTGCTGGTGGAGGATAAAATCAAGCCTTGGTGTTCCGCGCCGGTGCCGGTGACTATTTCCTGCAATGATTTACCCGGAAATTTTGATCCGGAAGATACGCTGCAGGTTCAGGCGCTGTTTGGACTCGCCACCGCTTTTGACAATTGCCCGGGCGCGGTGATCCAGGAGTTGCCGCCGATTTATGCGCTCAGCGAATGCGGCGTTGGCAACATCAGCCGGCGTTTCCAGGCCGTTGACGCTGCCGGCAATATTTCTTCAACCTGCACGCAGCTCATCACCGTCGGCTTGATCACCGAGTATGAAATTGCCTTCCCGAAAGATGCCTCTTCACACTGCGGAACCCCGATGCCGGATACGATCCAGCACTGGAAATATGGCTGCGACCTCCTTGCTGTCAGCGTTACGGACGAAACCTTGGTTGCCTCGCAAAATGAGTGCTACAAACTCCTGCGCAAATACCGGGTACTCAACTGGTGCGAATACAACGGCGTAGATCAGCCCGTGGTGATTTCCAGAGATGAAGACTGCGACAACAATCCGGGTGATGAAGCGGTATGGGTATTACGACGTCCGCATCAGACCTACCTGGATCGCGACAATAACGAACTGAACAACAACCCGGCAGCGGGCATTAAAAATACGCAGTGCGATGGAACGACCAATCCGGAAGGGTATTGGCGAACCATCCGCAGCGCCGGTTTTTGGGAATACACCCAATCCATCAAAGTGTACGACACCATTCCCCCCCAAGTCTATTTTACAATACCACCTCCTTTTTGCAGCTACGACAACGTGGATTGCAATGTGGAAATAGAATACAAATTTTTGCTTGCTGAAAATTGCACGCCTTCCGACCTTCAAATACAACTTTATTACGACGAGGATTTCGATGGCGTTATTGACGAAGACGTGCCCGAAGAAGGCATTGCCGGACAATACCCCAAATTTGAAGTCACCAAGCAGTACCCCATTGGTTACCACGCCTTTGTGCTTGAACTAACGGATGGATGCGGCAATACTTCGCGCACCAACCTGCCTTTCTGGATCGTGGACTGCAAAGCGCCAAATCCGGTTTGTATCAATGGTTTGTCCATCCCGCTGATGCGCGCAGATGCCGATACGGACGTGGATGGCGACGGCGTAACGGATACCGGCGTGGCAATCATTGAAGCAACTGATTTTTTGGTGAGTCCTTTGAGCGACTGCCTTGGACCGATTCGCTATTCCATCAATTTCTTCGGCGAATCGCCCGATATCAACCGAACTTCCCTGACGTTCACCTGTGCCCACCTCGGGCCGCAAACCGTAGAAATTTACGGATGGGATCAGGCTTTCAACCCTTACGCGTTGCAGCCCGACGGCACACTCGGAGGGCCTAATTACGACCATTGTACGACCTTCATTATTGTACAGGACAACGAGGTAGACGCCTGTCCCGGTGGCGGCGGCAGTAGCGCCATTTCGGGACTTATTGAAACAGAAGAGCACCAACCTGTGGCTAATGTAGCCGTCCAAATCAGCAGCGGGGCGGTTCCCCCTGTAATGACCAATGCCTCGGGTTTGTATTTCCTGAGTGGCCTGGAGGCGGATTACGACTATACGGTTATTCCCGAACTCGACAGCAATCCGTTGAATGGCATCAGCACATTAGATTTGGTACTCATTACCAAACACATCCTAAACGAACAATTGCTGGATTCGCCCTACAAACTGATTGCTGCAGACATTGACCGTTCCAACCACATTACCACCATAGACCTGATTTTGCTGCGCCGCCTGATCCTGGCGTTGGACGACGATTTAACCCACAACACAAGCTGGCGTTTTGTGCCCCGGTCTTATGTTTTTCCGAATCTGGCTCATCCCTGGGCACCGGTCTTTCCGGAATTCATCAACATCAACGACCTGCCCAATACGGTGTTGAGCAATCAGCATTTTGTCGGCATCAAAATCGGCGATGTGAATGGTTCTGCGATAACGGATTTCAACGGCTCAACGGAGCTGCGTTCGGAAATCGCATCTTGGGAATTGAACGCCACTGATCAGACTTTGTCAGTAGGAGAAACCGTGGATGTTCCGATTTATCCCGGCGATTTGCAAAACATAGAAAGCCTGCAATTTACCTTAGGCTGGAATGAAACCCTACTGGAGTTTGTCGCCCTGCGCCCTGGCATTGCGGGCATGGAACACATCGGGCAGCGGTTTTTGACGGAAGGATACCTGACTTTATCGTGGGATGGGGCTGTAAAACCTGACCAAAAAGAATTGCTGACGTTGAAGTTGCGCGCTAAAAAGCCTTTGCGGCTAAGCGAGGGCTTATACATTGGCACCGAGCCAACCCCGGCGGAAGCCTGGCATCAAACCGAAGGCAAGATGTCGGTTGCGCTTCATTTCAAAAACCAGGATAAAGCCGCATTGATCCTCTACCAGAACCAACCGAACCCTTTCCGCGAATCAACGAACATCCGGTTTTTCCTGCCGGAGGCTGGCGAAGCCGAACTCGTCTTTTACACCAGCGGCGGTCAACTGCTGAAACGCTTCAGCGGCGCTTTCACGGAAGGAGAAAACACCGTAAATCTGAATCGGGCTGAACTTGCCGGTGCCGGACTCATTTTTTATGAACTGCTAACAGCAAATGGCGAGCGAGCCGTGAGCAGGATGCTCGTACAAGAATAAACAGGCGCTTGCTGGTTGTTTTTCCCGATCCTGGTTTGGTTCGGGAAAAATATCATCAAAATGTGCCTCATTTTGCACCGGATCAGTAGTATATCAACCCCTCCGGGGATGCTGCTGACCTTTTTTATTTTCGCTCGCGCGATGGCGGTAACTGAGCTGGCGGTTGAGCGTAGTCGAAGTCAAGTCAAAGTTTCGCCTCGCGTGTACTATTTTTCAGGCTCTGCCTGAATTCAGCCATTGCCGATGCGATGATTCTAACTCGTATTGTCATTCCGACAAGGAATCTATCAGACTTTACTGGATTTTGGGGTCTGCCAGCTAAAGCCGGCGACCACAAGCGCTCATTGCTTCACCAATTTCCCTTGCCAAACCACACGCCCTACCTCCTCCACACTACAAAAATACACCCCCGCCGCCAAATGCCCAACCTTCAATTCATGACTAACCTTTCCATCCACCACCCGTAGCCGTTCCCGCAGCACTTCCCGACCAAGTGCATCGCGGACAATGATTTGAGGCGCACTCAGCTTCACCGAAGTTTCAAGCTGGAGCAAAGCCACAGACCCGGTTATCGGATTGGGAGAAATGCTCACCGAAATGACATTTTCCACTTCGTTCGTCGCATTGATGATGACCTGCACCTCCCGGCACAGCGTGTCCACTCCACGCGGATTGCTCACTGCCAGACAGACATTGTACACCCCTTCCGCCGCATAAGCATGCACCGGATATGGTACTGTGTCGGTAGCCCCATCGCCAAAATCCCATTGCCAGGCGCGGATGTCGTGGTAGCTGCTGTCCTGAAAAGCCAGCTCCAGGGCTTGCGCTTCGTAGCTCCAGGCTGCCGTGGGCGGCTGGCGCAGGGTGTCGCAGGGGCTGCCTTCGAGGTGGTGGAGGCGGTAGTTGGGGAAGTTAGGCATGGAAAAGGCGTTCCAAGTGGGTAGTTGCACACAATGCTAGCACACATCGCAACTGTCACCGGGGAGGTCGGGGTGGTTGATGACGTGGAGGTAAGGGACGCTGTTAGTAGCGCTGATGTAGATTTTGCCATCTGGTGCTAATTGCGCAAGAAAGAACCGAGTAGCAAAAATAGGTGGAATGATAAAACCATCGTAAATGGCTACGGTGTCTTTGGTTGCTTCAATATTTTCTGCCCAAAGGTCGTATTGGTAGACATAGCGATAGGAAGAAACATATAGGAATCGAGAATTAGCCGAAATAGCTGCGCCGCCTGCCCAAGCACTATCTGCATAGGTAATTTGCACCGGATTGCTTAATTCGCCTGTACAACGATCAAAGTCATAAATGTTGAGAAAATTTCCTTCGTCAAAATCATACATGCTTAATTCAACGAATTTGTCTCCATTCGGGGAAAAAACTGCCTGGCCTAAACCTGGAGAAAGGATCAAGTCTCCTACCACTTGAATGCCTTGATGCTCAAACCCCAAAGGGGTCAATAAAACGGTGTGATATTCATTGCTCCCATATCGACGCATAAGCAACCACCAATCGCGTCCATTAGCATGTTTACAGACCGTTACTTTTCCAGGCTCCAGTATATCTTCAAGAATAACCACATTTTTTTCTACTACAGCACCCAAGCCCAGGGATTGGGTCATGTCTATTTTGCTGTAGTATAATTTTGATGTAAAGACACTCAAGTCTCCCTGTGGAAATTCCAGATTGGTATGGATTAAGTGATATTGTTGATCGTTGCCCGGCATGGGGACTCCCATTACCCCTTGAACCAATATGTATCCATCAGGGTAGTTATCAGCAAATTCTCCCGGATTGATCCCCAAGCCATTTTCCATCGGCTCATGAATAGCATTGGCGACGTAAATTCCGTTGCTGTAAAACAACAAATTCCCTGCTGTATCACAAATGCTGCCGTTGGTAAAATAAAACTCCATATCTCTCGATTCATAATAAATATCAGGAGGAGTTAAAGAGAAGTCCATCACAGTGCCGCCAAAACCGGGAGCATTAGGGACACTGGCATTGTAGCCGAATAGCCATATATTGTCGTACTTCTGAGCCGAAAGAGAAAGATAAAAAAGCGAACCAATGAAGGTGAGTGTAACCAGACTTTTCATGATAGTTGTGAATTGGAGAAAGGAAAACCCCGAAGGATGCAGCGCATACCTTCGGGTTTGATGGTGAATTTAGTGGGCAACGATTATTTTACCTGTAAAGATTAGCCTCTGCTCAGAACGTATCTGAACCCAATACAAACCAACAGGTATAGCCTGAACGTTGACTTTTTGGGTAGCTTCTCCTTTTGCAAGGTGAGTTTTAAGGACGGGTTGTCCAGTCGAATTATACAGAATAGCCCATGCGTTTTCTTCTCCGGATACTTGAATATGAAGTACATCCCCTGCCGGATTAGGCCATACTTTAACCGGATGGTGGATAAAGGCAGGTGCAATATTCTCCGGTTTTGGAATCCGAAGTTCTGAAACGGCTTCACAATTCAGACTGTCGTCATAAACGGCTGGCCCTTTGTGTAATGCCAGCATGGCTCTTGCCCGAAATACGGCATTACCGCCTTCCAACGGACACTGTTCTGCGATGGCTTCCAGATCATCTAATTGTTGTGAAGAAAAAACGGCTGCGCCTTTGGCAATTGTACTGAGATAAATGGCATTGACTTCCTTTTCATTCTGTTCGTAAATTTTCGTGACCCCAATGTTGTCATTTTCATCCCAAAGATCATCGCTATCCAAATCCCGTGCGTTCAATACTTCCAAGTTCAGGGTGTCGTTTTCGGACGCTTTTCGCGAAAGCGTATCCAGGATAGCAAAGCGTTCGTTTTGCAGGAGCGTATCCTCTGGGGAAATTACCAGCAAACTGTCTTTTTCTGCCAGGTCTTCAAAGAGATCAAGCATGGATTCCATATTTTCGCTCAAAGCCTGAATTTTGGAGGAATCCGCTTCAAATAACGCCTTTACGCCGGCATCTATGCCATAGAACTGCCCAATCGTGTTGTACACGCTGCTGTCTTTGAAAGCTGCGATAGTGGTATCTGTTACCGTTACTTCGGCAATTCCGGCATGTAAATACCGTTTCAGTTGCCAAAGGATATTGGGCGTAAAACTTTCTGTCACAATGTCACCTTCTGCGATGCGTTTATAATCAGGGTCATCGCCCAAAAGCTGGAGCGGGGTACAATCAGCTTCCCCGCAAGCAGTATTAGTTGTTGAGTCTGTCCCAAAAATGAACCAGTCTGTAGATGGCAATATGCTGGCGGGGCTAAATTCAGCCACAAATGTGTCTCCTTCAAATGGTGATAAACCGACTATTGAAAATCCTCCCAAATGCTGCGCACCATACAAAGAATACGCTCCCAGCCACTCGTTTTCGGTATGCGCTTGTACTCCCAATATAGCATTCCCGGTCATCTGCAATCCAATGCTATGATCCACCAATCTATTTCCTCTGAATTTATTCGGACTCATACAAGCCCCTTGAAAATAAAACCGTTCCATTGGTCAACTGAACAGAGTCGTTGACGATGCTTGCCCCGGTCGTGTTCAGCAATCGGATGCCTTCTCCGCCGCCATTCAGCGTTACAATATTCTCCTCAATCACCAACCGTTGTTGAGTTACCTGGCTTTGGGAAACCTGGATACCTACGTAGTTTCCTGTACCAGTTAACGAGGTCACGACATTGTCAATCACCTGCACCAGTCCCAATGGCTCGCTTTCGCGAATGCTGATGCCGTGTTGGGTGCCCTCGATCCGATTCTGACTAATCATCAATCCCCCGACATTGACCATGCGGGCTACAATGCCCGTATCAATATCCACCATTCGATTGAGTGTGATGCTTCCACCATAACCGGTCAGGTCTATGCCCGAAGTGCAATTGTCGAAAGTTGCCGTTGAATTTGTTTCCATGCCCAAACCCGGAATACTGATGATATTGGCCACTCCAGAAGCCAGCACGCCGTAGCCGTCCATGCCATTGGGGAAGACCTGGCTCCAACTGCCACTTGATTGATAGGCGCCGCTATTCACTATATTTGAAAAACGGTTAGCCCTCAGTAACAGGTTCGCTCTTCGCGTACCCACCCCAATTGCCGAGTTTTCAAAGTAGCACTTATGGATACTGAATCCCTTGGAACGGTCAATCCAAATACCCGCAAGTGGCTTATTCATTTCGATTTCCGGCAGGTTCTCCGGCGCCGCAGTTTGGCCGGTGAATTCATCTTTGAGCGTACCGCCGAGGAAGAGATTATCGTAACAATGCGTGTTGATCAACACGGGGGTTTGAGCCTGGTAAATGCCTACGAAATTGCGTAGGAAACGGGTTTCGTCAATCGTACCTCCTCCCCCGCTTTCGAAATACACCCCGTACTGAGCGTCGGCTATGGTGGTATTGACAACGGTTTTTATCGCGCCCCCCGCTTCCACCTCAATGCCGCGCCACATCTCATCGCAACCATGCAGAAAGCTATTGACAATGCCAAATGTAATGCCATCTGTTACTTCTATGCTCGCCCCCGGCAGCATGCGCAGGGTAGAGTTGAAGAAATTATAAGGCTGGTCGAGCTGAAGTTTGCCCGCAATGCAAACCTGCTGCGGGGTGGTGTTGGCCTGGATCAAAGGCAACAACAAGCTATCCTCGATGGCTTCTGATACTTTTGTCGTCACCCCCTCCTCGCCAATGGTATTGGTGCTGTCG
>Ga0163149_10002812_pt1 | contig 20457 bp, 20 predicted proteins | sample OliLakLV19MP5G1_FD_148604 | JGI IMG/M metagenome (GOLD analysis project Ga0163149, IMG submission 148604) | Freshwater microbial mat bacterial communities from Lake Vanda, McMurdo Dry Valleys, Antarctica - Oligotrophic Lake LV.19.MP5.G1 | ecosystem: Environmental > Aquatic > Freshwater > Lake >...
TAAAGCCAGTGAGCTTTTTGAACTGCTCCTTTGTGGTTTTTGTGTTTCAATTCCAAAATGGTACAATTAAAGCCACGATCTTGATATACAGGAACATCGCGGAAACAGGTTTCAATTCCAAAATGGTACAATTAAAGCACGGCTAAATGATGTTTAAGCCTTTTGCTCAGTGGTTTCAATTCCAAAATGGTACAATTAAAGCTTTGTCGTTTTTGAGTAGCGTCTCGCCGGTCATGCCGTTTCAATTCCAAAATGGTACAATTAAAGCCTTATAATTAGCTATACTAACGGTTGTGCTATCTTGTTTCAATTCCAAAATGGTACAATTAAAGCCAACAATAGCTTTTATAGCAACCGCTTAGTTTTTTAGTTTCAATTCCAAAATGGTACAATTAAAGCCTGGCCTCGCGGTCTTGCAAGGAGTAAATATTGCCCGTTTCAATTCCAAAATGGTACAATTAAAGCTGTCGGATAATATTCCGGTTTTGCGTCGCCCTACTGAGTTTCAATTCCAAAATGGTACAATTAAAGCAAGTAAGGGGGTAAAGCAATACATTTGCTTTTTACGTTTCAATTCCAAAATGGTACAATTAAAGCACGTTTCCGTCGTTTGAGGTCATAAAAAGCTTGCCATGTTTCAATTCCAAAATGGTACAATTAAAGCGCGGGGTGCTTGCCTCGACTTTCGCACCGCTTTTTGGTTTCAATTCCAAAATGGTACAATTAAAGCGTTTTGCATGCCGTGACGGAGGTATCGCTATCTTAGTTTCAATTCCAAAATGGTACAATTAAAGCCTTTTTTGTATCTCCTTCTTGTTCGCTTTCCATCCCGTTTCAATTCCAAAATGGTACAATTAAAGCTCGGTTCATCAGGAAGTTTTGCCCAGTGTGTAACATGTTTCAATTCCAAAATGGTACAATTAAAGCCCCGCAGAAATCGTGCGGGACGACGGCGGCAACATCGGTTTCAATTCCAAAATGGTACAATTAAAGCGCAAGTTGTTAGGCGATGCCGCCGCCTCATTTGCGGTTTCAATTCCAAAATGGTACAATTAAAGCATTTGTCAAAATACCACAAAAGGTTATATAATAAGGTTTCAATTCCAAAATGGTACAATTAAAGCATTGTCCGAACCTCCTATCGTTCGTATGACAGAATTGTTTCAATTCCAAAATGGTACAATTAAAGCCATGCCCAGTTCCCCTATGTCGCTCACGCGTTCTATGTTTCAATTCCAAAATGGTACAATTAAAGCCGAGCCATGCAGGAGAGCCGCCGCCGGGCTGAAATGGTTTCAATTCCAAAATGGTACAATTAAAGCCCGTTGCAATACTATGTATAAATTCCTGTATGTCAAAGAACTATTTTTAATCGCCAGGTACAAAAGTGCTCCAAAAAAGCGTCATGCGTTAATGGTACGATTTTGCCGGGACTACGACGACCCATCTAAAAGTTTGTTTTTGAATAACTTAAATAAAAAATGCATCTTTGTTGTCGCTCGTTTTAGGCCGAAGAGGTTTCCCCGACGACGAAATTAACCAAAAAAACATAAAAACGATAGGTATGTACGTCATTTTAGTTTATGATGTTTCGGAAAAGCGGGTCGGTAAAATGCTCAAACTTTGCCGCCGCTACCTCAACTGGATCCAAAATTCGGTCTTTGAAGGAAAAATTACCGAAGTTAAGCTTAAAGAATTGATGCACGAAGCCCGCCAAATTATGGACGAAAGCCAGGACAGCGTCATCATTTTTAGCAGCCGCAACGAACGCTGGTTAGACAAAGAAATCATTGGTGTGGAAAAAAACAACCTCGATACTTTTCTGTGACGCACGGCTTACCACCAGATTTTGAAAGGCTTGTATTCCGCCTCGATGTTCAGGATGTATTTCGCCAATTTGTAGCACTCTAAGCGAACAAGGTGCTTGTAGCTAACTGGCTTTTTCAGCGTACGGTGTTGGATCGTTTCTTTCAGCCGCTCCTCAAAACAACGGATAAAGGCCTGTTTGCCGGGCGTTTTGAGGAAACAACCGTTGAGTTTTTGTTCAAAATCCGACGCTTTTATTATTTTTTGGTTAAAGACCCTGAAAATGGTACGATCTACGAGGATGGGTTTAAAAATCTCCGCCAGATCAAGTGCCAAGGAATAGCGCCGCGCACCGGGTTCGTGCAGGAAGCTGATGGTAGGATTGAGCTGGGTGTGGTAGATGGCGTCTAAGGCCAGCGTGTAACACATCATGTTGCCAAACGAAACAAGCGCGTTCACTTCGTTGGAAGGGGGCTGTTTCGTGCGTCCGTTCATCTCAAAATCATCAATGATCTGCTCGAACGCTTCGTAATACACCTGCCTGCAATTGCCTTCGAGGCCCATCAGTTCCGGAACATTGCCGGTTTGGACGATGCCCGGCCGGTAACTCTCAATCATGCCGATTTGAACGTCTAAGTTTTTACCCCGATTTTGATAGTATTTCAGGTTTTTCAGCATATTGAAAGAAGCGCCCTCGATCAGTCCCTGTGCAATATGCAGGCGCCGGCGCGGACTCAGGTAGGCTTTGGTCTGCTCTACCTGCATTTTGCCTGCGAGCAACTGGTCTTTGGGCTGAAAAGAACCGGTATAGTGTTCGTAATAATCGAAAAAATGGACGGCAACTCCAGCTTTCCCCAAAAAATTGTACATCGCGCTGTTGGCGTCCACGCTGCCAAAAACATAAAGGTTTTCGACGCCTTCGATGGGCAGGTATTTCGGTTTGCCCGCCTGACCCTGGTCGTCTACCGGCTCAAAAATGAGCGTATTATCCTTGCGGCTCATCCTTCCGGGGTTAAACAGATAATAATTGTTTTTCATGATGGATATTTTTGACAACTATTAATTCCACTGCACGCTCCCCCTCTCCCTCTCACCCTTCCCCGCTGTAACAAAAATCATAATAGGCGCATTTTTTGCACATCGGTTTGTCAATCACCGGAGGGCAGGCTTCCTGGCTCACGATGGCGGTTACCTGGCTTTCCCAGGCTTCCACGTCTGCTGATTCGGACGGCGATAAGGTCACTTCTTCCGTCATCCGCAGTTTCGGATACTCAATGAGGCCCCGCGTTGCCGGAATGCCGTTGCGCCGCAACACATACAGGTAATATTGCACCTGCGCCACGTGAGCCTCCTCCTTTTTGTTCGATTTTTTGACCTCGCGCACAAGGTGTTGCGCCGCATCGTAGTGGTCAATTTTGATCCCCTCAATCTGGATTTCCTGCCAGCGCTCCGCCCGCTGCGGATAACTCGTTTCGCCAATGAGCTTTCCTTCCGCCACTAAGTCGCTGGTGTGCTCCATCTGGATGCTGTGGTGAAATAACCAAAGTTTCCGGTGGCAAAGGTGGAGGTAGGCGATGTGTGTTCCGGTCATGGTGAATGGGTTTTGGAGATGATGGGTGGGGGGTATTGAACACCTTCTGTTTCCATGTGTTACCTAAAAATCAAAAAGCAAATTGTCATCAGGGGGTAATTTTGAAAAAAAAAGACCTTTTTCCTTAGTGTATACACCTGCGCGTGTAACGCATATGTTTTGGACATCCTCTTTTAGAACTATTTTTTTATTATTATCAATCTGAAAGAGCTTAATACCTTGCTGAATTAAATAAATAGGCAAATCTACTGCTTTTTCGTTTTTATAAGCTTGCCAATCTATGTAGTTTCTGAAGTAAGGATTTTCGGGGAACTCAACTAAGACGGACATGTTATTGTCAATGTCTCGGCTTTTCCAAAAAATAGTTTCTGTATTATCTAATTCACTGATAGCCTTTGGTAAAATGACCCAATTGTTAGCAAAGGTTTCTTTTAAAAGCTTTGCATTGTCTTTTGCTCTAAGACTGAATTCTTCTATCTTTTCATAAACAATATTAATGAGATCGACAAATTCCTTTGCAGAGTAGGTTTTTAATTGTAAAAGCCCAATTGTTTTCTCTAGGGCGGGATTTATTTGCCATTTCCTTTTGTCAAAACTTCCATAAGGTGCTGGGTATATATCTCCCTTTTTTTGAGGTATAAATACATGTAATTCGCCGATTTTCTCTTTGTTAAATCTGCATAAACGCCCGGCACGTTGTACTAATCTATCAATGGGGCAAACATCACTAATCATTAGATCGGCACTAATATTGATGCTCATTTCTCCGATTTGGGTAAGTATTGCAACACCTTTCGCTATTTTATTTCCCCATGCCTTATGCCCAAGATTCTTCAAAATCATTTCTTCCTTTTCTAGTTTGTCAGGCTCGGTGAAGCGGCTATGGTAAAGCATAGGAACTATTTCTGTGTGTTTTATAAACCAATCATAGAATTCAATTGCTTTTGCAACTGTATTTGCATAAATGATTGCAGGTTCTTTGACGCAGCGCATTAGAAGTTGGGATAAATCATTGACCGTCTCATAGTTTTGAATTGACATGATTTCGCATCTTGGTCTTTCAATATCTGATCTATCTTCTTTTATTTCAGTTACGTGAAAACCTGTAGCTTGATACATTTTTAAGCATGATTGAGGCAATGAAGCACTCATAATCATTACGGGTACTTTCCATTCATTAAGGGCTTCAAGTAAAACTAAAATATTGGCTTGGGTAAAATCATCATAAAAATCAGCTTCATCAATGACTAGACAGCTATGGGCTAAGTTAAATGCAATCGCATGGTGATCTTCACGGGAAAGTGTCAAGCACATCAACAAATGATCAATAGTACAAACGGTTACAGGTGTTTGCAATCTACGGGCAAATTCATGTTGCATTTTAGCTATATGTCTTGAGTCTTTACTTTCCTTGGCTTGTTCATGGAATTTTTGAAACCAAGCGCTTGAATGATAAAGCCCTGTATCTGAAAGGGTATCCGTAACATTAATAGCTAAAGCATTGGAAGTAAAACGGGTGGGCATAGCAATTATTAAACGATCAGCTCGACAATTATCAATTTGATGTTTAGCCCACAATAAAGCCGCATCAGTTTTGCCAGCCCCCGTAGGAGCACGCAGCAATAATAAGTCATCTTGATAGTTTTCTTCCGCAATTTGTTGTACGGGCCTTTTGGATGAATGCTTAAACTCATATTCAAAAGAGACATATTCAGGAATAAAGGCATCGTTTTCAGAAATACTCGCACGGTGGTCTGCTAATTGAAGAAATCCTCGGATTCCGGCAATTTCATAATGTTTCTTTAATACTTCCCTAAAGCGAAAAGCAGGATTGGAGATATAATCATTATTTAGGGTTTCAAACTTTTCCCAAATCAGCCCGCCATTTTTTCCAATATTTTTATTTTTTGTCCATTTCTCTTGGTGATATTTCGATAATTTGGCATGATGGGCACCGATAGCAATAAGGACAGGTAGAGGTAAATTTTCTTGATGGCGAATAACTGAATCTATCTCGTGCCTAATATTAGCTTGCATTAAAAACTTTCCTGTATTTTTGACAGCTTTCTCGAAGTCTTTGAAGGTTCCACCATTAATTTTTTGCCAATTCAAAAATAGCTGGTAATCTTTTTGACAAGCTGTTTGCCAAATGCGATGTTTTTTTCCTTCATCATGAAATTTGCAAGCACTGTATAGACGTTTTTCTAAATCTCGTCCAGTTACCAAGTGGTATTTTCCCATAACAAACGGGAAACTTTTAATGATTTTTTGACCCTCTGATATCACGTTATCAACATGCTGCTTGAGCGTGATACCAGAGGATTTTGCCAGGTATTTCATAGCAATCATTTATCAAAGACTTCCGAAAAAGTTTGAATAAGTTCACCTCCTTTCTCGTCTTTTTCACTTGGATCATAAAGAAGATTGTTATCTGTATCTGTAATAAAGGAAAGTGCTTTTGTATAGGCATCCAGAACGCTTACCTCTCCTGCTGTATCGTCTCCAAGAAAGTAAATGGCATCTCGTGATTTTAACTCCAATAGAATATTAGTCTTTTCAGTATCATTTGCAGTAAAATATCGTGCTGCTTTTCTACTCAATTTTTCATCAAATATGATAAGGATTTTTTGAGGCTCTCCGCTGACTGCATTTCGAGCTTGGTTGGCATAATCATTCATAGCGCGAGTAGCCTCTATAAATAGTTTTACCCTTCTGAGCCTTTCTGCTTCATTAGTATGCTTAAAAAATTTGGTTTTAATATGAAATTCATTTTCATACTCAAACACCTTTGATATTCCCAGGGTGCTAATGTCTAAGAAAAAATTCATGTGCATAAAGTCTATTTCACTAAATTCTCTTGTAGCAAGTGCTTGTTTTTGGTCAGATTCTTGTGAGTTTTGCTTTAGCCGAATCAATAAATCACGACCAACTTCGCTTGGATCAAGTGCGACGGCAGGTGTGACCGTTAGCGGCGCTGTCCTACGACCTGAGTAATCGCCTTTAGACGGGTGCATAAAACCACCCATATCTGCCCGAATATCCAATTCAATTTTGTTTCCAACGCCATCTCCATTCGATACAAACGTCTCCCCTTTATTTTCATCATCTCGATTTGCTCTGTCAATTGCACTAAACAAAACATGACGCTGCATTTGCCCAGAAACATAAACCCTGCCATCGGGTCTTCTTTTTATAGATGAAGCGTTACCTAAAAGCTTTTCTCCCCCGTTGGCGATGTGATCTTCGAAAACGGCGATACTTGAGATAAGGATACCTTTGATTTTCATGACATTTATCAATTTTAAAATTGTTAGCAAATAAATTTATTCTTCTGAATAAGCCGATGAATCTTCACTGGTATCATCTGCATCTTCATCCAATGAATCTTCAGTTGGCTTCTCATATTTATTTCTAAGTCTCGAAAATGCCATCAATAAATTTTTGGCATTATCTAAAGGCAAATCTCCTGAGGAAGTTTTTTCCATAAACAAAGCTGCATCCGGCGGTGCGTCTATTTGTGAAAGCCGCCCTCCCCTTGTTATCACTTGTGCAATTAAAGCATCTCCGGACTTTGCAGAAAAAGCAGAGCTTTCTATTGCTATCAGTACCTTTGCTTTTGCTTTTTTAAATTCCTCGCTTTTAGTATTGCCATGTTCTGCTTTAGCTGCGAGATAAGCTACATAGTTGAGCCATCGGCCTAACTCTTTGGCAGACTTAACAATGTCTACGTTTATCTTTTCCATTTTGATAAAATATGTTGTGAATAAAATTTCGAGATGGTGTGGATACTCCGCACGAAAAGCCAAAAAATCTTTCAACGCAGGGCGGTTGAATAATTGTAAAAAACGACTTGCAAAAAGATCAAAGGCTTGATATTCATTTTTGTTATTTTTGCGATTTTCTGCGTTAAACAATTTGGTGTAATAAATGGAATCAATTATAATATTTAATTTATCTTCCTTTGCTAAATCAATTACATAATGATTATAAGTAAAAGATTTAGCATGCCCGTAGCTTATCAAGTAGATCGGAATGTTTTCCAAACTATCTAAAACAGCTTTCCCTTCCGTCCAGAGATTCGCTTTTTTTGACCATTCTCCTATTGCACCTAATAGAGCGATACTTCCTAAAGCACTGCTTTGTGGCGGGGTTGGAAAATTATCATTATAAATTTTTGGACGCCAAGGTTTATAAACTGTCTTTTTGTTTTCTCCTTTTCCCTCTGATTCGGCAGATACGTCACCAATCATTAAATCTTTTTCTGTATCAGAATTTAACATTCTCTTAAAAAGAGAGATGAATTTTATCATTTCATCAAGGGACAAGTCTGGGATAATGGCAGTATTTTCCCTATTCCATTTTCCTTTTTCAAATTTTTTAAAAGCCAGGCATGGTTTATAATGGGTGATATTTGTGATTGCCGCACAAGTTGCTTCTTCTATAGAGGCTTTTGGCGTACTTTGACTTTTTTTGCCATTATTAAACTTAGCAGACGCCGCAAAAATGCTCATGGTTAGATTTTCTGAGCTACTTTTTTCATTGCCTAATTTATCAATCAGTGTCTGAACTCCGCTCCAGGTGTTACCGGCTTGCTTGTCAGAAGTAATAATATTAGGGCATAAAAATATTCCTTCATTAGGTCTCCCTCCGGTTTGAAATTGTTTATTTGCTGAAATAAATTCATAATTCATATAGTTGAATTTTACTTTTTCAAAATTTTCATAATGCTCTGCGGGTTTTACTCTAAAGCGATTTAAACCTGAATATAAAGCATCTTGTAATTGCTTATGAGTAATATCAGCAGCATTTTTAATTCCGTTTTCTACCATTACCAAAGCTAAGCCGTATCGGCTATAAGGATGTGTGAATTCCATATTCTACATTTCTTTTATTGATAAATCTATCCAGCCCTCATTTGTGCCGAGATAGGTAATATTGTTTTCTTGAAAAGCCAATTCAAGCGCTCTTAGAAGGGATGCATTTATCAATAACTTATATTGATATAATCCTTCGACTGTAATAAACTCACGAACTGTAGGAGAGCTATAGTACATAGGAAAGTCGCTTAAATTATTTTTCAGGAACTCCCCATATTCTTTGTCACTTATTTTGCCTTTATCATCAGTAGGCAGTGCTCTTTTTTGTTTAATGAGATACCAACTGAGGTTGGGAGTTCCTTTCAAATGCCGAGAATCATCATGCTTTAACTGTTGTTTCCACAAATCATCATAACGGGATGTAATGATAGGAGCAAGATGAAGCTCAATTTCAAAAAGATGACCTATCAATGATGTATAACCTACGATTGAACTTGTTGTTTCAAAGTCATTAATCTTGTGATCTTTTTTGTAAACCTGTCTCATCTTTTTTAAAATTGCTTTACGCTCATCTATTCCTATATGCCATCCTAAAGCATTTTCGAAAATCCCACATAAGTTATATTTTGTAGGTTTATCTTGACTTTTGTAATAGGAGCCTGGAAGTGTACTCACTATTGACATTGGAGCTAATGGCTCGATAGTCAATAGCGCCTTTATGCTTTTTTCAGGCTTTTCAAACAAGATTGCCAAATCCATTTTCATAATAAAGTTAATTTTTTATTTTAAATTCACCGCACCGCTCCAAATCCAATCCCCGTACTATTCCCAACCCCAACTTCCCAAGCTAGCGCAATGGCTTCCGGGTCGCCTTCCACAATGACGGGGCAAAAAGTCGCTTTGTTGTTGATGCCTTTATAATTGACCAATCGAATTTTAATATTTGGGTAGCTGCGGTCAAAGCCCACTTTTACCTGAAGATGCCCTTTCCCGATTTTACGGAGTTTGTGCTGTAAAGTTTCGGTCAATAAAGTATCTGCTTCGGGGTCTTCGGGGTAGTAAAATTTAATTTTTCCATTGATGGAGCGTTTAATGAGCGCCGGACTTTGCAACATGAAGCGCTCGACATTGCCAAAAACCGGCTGCTCGGCCAATTGAACCTCCTGCACGTTCAACCCATAGCGGATGCCCGGATCCGAAAAGACACCAGCCACAATGCGTTGGTGCAGGCTTGTGTCGGGCGCACTGATGAAAAAGCCGGCCCCCTGCGGGAACTCGAGCCCGTCTTTGTGTTGCTTGCCATTATAGAGCCACGATAGCGAATACAAAGACATGTCGTCGTGCAAATCATTGTCACCAAGCCATTTGTGCAACGCGCCTACCAACGCAACCTGGTACGTAAACGGCACAGGTTCGGTATTGGGCGTGGTTTTGAAATAAAGTCTCATGGATTTGATATTTTGATCGTGATGTCGTTTACTTGTTCACAAAGGTCTGAAGATGCCCCCCGTACCAGCATCCCCACCCCTAAAAAAAATGAAAAAAGTTTCAAAATTTCATGTTACGAGCCTGGGCATTCAAATGTTCCAGCAGGGATTCCGGGTGCACAACTTCCACCGTTTGGTAAAATCCGAGGATAAAATTGCTCAGGCCATAAAATTTGTGGTTGACTTTGCATTGAAAGTCGAACATGCCTTCTTCGGCAGCGGGCTGAATATAGGCCTGTGTAAGCGGAAAGCGCTCCACCAATTCGTTCCGGGCACCCACGCGCAGGCGCAAATGTACCGTCAGTTGTTTGTCGTCTACAATGCGGAAAGGGTCGGCAGGGATGACGCGATGCCGCGTTTTATAAACCCATTCATCCGCAGTGAGCTGAATACGGGTGATGCGGGAGATGCGAAAATGGCGTAGTTCGCCTTTGTCCACGTCGAAGGCCTGAAGGATGTCGTCGGCAGGATTCGGATCGAACGGTTCCACCCGGCGATCACTAACGGTATTGCTGTTGGAGGAATGATAGTCGAGCAGGATAACTTGCCGTTGCTCCCGTTTGGCCTGTTCCAACAGATCTATTTTGCTCAAATAGGGCTTGCGGAGGTAAGCATTGCCCAAGCGGGCATAGTCATAAATAGAAACGATTTTTCGCTTGAGTTTTTCAATACCGGGATATTGAGACCCCAGTTTTTCGATGGCTTGCAACAGGAGCGACTGGTCTTTGTCGGTAAAATGAAGTAAGTCTTCCAGTTCGCGGTAGGGTTTGTCTGCGATGAAGCCGTAGCAATAGCTTTTTGGGTCGCACTCCACCTCAAACCCCGCCGTTCTGAAAGCGTCAAAATCCGTTTTTATGGTATCGGGATGAACGCCACAGCGGTCAGCAAGCTGTCGTTTCGTATAGCCAAAGGGGCGTTCGAGTAGGGCGCGTTGCACGCTTAGCAGTCGGACTTTGGTCGTTTGGTCTTTATCCATGACAGGGATGGTTTGGTTTTTGATTTAGGAATAGACAGTAAGGGGCATGTCATAGCTTGTGTTGGATATACAGGTGTCGGGTTTCAGGTCTTGATCACCTCCATGTCCTCTCAATGCGCTAATATAATGCAAATAATTGGAATGTCAAAACGGTATCGGGAGGGGCACGTGTCGGACACCTCCGAAGGTGCCCGCCACGTGCCCCTCCCGATACCGTCGCCACCTTCCCCTAAAACGCTGCATCCCCCGAAAATTCAGCCTATATGCCTCGTGCGAAGCCACAAAATTTTTAATCCCGGAGGGATCATTTTCATCCTAGAAAAGCTCAAGCACCGGCGTCATCGCGAGCCAATGGGGTTGCTGCTCAATGTAAATGCCGTAAGAACTATAAGGCCAGTCGTAATAGTGAATACCAAAACCGTGGTGAATCACATTGTGGTGGATGTATTGCAGCTTGTCTAAAAAATGTGCTTCATCCCGCATGACGATCCTTTTAAACTTTGCCTGAAACAGACTGCCGTGCCGGTCCTGCTCTTTGTTAAACCCTGCTGAATAACTGTTGAACATTGCTTTAAACTGGGAAGTATAAAACGTATTGGAGTCCACTTCGGCGCGCAAAAACGCCGCCGCTTTTTGGGATGGATTCTTTTCAATCAAGGCAAGGATATCAGGGGTCAGCGGCTTGGCTTTTGCGAGAAAGTGAAAATGATTGGGCATCAGGCAGTAGGCATAGGTGCTGAAATAGGGCAGAATGTACTCCTGCCACCGCCCCAGGAAGTAAATGCAATGTTCGTGGTTCAGGAAAAGATTATCGTTGCCTAAAGCACGGTTGTAGATATGGTAGCAGGTATTGGGTTCGAGTTTTGCCCAGTAGTTGGTTTTCATTGTATTTTGTTTTTATTGAGTAATTCAGGTTAGGTGTTCTCGCGTGTCGTCCCTTCACGTGTCGGACACCTCCGAAGGTGTCCGACATGTGAAGGGACGACACGCGAGAACCAACGACATCGCCCTTTCCGAAATCGCCGTAATCGAAAGCGCCGGATTCACCCCCGGGTTTGCGGAAATCATGGAGCCGTCGCACACCAGCATATTTTCATACCCAAAAACCCGATTGTTGTGGTCTATAACCCCGGTTTCGGGCGAATCGCCCATGACGGCACCGCCGAGGATGTGCGCCGTGCCCGGGATGCCTGCTAATGGCGTCAGGCCGAAAGCCATCGCTTTGCCGCGGATTTGCGTTTCTAATTTCCGGGCCAACTCAATGGCGCGCGGGATGAAGGCCGTGGGTTTGTTTTCGCCAACCACGGCTGTGCGCATGCCGCCGCGGCGTGTACGCGTAAAGGTGACCGTGCTGTCTAAGGTTTGCATAAACAGCATCACCACTGAACTTTTAGCCCAGTCTTTCACGCGCAGGTATTTCCAGTAAGTACCCGGGTGCAGCGCGACATCTTTCACCATGCTAAAAATGCGGATCAGCATGTTCGGACCTTCCACAAAAGGCAGGAAACTGAGGCGCCAGGCACCCGAACCGGCGCCGTAGCGACAAAATTCGAGGTGGCTGTGTTCGTCCGTGTGCAGGATGGCACCGATGGCGATGCCCTGCGACAGGTCGGCGCTTTGGTCTAATTGCGTCACACAAATCAGGCTTTCGTTGTTGGTACGCACGTCGCGGCCCACCATATCGGACAGCCGGGGCAGCGATTTTTCTTTTAGTTTCAACAACAATTTAACAGTGCCGAGCACGCCGCCCGAAAAAACCACGCCTTTAGTGCGCAGGGTTTGCCGGCGTTTGAACAGGCGGGTAGACGATTGGAGCTGTACCTCGTAGCCGTCCGACCCGTCGGGATTGCCAACGGGGCGAACATCCACCACTTCCTGTTCGGCGAGGATTTCGACGCCAAGTTGTTGCGCTAAATAGAGGTAGTTTTTGTCTAAGGTGTTTTTGGCGTTGTGGCGGCAGCCCGTCATGCAGGCACCGCAATAGGTGCAACCGGCGCGTTCGGGGCCTTTGCCATCGAAGTAGGGGTCGGGCGCGGTTTTGCCTGGGACGCCGAAATAAATGGCGACATCGGTTGCGTCTAACTGATCTTCCTGGCCGATGCTTTTGGCGAGTTCCTGCAACGCTTTTTCGCCGTCAAAAAAATGAGGATTTTTGGCAGCGCCCAGCATCTGCAAGGCTTTGTCGTAATGGGGTGCCAACTCCGCCTGCCAATCGGCAAGCCCGGCCCAGCTTCCGGAGCGAAAAAATGCGGGCTTAGGCACGGGCAGGGTATTGGCGTACACCAGCGAACCACCACCGACCCCCGTGCCGGAAACGACGCCAACATCCCGGAAAATGGTGATTTTCATGATGCCATACCAGCGCAGGGCGGGCAGCCAAAGCCATTTGGAAAACGACCAGTTGGTTTTGGGAAAGTCTTCCGCGCGGTACCACTTTCCTTTTTCAATAACGAGTACTTTGTACCCTTTTTCGGCTAAACGCAGCGCGCTGACCGAGCCGCCGAAGCCGCTGCCGATGATGAGGTAGTCGTATGTTTTCAACATAAATATTTTAGATCAAATGTAGCAGGGAATCCTGTAATTGAGCAGTGCAGCTAAGAGATTTATGATTTTTATCAAAAATTATCGTGGCATTGACGTTCGTTATTGTGGGATAACTTTTTTATCCTTAAATAACAGTTATTATCTTAGATGATTTCATTCTAGTAAAACGAAAAGTATGACGCTCAAAAAATACTTTCCCATCCTGAACTGGCTTCCCGGATATGGGAAAAGCCAATTGCAGGGCGACCTTGCTGCCGGATTGACGGTTGGGGTAATGCTCATTCCGCAAGGGATGGCTTATGCGATGCTCGCAGGCTTAGCACCCATCCACGGGCTGTATGCGGTGACGATTCCTTTGGTGTTGTATGCCATATTCGGAACGTCCAGACAGTTGGCAGTAGGCCCGGTGGCGATGGTATCTTTACTTACAGCAGCAGGGATTGGCGCGCTGAATCCCGCTTCGCCGGAGCAGTATTTATTGTATGCAATTACCACGGCCTTAATAGTTGGTTTGCTGCAATTGGGCATGGGGTTGTTTCGATTAGGTTTTTTAGTCAATTTCCTGTCGCATCCGGTCATCAGCGGCTTCACTTCTGCAGCGGCCATCATTATTGGCCTGAGCCAGTTGAAACACCTGCTGCGGCTCAATCTGCCGAATACCGAACACATTCAGGATATGGTGCTGGCCGTTGGTGAAAACATCGGACAGACCCACTGGTTGACGCTGGCCGTTGGCATTGTCGCTATGGCTGTCATCAAATACGGGAAAAAGATTCACAAAGGGATTCCGACCTCCTTAGTTGCTGTGGTATTAGGTATACTGGCGGTTTGGGGTTTGGGATTGACGGAGCAGGGCATAAAAATAGTCGGCTCGGTTCCGGACGGGCTGCCCGGTTTTTCCCTGCCTTCTTTCGATCCCGGAGTCTGGTCGGCTTTGGCGGCTACGGCGGTGACAATTGCGCTGGTGGGATTCATGGAGAGTTTTGCCGTTGCGAAAGCCATTCAAGCCAAACACAAAAACTACCAGGTGGATTCGAATCAGGAGTTAACGGCATTGGGTTTGGCGAATATCGGCGCTGCTTTTATACAATCGTATCCGGTCACGGGCGGTTTTTCCCGCACTGCGGTTAATGACCAGGCTGGCGCCAAAACCGGCATGGCTTCGATCTTTAGCGCGGTATTGATTGTGCTGACGCTCTTGTTCCTGACGCCGTTATTTTACTACCTGCCCAATGCCGTACTGGCGGCAGTCGTGCTGGTGGCTGTTGCGGGATTGGTAGACTACAAAGAAGCCATCCACCTTTGGCACCAGGATCGAAGCGATTTCTGGATGTTGATCGCGACTTTTGTTGCTACCCTCACGTTGGGCATTGAAACCGGAATCGGAGTTGGTGTTGTATTGTCGCTTCTCGTAGTGGTTTACCGTTCTACCCGCCCGCATATTGCCATTTTGGGACGGGTTCCCAACTCTGATTTTTATCGGAATATTGAGCGGTTTAACAATTTGGAACAACGACCGGATATTGCAATTGTCCGCCTCGACGGACCGGTTTATTTTGCCAACCTTGCTTTCGTCAAAGATAAATTGGATGCTATTGCTGCTGAAAAAGGTGCTGCGCTCAAGTTGTTCATCATCAACGCAGACAGCATCAATCATGTAGACAGCAGCGCGCTGAACGCCATCAGAGACTGGATTGACGCATTCAGGGCCAGCGGGAGAGATATGGTTTTTACCGGCGTCATTGGTCCGGTACGCGATGCGTTTACCCGATCGCATCTGACGGATTTTGTCGGCGAAGACCATTTCTTTTTAAGCAACCAGCAGGCGATAGATGCTTTTGACAACCGTTCAGCGTCTGAACGATTCAAGCCTTATGTGCTGCAAACCAATGTAACAGATCATGCAATTGATCATTAGGAAGTTTTGCAGAATTAACACAGGTAAATCTTATGAAAAAGCAACTTTGGATATTGCCTGTTTTTTTGTTTTTATGGCTCAATCAGGATTTGGCCCAACCCGCTGATTCCGTTCAGGCAGCCCCGAAACTGTGGAAACCGCGCTGGATCCAGAAAAAAGAAGCCTTTAAATTGTCGGTAAAAAGCATGGTGCAGCTGTGGAGCATTTATTCTACCGATTTTGAAATCTACAACACTACAACCGGCGCTTATGAACGGGTAGACCACTGGTTCAACGTTTCCCTGCGCCGTGCCCGGCTGGCCTTCAGCGGGGAACCTTATCCGGGATTGCAGTATTTTAAAATCACCAATTAAAATTCTTATGTGATCTTCGTTACAGATTGCACCTCTGGCTACCTTTATCTTTGCATCAGATTTTTTGAACATTAAAAAAACAAACGAATATGAATCTTTTGCAATCGCTATTTGGTGCAGGCACAAAAAAATACAAAGACGCACGTGCGGATGAATTTTTGAAGTTACTGGGAGAAACCCAAAATACAGTTTTATTGGATGTGCGTACCCCTGCGGAGTTCGCCGGCGGGAAAGTAAAAGGGGCTGTGAATCTTGATATTTACAATCCTAATTTTTCAGCTTCGATTGACAAATTAAACAAAAACAAAACCTATTTCGTGTATTGCCGAAGCGGTGCCCGGAGCGGGCAAGCCTGTAACCTGATGGCAGACCGCGGTTTTGAAAACCTCTATAACCTTGTCGGAGGGATTTCGAGTTTGTAGTGATTTTGTTAGAGCTTGTTCGGATTTCCGTCAATCGGCTACGGACGGTAAATTTTATTTTATACTGCGTTGATTTTTTTCGCCGTAGCTACTGGCTACGTCTGCAAAAATCGCCTTGTCTAAAATAAAATTTCCTCACCCTCGCTTGATCATGAAAACCCGAACAAGCTCTTAACCCTATTCCACTGAACTGGCTCTAAACTTTACTGACCGAACATGGAAAACAAGCACGATGAAACACGCGCAAATGAATTGTTCACCCTGGTCGTCAATTTGCTGGCTACCGCAGTTATTTTCCTGGTATCCGTCGTCCTTTCCTTGGCTCCGGCTTTTTTCTTTGATGATCAATGGGAGCAATTTTCAAAATCATTTTCCGGTTCTGAAAAAAAAGAAAAAAAGGAGCAATACGCCACTTCTAATGGAAATGAGGCTTATTATTGGATTGCGCCAAACCCACATAAGATTGAACATGAAAAACAACGCAGGCAGGTTTTATACGGCAGGGAATTAATTGTGCATACTTCAAAATACCTCGGCCCGAAAGGAACTGTTAAAGCCATCAGCAATGGATTGAATTGTCAAAATTGCCACCTGTCGGCAGGCACAGCAATATTTGGCAATAATTATGGATCGGTTGCCGCAACTTATCCTAAATTCAGAGCGCGGAGCGGCATTAAAGAAGATATTTACAAGCGGGTGAACGATTGCTTTGAGCGCAGTTTAAACGGTCAGCCCTTAGACACAGCCGGCAACGAAATGCAGGCCATCAAAGCCTACATCGAATTTTTAGGCGGCAATATGCCGAAAGGAGAAAAAGCCCATGGTTCCGGGCTGAAAGACCTGCCTTACCTTGATCGGGCTGCCGATCCGGTGAAAGGCAAATTAGTCTACGAAAGTTTATGCCAAAGCTGCCACCAGGCAGGCGGTGAAGGCATACTCACCAACGCCGGTACGGAATTCCTCTACCCGGCGCTTTGGGGCAAAAATAGCTACAACGACGGCGCTGGCCTTTACCGCATTAGCAATTTTGCCAAATACGCAAAATACAACATGCCGCTGGGCGTCAATTTTACCGCGCCGCAACTTTCTGATGAAGCAGCCTGGGACGTTGCCGCCTATGTCAATTCGCAAAAAAGACCACATATAGAAGTACCCGGCGACTGGCCGGATATTTCCCAAAAGCCGGTTGACCACCCTTTTGGACCTTATGCAGACAATTTTTCGGAGCTGCAGCACAAATATGGACCGTTCAAACCCATCGAAGCAATGAAAAAAGCGCAGGAAAACTCCGCAAAAATGACATCGGCCAATCAATAATTCCTTTTATTCACATGCGACAAGTTATTATGGAAAATAGCAGAAGAAAGTTTTTGAGACAGGTTGGTGCCCTGGGTGCAAGCGCCGGATTGGTTAGTGCAGCTACTCCGCTGCTGGGGCATGTTACTCCTGATTTGGAAGATCCCAATGTAACCGGCGATAAGCCAACTACCATCACCATCCTGCAAACAACGGATGTACATTGCCAGGTGCATCCCCACGACGAACTTTTTTGGGAAAACGAACAAGCCGTTTTTCGCCAAACGGGGGGCTATGCGCATTTGGCAACCTATCTGAAAAAAGAGCGAAAAAAGAACCCACGCACTTTTGTGATGGATACCGGTGATATGTTTCAGGGCAGCGAACTGTCCATCAAAACAACCGGAAAAGCCATGGTTCCGATCCTGAATCAATTGGGCTACGACCTCTACCTTCCGGGCAATTGGGAAGTCGTATATTACAAAAAAGCCATGCAAACCCTGCTCGGCTCGCTGAACGCACCCAAAGTGTGCGCAAATATGTACCACGACCTGGGCGACAAAAAAAAAGGAGAACTCATTTTTCCACCTTACCACATTTGGCACGTTGCCGGGGTGAAAATTGGTTTTTTGGGCTATACCGATCCGCTGGTGCCGATGCGGCAGTCTCCGGCTTACAGTAAAGGGATTATTTACACTAAACCTGAAGAAAACCTGGCGCACTATGTGAACGTGCTGCGCGAACAGGAACAATGCGCGTATGTATTGGTGGTGGCGCATCTGGGGCTATCGCAGCAAATTGCGCTGGCCAACCTGCCGGAATGCGAAGGAGTGGACTATATTTTGGGTGGCGATACGCACGAAAGGGTGCGTAAACCCATTCAGTGTAAATACGCTAAAGTGGTGGAACCCGGCGCTTTTGGGTCTTTTGTCGGCAAACTCGAACTGACCGTTCAAAACGGAAAAGTCATTGCCGATAAATACACCCTTGACGAAGTCAACGCCGATCGGTACAAGGCCGATAAAGACATCACCGCGCTGATTAAGGCCAATGAAAAACCCTTTGAAGACGATATTTACAAGGTCGTCGGGTACAGCGCCATTCCGCTCTACCGCTATTTTGTGGTGGAAAATCCGATAGATACGATGGTTTTGGATGCCCTGAAGTGGAAACTGCCGGACATTGACATTGTGCTTTCCAACGGCTTTCGGTTTTGCCCGCCGCGCTCTACACCCGATCACACCGGGAATATTCCAATCACGAATGGCTATCTTTACGACATGTTGCCGATTGACAGCACGGTTCGCACCGCAAAAGTGACCGGCCAACAAATCATGAACTGGTTAGAAAACGAACTGAACAATGTTTTTGCCAAAGAGGCTGCCCAACGGTTTGGCGGCTGGCTGATCAAGTTCAAAGGCATGAAAATGTCTTTTTATGCCTTTGGGGAAAAAGGAAAACGCGTGAAGGACGTCACCATTGGCGACAAACCGTTAGACCTCAACCGGACGTACAGCGTTTGCGCCTGCGAAAGAGACGGCGATCCGATTGACATGCTTTGCCGGATCAAAAATGTGGCCGAGGGGAAAAATACGCCTTATACCCTGCACTCCGTGATGCGGGATTATTTGGCGGTGAATTCCCCGGTGAGTCCGGAACTACCTGAAGCAGCGGATATTCTCGATGCGCCGCAAACCCTGCTCACCCAGGTCTCCGGGGTAGATTATAAATTTACGTAAACACATAAAAAAATAAAAATGAATAAATTATTAATTGCGGGTTTCTTGCTCTTTGCCTTTGTGACGGTCAGCGCACAGCACCAAATGCTATCGGATAAAGATTATTCTGGAAACAAGATCGTCATCCAAGTGGTGACGGAAGACACCGTGGCGCACAAAGCCCTGATGAAACAACTGAACAACATTACTTCAGTGGCGGCAGACACCGAAATTGAAGTGGTTTGTCACGGCCCGGGGTTGTACATGCTGGTTAAAGAGCGGAGCATCGTTCAGGCGCAGCTCAAAAAACACGCAGAAAAAGGCATTCAATTTGTGGCCTGCGAATTTTCTTTGAAGGAACGCAAAGTAGACAAATCGCAAATTGTGGACGAAGCCAATTTTGCGAGGTCGGGCGCGCTGGAAATTGCCAGCAAGCAGCGGGCAGGCTGGAGTTACCTCAAGGCAGGTTTTTAATCAATAGCATTTAATCAATATAAAAAAATATTGGGATGTTTTTGTAAATGGTTATCAGGGCTACGCCAATTATTTTTGGAAAGAAATGACCAACCCCAACTGGCACAATTATTTTTACTGGCTGCTGCTGGTTTCCGCTTTCTTTTTTGTGTTGGAATTGCTGGCACCCTGGCGCAAGAACCAGCCGAAATTCCGAAAGGATTTCTGGTTGGATTTTTTCTACATGTTTTTCAATTTTTTCGTGTTTTCATTAGTCATTTACAGCGCCGTCTCTTCGGTGTTCGTCAATTTGTTGAACGATGGGATTAAGGCGGTCAGCGGGTTCGACTTGCAGGCTTCTAACCCCCTGCGCGGAGCGCCTACATGGGCCATCCTGCTGATCGGGTTCGTGATCCGCGATTTTGTGCAGTGGTGGATCCATCGCCTGTTGCACCGGAGTGAACGCCTATGGGAATTTCACAAAGTGCACCACTCGGTGGAACAAATGGGTTTTGCGGCACACCTGCGCTATCACTGGATGGAAAACGTGGCGTACCGCACCATTGAATACCTGCCTTTGGCGCTGCTGGGCGTTGGCCTCTATGATTTTTTTATTATCCACATTTTTACCCTCGCAGTCGGGCATTACAACCACTCCAACATCACGGTGCCGGGTCACGTCACTGGCGGTATTTTGGGTGCCCTGATCGGCCTGGTGATCGCCACCAGTGGCTTCGACGTACACCTGCTTCATAATCCATCCGCTTGGGTGCAGGCATTGGTGGTTTTGGGAAGTGCCGGCGCTGGTGCTGTCTTGCTGGGGCCGTGGATGAAACGGCTCTTCAAAAGTCCGGAAATGCATATCTGGCACCACGTTTACGAACTCCCCAAAGACCATCGGTTTGGCATCAATTTCGGCATTTCGCTCGCCATCTGGGATTACCTTTTCAGAACCGCCCTGATTCCGCATGACGGTCGCGACATCAAACTGGGGTTTCCGGGCATGGAGGAGCTGCCGAAGGATTTTGTTGGGCAGAATTTGCATGGGTTTGGGGGGAAGGATTGATTTAAATACG
>Ga0163149_10002818_pt1 | contig 20419 bp, 21 predicted proteins | sample OliLakLV19MP5G1_FD_148604 | JGI IMG/M metagenome (GOLD analysis project Ga0163149, IMG submission 148604) | Freshwater microbial mat bacterial communities from Lake Vanda, McMurdo Dry Valleys, Antarctica - Oligotrophic Lake LV.19.MP5.G1 | ecosystem: Environmental > Aquatic > Freshwater > Lake >...
GTGCTGTGCAGCACATGACAGAGCTATGGTTGTTGAACAACAGTTGCTGACGGAGGCTCAGCAGCTATTTGCAGCTACTGCAAACCAGTCACAGCAAATTGCATGTGCGACACATTGTCAGCGAGTTGGCGGGCACACGACCAACCATTTAATTTGCGCTGCAATTCGTCTATCCTGACCCAAAAATGAATCGTTGATTGACGAATGCAATTGTCATCAACAAGGTAAATTTGTGTGACAACAGGAACAACAAGCCACCCGCAAACCCTGTAAAACAACATTCATGCCTGTTACATTTACCTGCACATTTGCAGGCTGCAGTGCCGAACCAAGAACACGATGGAGGGTTTGAACATGAACAATGACAACAACATGGATGTGTCCAACCCAGACGACAACAGCACCCCATCCGAAGGGAACGACAGACAGAATTTGCTGGATGTTTCGGGCTAGGCCGGGGCACACGGTGCGCAGAGGAATCAGGGGTTCTTTCGTTCCACACACAGAGACACAGACATGCATTTTGGGACTAACCTCTTTCTTCTAAATTGTTGTCACTGTAGGGAACCTTTATCGGTCACTTGCTCCCGGCCGTCTTTTTCTTTGGGATTTCTCTGTGTCTCCTCTTGATCATTTTGCATCGAGCCTGCAACACACCGGCGGGCAAGACCTGTGCCGAGATGCACATTCCAGAACACAATCGTTCCTTGTTGCACAGTTTTGGTGTCTTCATGTTGACGGCCTCTAGCTTTGGCATCATGATTGTCTTTGAAGGCATGGGCGGTTGGATGGATCCCCAAATTCGGAATCCCTTTTTTCAATTTTCCCATCAAGTTCTCTATTTTAGTTTTTGGTCGGTCGCCCTCACCGCCATTTATGAATCCAAAGGACGGTTGCCGCCGGATGCCATCCGGGTCGCCGCGGTCTTGGCCTTTGTGTCCTCCTATCTCATGTGGCATTCTCACGGAGAAATGAAAGACCTCATGGCCGATAGGGAATTGCACATTTTATTGGCACATGTCAATCTGGCCAATGCCGCCATTATGGCCTATTCCATGCGATTCAATGACAGCATTGTGGCCTATGTGGCGGGATGTGCGCTGCTCATGGCACAAGCCATTTGGCATCTGGTGGTGGGACTGCATGAGAGTCTGATTGATTTGCGCATGCATGACATTGCCGCCCATTTGGGAGGATTGATTGTCCTCATGTTTGTGGTCATTGTGTCAGTTCATGTGCATTGTGTGGTGGGATCCGTGGAACTGACCGATCAGGATGACATTGAATTTCGACAATCCTTTTCTCCGCTCAAGACGACGACCACTGCAGGAACTTTGGAGGACGAGGATGACGAGGATGACGAGGCAGATTGTGAACGCGGGGTTGACGTTTGTTAGAAACAAAATGTCTCAAAAGAAACGATGCACCGCAAAAGGTGGAGAGGGTTCAGCGGCACTGTCTCTGGTGAAAAAGCAAGCCCAACAAACAATTCACTAAAATTGGAAATGACACATTTTTTTAAGGTGCACCCTGTGCATTGCGGGTGTGAAACCAACAAATGAAAGAATTTTCTTTATTTAATTCGGAACCAATAGCATTAGGAAGAATCCAATCCATGGTGAGCCTTTCACAAAATGAAAGAGTTTGAAATTTGTGTGCAGTTGATGCCACACAAATGAACTTTTGGCATCAAGAGACTTTGCATTCAACATAGCTAGTGAGCAGGAAGCTAGATTGGTAGTGGCGACACTGCAAGCCATTGTTGCTGTAGTGGGCACTGCTGATGGCATTGAAAATGCTCTTCCATTTGTTTTGGCTCACTGCAGAAGTTTCTGAAGCATGTGGTGGGAAGCTCCCTGAAGGGATCAGCAGGTCAGCGAAACCCGCGCCCTATCAAACGCACGTTTGACGCTTTTTTGGCTAGCAGCACACCTCGGTCGCATCGGGCGGTGCGGTGCGGTAATGGCAGTAGCACTGTTGTTGGTGCTAGCTATAGTAGCACTCTTCGACAAAAGCTCATCAACTTCTTGCATAAATTAAAAGAGAGTGATTTAATTTAAGTTCTTGTGATTGTCTAGCTGAGTTGATTGGACTGAAACCGGGGCAAACAAAAGGGAATTCCGAATCAGAAGTGCTGGTTGTGAAGTCGATAGAGACCTTCTTCATCCCACAAGTAGCGGCGATTGTCGAGTGAGTGGTTTTTCATGCGCGTGCCACGAAGACAGAGGTTGGTGGCGCGGGCGACGGCGATGCTCATGCGAGATTTGACATAGCCAAAAGTGGAAGAGTAGGGACGCCTCCATTTTTCACTGAGGAGCTGAGCAATCCATTTGAGCGTGTTCATTGCTTCGGGGCCGAACATGCCATCAACGGACACAACAAAAGGAACAGTGGTATAGTAGCTGCATGGAAGAAGAAGAGTAGCTACCTGCTAACTAATAGCAATCAATTCATAAACTGGCGAAAGTGTTTTGTTATTATTGCATTTATTCGAACAGGCATTGATTTGCGAAAAGAAAGAGAGAGGGAGAGGTGCCACACGACTGATCCAACCGTTGATACTGTGCACCATGCCCGTGGTGATGGCATCGCAGCGCACGAGTCATGATAATGTTACCGGCACTACAGCACTGGACCAAGTGGTGCAACAACAATTGAATTCTTTGGATGATACGGACGCATATGCCTCGGTTTGGTCGGATCTGTTATCACGTCAAAGCAGTGCGGATGCTGCCGCACCTGGTTGGGGAGGACGTGGTCAAGGAGGACGAGGATTCAGCCGTCGAACCTATCAACCGCGTGATGTTGTGGTAGAAAATGTATCGTTGGAATATACAAGCGTCAAACAGCAGCAACAGCAGCAAGATTCGACTACCAACACCGACAGTGACCAACTGCAATTGCCCGCCAAAGTTTTGTTGGAACATGCCACTCTGAAATTATTGGCGGGTCATGTCTATGCCTTGGTAGGACGCAATGGAGTTGGAAAATCGACCTTGTTGCGCCGTATTCAAGCCGGAAAGATTCCTGGATTTCCTTCCCATATCGCTGTCTTGTACATTCCACAAGAGTTACCCTACTGGAAACCTACAAACAATACCAATTCCAGCGAGAACGAGAACGCGAACGGGGATGGCGAAACAAACACACCGGAAGCAGGACAACGATCACCACCATTGACAGTCTTGGAAGTTGTGCGACAAGAATTCATTAAATTTTCCAAACAAAACAATTCCAGTCTTGTGTATCAAATCGAGTTGTTGGAACAGGAACTGGAGGAAGTAACTGAGACTGAGGACGGGCCTGAACGCATGGAAGATATCTGTGAAGAATTGGCCAATCTACAAGATGCATTGGATCAGCATCAACATGAGGATGCGGCAGAAACCGGTACCAAAACGTGGTTGGAACACGCTAAAAATGCTTTGACATTTTTTGGTCTGGAGGATCACAGCAATGGCACTGTGAATATTCTAGACCGGTCCTACCACCAGTTGTCCCCTGGGCAACGTAAAAAGGTTACCTTGGCCGTGGCGTTGCTCTGTTCGTCGACAGTCTCCTCCAGCCAACAGTTATTGCTATGTCTGGATGAACCAACATCCCATTTGGACATACAAGGACTGATACAGCTACGACAATTTCTACAACAACAAACCAACACCAACGACAATCCTAACGACAGCAACACTAATCGAACTGTCTTGTTGGTGTCGCATGATACCGATCTTCTCAATGACGTTGCCACCGATGTCATTGTATTTTCTCATGTTCAAAAGACACTTTTGTATTTTCCTGGGAATTACAATGATTATCAACGACAATACGCACAACAACAATTGCATCTATTACGACAACAAGTGTCCCTCGACAAAAAACGACATCACATGGTACAAAATATTCATCATTTGCAAGAGCAACCCGCACCCAAACGTGGTGGCAATAAAAAGAAAGCCCAACGCATTGCCGCGCAACGAAAAAAATTGGAAAAAGTCGGTTTGGACAAAACACCACAAGGACATCGGTGGACGCAACAAAACGCCGGCACTGGTATCAAGGCGGGTGCATTGAACGGAGTCGATGCCTCGACGCGCAAAGATTTGTCCACGGCGGAGTTGCTGAAATTGGCGGAAGCATCCGTTCGACCTCCACCCGACAAGGCCGTTCAATTTGTGTACGTTTCTATAGGCAGCCTCAGGATAATCCCTCGCTCAATATGTCGAGCTTGCGTGTGTGCTCCTTTGGAAGTTTGTCTCGTGCACTCGTCTCAATAGTTGTCCTTGTGTCTCATTGCCCCCCCCCTTGTCGTTTCGTTCTTCTTGCTGAGCAGTTTTCGCAACACAACTTGCACATGGGGCGAACCTTTGATTACGGCGCTCGAGGTCGGGCATGCGCACAAAAGTACCCAGCAAACCGAGGAAGAGGGAACCCAGCCAACAATCCGCAATCCTAGTAATGAATCTCATTTCGTCATCACCAAGAAGCCGGGGTTTCTGTTTGATTGCGTAGATGTATGTATCAAGGAGGGTCATACATACTGTTTGTTAGGATCCAATGCCGCAGGCAAGAGTACACTGTTACGATTGCTTGCGAAAAAAGAGGAACCGGTGGAAGGATCCATTCATCATGCTCACAATGTCCAAGTAGCTTATTTTGGACAAGAAACAATGGACCAATTGCTGGAGGATGCGTCCCCATCACACGACCGCGGCGGTGTAACAGCACTCTCGTATTTAGCTTCCGCGTTCCCTCGCAAAACCGAACAAGAGTTGCGGGCGGAGCTAACAAATTTTGGCCTGAGTCCAGCGCAGGCCACGACCAACGTTCGTTTTCTGAGCGGCGGAGAGCGCTGCCGCCTGTGTCTGGCAACGCTCATGCTCGAAAATCCACAGGTATTTTGCTTGGATAATCCAACGACCAATTTGGATGTGGAGAGTGTCGATGCTTTGATATGCGGTCTGCAACAATGGAATGGTACAGTCGTCATGGCCAGCCACGATACCAACTTTATTCGATCATTGGAAGCGGAATGCGCCGTGCTGGTGGAAGAAGAAGGCAAACTGCGACGGGTAGAGGGGACAGTAGATGACTACGTGCGGGTCTTCAGCCACTGAGTGAATCATGACAGCTTCTTAAGCACCCGTACTCGTACACCCCAGGGACTGTAAATTCCTTCTGGTCAGTTTAGCACTTGATTGACAGGTTGGTAAGAGACTGGGCAATGAATGCCCGTTTCTACGGCTAGCGAGTTGCCTTCGCCATTTCTCTGACACCAGACCTGAGACAGCATGTGGAAGTTCCGAAAAATCATGGACCACAGAAGCCGAGTCCAAAAAGATTACAATACACTAGAATCAACTACTGCGCAACATATATTCGATTTGACGCTATGCTAGCTAGTAGACGCTCGACCAGCTATGGGGCGCTAGTTAGAAACGAAGGCAACGCATTCATCAAGAAAATCTCGTTGTTCAGCGTGAAAAGAACATTGAAAAGGTTCCCACATGCTAGCAATTTGGGCGCTGTTGATGTCGATATCATTAATTTCAAGTCCATGTCTCCTTCCTATCTATTAGTGTACATCTCGTGTATTCATTGATGCCACTTCGCACGAAAACCTGAAATACAGCCCCGATTCAAGGCACAAGGTTTTGCCACGTGTTGGTCAAGTTTTGCCTTTTGGGCAGCACTTTGACTACTAATACCCGGGTAGTAACTGCTGTACTTGCCACTAGTAGTAGAGGCGAATAGATATCATCATTTTCTTCTAGTTGTCGACCATGCATCGGATGGCACCAACAAGGTGGCAGATTTCTTATTTTTGGTTTTTTCGCTTTCTTTCTTGGACCCCACAAGTGGCCTCATTCCTATCCCCAGCATTGGCAGCGCCACCGTCCATCCAGCATGAGATATGTGCATCTACAAACAAGCTCAGTGTGTTACGACGTTTTACAGAAGAAAAAGTCGGTGAAACTGGAGAAGAATATGATGATGCCGACGTTGGTGGTAGCTCTTGGCGGCTAAAACGACTTTGCTTGTGTGGAGGATATGCTGTTCACGGTTTTATTTGTGAGACATTAGATGGGACTCGAACTGGATATTTGCTGAGTAATGACTGCCAACGCCTTAGCCTTCACGATGATGAGGAAATCCAAGGCCGTGGTTGTACATGGGTAAATATAAAAAAAACCTACCACAATTTCATTGTGGAAGTATCAGGGTATCATTTAAACCCTACGGCGGCGCCAAACTATCTATGCCATTCCCTAGCCATTAGATTCCAGTCCGGTCAAGTAATCAAGCTCGAGGGAAACCACATCGGCTGGCGAGGCGATTCGTTTTCCACAAGAGAGACGACGATGCTGGATGGCAATTTTTACGTCACCGGGCTCGAGTTTGTTGGTGGGCTTTGTACCGGCGTCCAGGGAAGAAAAACTGATTCTTCACTTAGTTCTGCCAACTGGCTACTAGGCACAACCCCCTGGAGCTCGTGGGGTGTGGAGCGTCCTTCTCCGGTGGACTGTCGGTGTTCCAGGCCCGTTTCTTACGTTTGCGTTACGTTGTCAAACTCGTTTGAGAAAACAGTTGAGTTACAATACTGTATTCGTCCTCGACTCAATCACTTCATCGACTTCTTGTGCCGCATGCAGACGTGGTTTTGAACTAAAGCTTGTTGCTTCACGAGCAGAGCTATTATGGTAGCTACAAGCTGCTACTAGACTACTAGCTAGCTAGTGAGACGTAAGAAAGTCGAGCTGCCTATTTAGTCGAAAATGTGGACAAGTTCTTCTCCGCCTGCTCATGCAACATGCAGTCGTGTGCGGGTCAACAAGAACAAAACACGTTTAGGATAATGAGCAAGTGCGAGTCTTCAGTGATCCTGCGCGACGATCCTCGCATTTCCTCTGCATGTTGGGTTCGCAGTTCTCACCTGCATGATACACCCCAATAATTGCGGCCCTATTTAGTAGCAGGTATTACCAGAATCAACACAAAGCTTGCTCACTGACTCGGAGTTGTAGCGATCGAGTGACATACAACAACCCAAAGTCTCTTCCCGGCTGAGGACCACAATACTGACGCAACTGCCTTTCAACGGGTTGGGGAGATAAGCATAAATAATCCAAGAAGCACTGGGTTGGTTTGAACAAGAGCAAAAGCAAAGCCGCTGCACAACGTGTGCCGCACAACACTGGACCTCAGGACGATCATGACAACCAACAACGGAGGAACGAAGAGCGAGATGGTCGCCACAGCGGCAGCTGTTGTCGCCGCGGTCTTCATGATCAAATCGTTTTGGTTCTCCAGCAAAGAAAAAAAGTTCACACATGGACCCAAACAAATGCCTCTGTTGGGCAATTTCAATCTTCTCCCGGATTTGTCCAAGGGAGAAACCTTTGATGATGTCTTACTTAAAGTATCTAAAGAATACGGAAGAGTGTTCTTGATGAATTATCCGCTTGTGTTAGGGAAAATGCTGGTAGTGGCAGACCCCGAACTTGCGAAGAAGATTTTTGTTACCAAAAATTGCGACAAGAGCAAACTTTATAAAGACCTATTTCCTATTCTGGGCAAAGGAAGTATTGTTACTCTCGAGGGAGGCAAGGAATGGTCCAATCTTCGCAAAACCTTCAATCCCGGCTTTACGCCAGCCTTTCTGAAAGATATGGTAACCACCATGGTGGAGAAATTGGACCGCTTTCTTGGGTGCATTGAAGCAAATGTCCAGCAAAACAAAGTTACCACCATGCTGGAGGTTTCTCAAATGTACACTTCGGATGTGATTCTAGCAGTTGCCTATGGTGAACACTGGGACTCTATAGAGCCTCATCCAGCTCGCGTCTACGAAGATGAAGCTGTGCACTTGTTTGCCCTGATGATTCAGAATCCTTTGCGCAATCTATTTGATTTTTATTCCAAGTACAAGTTGCGCTGTGCTGGAAAACGCGTCGACCAAGAAATGCGAAGTATCTTGGAAAGGCGATTGGCCGACATGAGCAAAAACAAGGAAGAAACAAATATATGTTCTCTAGCGATTAAATCCCTGCAAAAGGAAGATGGGTCCTTGTCGGAAGAAGACAAACTGTCCATTATTAGCAATCTCAAAACCTTTTACTTTGCTGGCCATGATACTACTGCCACAACGGTAAGTTTCGTTTGGAAGTCCCCTTTAATTGGGTGGTCCGTATTTTCTTTTCCTCACTTTCTTCTCGGCTTCTCTATCACACTCGTGCGATTTGAAAAGATCTCCTGGGCCATTTGGCTTCTCTCTCAGAATAACGAAATTTTATCCAAAGTCCGAGCGGAACTGAAGGAAAAGGATATCTGGAGTGACCTTAGCAAGGCTCCTCCTACCTACGATGATCTCCAAAAGTGTGAATACTTGGAGGCTGTCATCAAAGAAACACTCCGTTTGTATTCTCCAGCGACTGGTCTAACTCGAAGTTCCAGTGGCTTTACCGAAACATACAATGGATGCTCCTTAGAAGGTCCCATGTTTGATGTGAATGTTCACTTGATGCATCATCATCCAGACAATTGGAAGGAACCAGAAACCTTTCGGCCGGAACGCTTCTTGGATGGTAGCGAGGAAAATATCAACGCCAAGTTTTTCCCCTTTAGCCGCGGTCCGAGGGATTGTATTGGTAAGCACTTTGCCATTTTGGAAGCCAAGCTTGCCATTGCTGCTCTGGTTGTGCGCTATGATTTGGAATGCGCTGACGTGACAGACCGAATCAAGTATGCGGTCACCAATATCCCCTTGAAAGGATGCCCCGTCAGATTGCGACCCAGGGCAAAATGACTATGTTTAGACAATATGATTGTAGAATGCGTAAGATTATTGGTCAAATAGGTTCAGCTGTTTTTTAACACCCGACTAGTTATTAGATTGCAGTAGTGTCGTTAGTTACTAATAGTAGGAGCTATCCGGAGGACTCTTGTAGCAGATGGAACGAATATAAATATGAAAGTTTAAAGAACCGCTGAAGCTCATTGTGATCACGGGTTGACGTTGGTGAAAGCTGCGCCTTGGTGCCACTGCTTGCGCCATCTCCGATTTTTTCCACTCAGCTGTAAGGATTTGCAGATCGGGGTACACTTATGAGTGTGGAAGAAAAGATCCATTCCCTTTCTGCCTTTGTCTGTTCGGCCAAAAACCATCTCGCGCCGTGACGATCGATAGTGAATGGCAGGGTCGGTCAACTCAAAAGTGGGAGGCACCATGTCGTCATTAAAGACGCCTTGGAGATCGCATACCATGACCTTTTTGTTTGTGAAAAGATATGTGAAATGGGTGAACGCCTGAAGATAGTCAGATACTTTCTCGCCGTGGAATGAATCGACCGAGCCGCCACTTTGGCTTTCATCAGACGAGTCCTCTTCCTCCTCAGAGTCGCCTTCTTCAATCGCGCCAAGATCTGGTGTATCTTTGTTTCTCAGCTTTTTCAGTTCAAAGTCCACGTCGATTGGAACATGTGCCACACGACCATCAACTGTTCAAGCGTTGTCGTTCCATTTTGTCCAGGGAAATAGATCAGTATCTAGCATCTTCTCGACCAGAACACCTCGAGGGCCTCCCGGAAAAGTAGGGTCGTCAAGCAGTAGCACCGAGCAATCGAGAAAGACAACCTGCGGAGTGTATCGCTCGTCAAAAGAAGGAATGGCCTTGAGTCGCTTGTTGAACTCTTTTGCAAGATGAGACGCAAGACTCTGTGTCTCAAGGAACGTTTTATGGAACTCAACGTTTTCGTCCACCCTTTCCACTGCGTTTGTCTCCTTGGCAACCATCGACCCCAACACAAACTTACTAGGATTGGCGCCATCTGCTAGGAAGCAGCGGAAGGCATATCGTTCAGCACCCTTTCCATAGTATTTGGTAGAAAGCGCAAGATAGGGTGGATGCGACTGTTTACTTCCTCGGCGAATAAACTCAAAGTGGTTAAACTTTCTCCAAGCTCCTGGGGGCAGCGCACTCGACTTGAGGAATTGCCTGGTTTTAGGATCATAATGAGTGCGGTGCCCAACAATCTTATAGTAACGCCAGTCGTTGACGCTGGCTCTACCTTCCTCCCCAGAGAGATTTCTCATGGTATATTTTGATGCTCGCCCCTGCATCAAGGAAGTTCTCTACTCTGCCAGGCTAGTGACGAGGCTTGACACTGCAGAGCCAATTTCGTGTGAAAATTTGCTGCAGCACACGAATTCAGCCTTTGTCTCGGCCGAAGATTTCTTGGCTGCCTCTACCATTTCTCGAAGTACGGTGAAGTCGTGATATTCATCTCCGAAACCAATTGTGTGAACACAAAGCTGCACGCCGAACTTAGACGCTATCTGCTCCATCTTCGCGCAGATCTCGCGCTGGGCAGCAAGAGGAGTCCATCCCTTTTGCATTGCATCAGTTGGGGCTCCATCCGAAAGAAACAACAACGAGAGGGCACACTCACCACGGTTTCCTTTCGACAAGAGTGCTTCTGCAAGCTCCAAAGCGGGTATGTAATTGCTGTCCGCAGATAGACAGAGAGAGCTCTCCCTCATTCTAGATTGCTCTCGGTCCACAAAGTTTCGGTTGTCCCGCCGCGAAAGTATCTGATTGTAGAGCACCCAGTCACCCGGGCTTCTCTCTATTTTTACACTCGCGGTCCTGCTGAACTCTACAAGCGAGACAACATCAGTGTTGTTTGCTGTTCCATTGAAGAGCTGTTCCGCGATGAACTCGAGCGCAATGTTTGTATACGCTGCCGTTTGTCTATCCCTGTGAAGCTTGATGTCGTGAGTCATCATTGATCCGCTGTTATCCACCACTAACACGGTGTGCGATTTGCAGAGCTCAGGCTTGAGATCAAGGAGTTGCTTCGTTTTTGAGTGGGCCGCCCGTGCGGACATGTCCTCTGGTGCTGTGGCCAGGGGAGCGGGAAAGGCTGTGATCTCTTGACGCTGTGTGCTGTCGGTAATAAACACAATACCATCATATTCCACCTTCCAACGACCGCCATAAGCTCTACTCCGTGTCCCATACTTTAAGGCTTTCTGAAGATCTCTCTTGTCGATATCTCGTTGGTCACGCCTCAGACGGCCGTGCTCAGACGAGAGTACTGTAATCAGACTTGTTTGTTTGTTGGCATACATGGTGACCAGCCAGTTTTTATTTGGATCGTCGATTTCAAAGAAGACAAAAGTTGTATTGGTACATGCAGGAGGCGCATGTGTGCAGTCGCTGGCGACCCAGGATCCTTACGTATCTTTCCTTTCCAGAGTACACCTAGCTTTGAGTTTGTTCCTGGTACATATTTGAAATTTTCACCCCACGCAGAATCCATCGCGCCAGCCCCACCCGCGCCCTGATGACGCAGCATCATCAAAGAGGTTACGACGTATACTTGTCTACTGATACCCACGTTTCCAGCTTACTCCGCTTGCAGCTCATTTTTCTTCCCGCAAGACATATAGCACCAGTTAGTAGATAATATACTGATGATATAGAGTATTTGGTGTTGCATCAAATTGTTTTTTTTCAATGGAATGAATTGAATTTATCTAGACCTCTCGAAAGCGATTAATATATAATGTTGTATTGAATATGAATGCAGCTCGTAGATTTGAATCGCCGATTTCTTCTCCTGTGCACTTGTTCGTCCTGTCAGATTGGCTTGCTACCACCATCACTGCTTTGTTTCCTACTACATGAGTTCACGAATGGGAGGTGCCTGCTCGGCAGTCGCTCTGGCACTCGCTCGATCGTCGGCGGGTGTATAGTATTTGAAGTAGCCCCATCCCTTGTTGCGACATTCCTCTACTTCGGTGTCCGTGGCAGGTCGACACATGATGTGTATCTTGCCGGCGAGGCCCGTCACCAATTCGGTCGGATGGACCAATTCAAATTCCAAGGTATTGTTCAAATCGTCTTGATAAATACACGACGTGTTACTTTCATCCATCATTCCCGCGCCCGCATGTTTCCACAATAACACATCTCCTTGGACCAAGGACCATCCCAGTACATCTTGTTTGGCTTTTTTTTGCGCCGAAGTGGCAGCCGCATTTTTGACCTTGAACATGAGCCCCTTGGCGAGTTCATCCATTTCCATGCCATCAATGACAAATCCAGAGTGATGATGTTCATGATCGAAAATAGGTTCACGATAGTTGAATCTGCAACGAGAAAAAAGAGTAGAAAGACAGTTTTGCGTTAAGCAGCATGTATAGATGATTCTTCTTCCTTCCTGTGCGTATGAGCTTACCTCTGTTGGACGGGTTTGGTTTTGTGAATGTCCAGGGCATCTTTATCATCGGAACCACCCAATTTGACTTTTACGTAGGGATTATACACCTCATTGTTGCGGTTGCCGTCGGGCAAAAAGTCGGGACCCAAATTATCACATCCCAAAATTTCCACAAAGAGTCGGACGACGGTTTTGCCCTTGTCGGTCGTCACCAAGGGAGACTCGGGAATCTCGGCCGCCGGTGGATCGACCGAGGCTTGTGGATCCGTGGGTTCATCGTCCCCACGACGACGTTCGTTTTCTTCCACTTGACTGTTGTTTTCCAAGGTGGATGACTCGGAACCGTCGCGGTTGCTGTTGTTGTTGTTATTGTTGGGGCGAGACGAAGAAAAGAGGCGACCAAATACCATCTTGCAAAATGATTGTGAAATTACTATACGTGGATTGGTGTCTTTTTTGGCTCGACTGGGTGATGCTTGATATTTGTGAGCAACAACAAGATCCGATGCGCAAAATGTGCTGTGTACCTGACCGTATTATGAAGGATAAATGACAGCAAGAAAGGAGAAAAAGGTCCTTGCTCTTATAGTCTTATATGCACTTGGTTCGAGATACTCCAAATAACTTAAGAAGAAGAAGATACAACAATGACTTGGTTGTCCTGCTTTTGAGGGCAAAGAACTTAGTGACTGATCGGTAGTGTAGATGATGTTATGCTGGAACTTGTGTTGTCAGTAGTCACGATATGGCGAGGATGTAACTTGTTACACATCAATATCAATGGTCATGATGTACATGACGCTGTTGTCAAATGCCGGGTCATGGTCAACAACAAAAAGCAAAAAGAAGGATCATGACGATGACCTCTCAACTTCACCGTCAAAAGCGAACGCCAAACATGTGAGTGTTCGTTTCTGAAGCCGTAACCCATTTGCCTTGAACACTTGGTCTCACATAAGTTCGAAAATGATCATGTATTTTTGGGTAGGGATAGATATGTTTGGCGTATTTGGCGACCATACAAACATGGCTCATTTTTTGTGTTTGACGATTTGCGATTTAGGCTGCTACTTTACTACCACTCTAAGTAGTCTAGTAGATCTACTAGCTAGTAGTAAAGATCATAGTGTACAAATGGAGTCAGGAAATGATGAGTTATCTAAGATCCTGGACTGTTGGAGAACATTTCACATTGTTCATTCCAGAAGGGCCTGGCTTATTTTGGATTTGCACCCAATGGCTATTAGTAGCTGGATCCCTATTAAAATTGCCCACCTCGTGTGAAGACAAGCCCCAAAGAGGAGGGGTGTACTAGCTGTACAGAGAGAGGGCTTATCAAAGCAATGGACAAGGATGTGGTAAATAGCTCGGCCCAGCCCTTCCTTTTTCAAACGAATGAGGATTTATTGTGAACACAGGGAGATAGGAGTGCACATTTGAGCCACCGTCGAACGTTTCGTCCTTAGCTTCGTTCATAGCAGGCCCAATGGTGTCTTTATAAGTCGCACTTTTGTGAAGAGAAACTTTCGACAACGAAAAAAGGCAAGAGCCACTCACACCTGCCAACAAGGCTGCATTTGATGCCGCAAACACCTCATGGTGCTCGCACGCAAGTGCCAAGGATGCTGTCAGTGACTAGAGATACTGCTCTAGCTGCGCGCGATCTCTGCTGCCGTGTCACCGAAATATGCGAGTTGCTGGCATGGTGCCGGTACACAAGATCCGAGATCATTCCATTCGCACAGCCTTTTTTGCTGGGAGTTTCAATGACACACTATTACTATAGTTGCGTTTGTACAAGCCATAGATGTGAACCAGGGGGGCCGATACTAACGATATTGCCTTGACGTGACGATACAAGTTTGTCGTGTCACCCGCTTCCAACCTTGGCAAATAGACGCACAGTAATAGTACTTCCATGAACGTCCAAATCATATACTTGTTGTTGAACCACGTAAACGGAGGGACAAAGGGTGGTCTTGTTGTCCGTAATAAAAAGGCGACACTGGCCATGGCATGCATTGAATGAATGGTCAACCAAGGATGCTCGTGGTAGCGCATCCAATCGTGGACAAACATGGACAGACCCAAACACAACAAGGACCCATAAATGGCCACACCCACAGTATGGGACAAGCCCATGTTTTTGCGTTGGAGTGTCATGGTAAAGGAGGTCAATTGTGAAATAAAGACAATAAAGTACAATCCAGTATATCGCCGAACCGGACAATACATCAAATAACTCTTGGCAAAGAATTGGGCGTAGGAAAAATAAAATTTGACGACGGGTGGTGCGTCCAAGTCACGAATCGTTTGACTCTGGTATTTCCCCGACATAAAACTGGTGGTATCGGCGGCCAACATGACGAACATGGTAATGATATAATTGGCCACGTGAAAACGATGCAAGTGGTAGGTCTGTTCCATGTAAAAGACCGCCATGACGGCCAAAACGTAGCTGTTAAAAATGAGGGCATGCCATCGATATTCGGGCCAAATCCGATAGCCAGTCTTGATGCGTTGATTTGGGATCTGAAATAGAAATCCCGATGCATTGAGGGTCAAGTGCAACAAAATCGAGGGAATCGTCCAGTGTGGTTGCAGGGCAAATCCGCTGTCACTCTCGTTCAAGCCGTACAAGGCATTGCACATTCCAAGACGAACTAGGAACGTCAAGAGACAAAGAATTCCCAGTGTCTTGTGCACACGATAGGGATCCTCTTTGGTTATCAGCTTGGTCTTCCAAGACGACGATGGGTTGTTCTTATTGGCGGTGAGTTTGGACTTGCACATGTTGTTTCATTGATAAACGAGAGAAATGCGAGTAGCCAGCTGCTCAATTTCCTCAGGGTGGTGTTATTGGTTCATATATATACCTTCGACCTATCCACTTGAAAGAAGGGAGAGCTTGGTCCTGCTACGAATAGCTATATAGCTAGTTAGATGCTATTACGTGGCAAATATTCGGGTGGACCTTAGGTTCGGTGCTTCTAAAGAAAAAATGATGAGAATCCCATTGATTTCAAATTTATCCCTAGCACTATCTTCCCTATCTTTCTCGTGAATCAATGACGTTTCGGGGCTCATTTTTTGGCGGTGATTCACGTCCACTGATGATAAAGGGTGGATGCAGGCTTCATTTATTTGCACTGTAGCCCCGGTATCCCCGAGTATCTGACTAAGCATTAGTTTGTTACAAATACAGCGAACTCAAACACATAAAAGATCTATAATCAGTGTTTTATGTTTCAAAAACTATAACCGAATCATAACAATAGAAAAAGAAACCATGCCCAAACTCATTGGAAAAGGAACGACGGTCGTCGAATTTGAAGGCCTCAAGATTGAGGAACTGGCCGGCAATGTGGCTACCTCTAACGATACGCTCTCTGTCGCTCGTGTGACCGTGGCCACCCCCAGTGCCGAACCATGGTTGACATTGCACTATGACGAATGGATTTGTGTGTTGAAGGGTAAAATTGACTTCCAGTATGGCGACGGCCCAAACGTATTGGCCGCCCAAGAAGGCCAAACCATTTTTATTGCCGAGGGCGAACGATTTCGTCCCGTCTTTCCAGAAGGGAATACCGAATACATTGCGGTGTGTTTGCCAGCCTTTAAACCCGAACGATGCATTCGAGAAGAAGATACGGCCACCTCGACTGTGAGTCAGGGTCTTCAAGACTTGCACAGCAAGTCCAACACACCAAGCAAAAAGGCGGATGTTCCCGAATCCGAAATTATTTATCACATGTGTCAAAAATCACTGTGGGATCAAGCCGTGGCGGCTCATGTGGCCTATTATCCTCCCACCTTTGAACAAGATGGTTATTTTACCCACGCCACGGCCGTGCCGCAACGCCTTCTTGACGCGGCCAATCATTTTTATACGGCGACCGTAGGCGATTGGATTTGTTTGGAATTGAGTTGTTCTGCTCTGAAAGAAAAGGCGGGAATTATTACCAAATTTGAAGAAGCCAAACCCGTGGGTGACATTGGCACACCGGAGTCGTTTGAGCGTATGATTTATCCTCATATTTTTGGTGGCCTTCCTGCTCATATTGAAGGTGTGGTGACCAAGACCTTTCCCATGCGACGGGATGACAAGGGCAACTTTCTATCCATTGAAGGACTCACGACGGAATCTTGAGACAATAGTATCGTAAAGAAAGTTAAGGCTCTTTATTATTATTATTATGATTCGTTAATGATACAGCCATTTTATAAAGTATGAATGCTACTCTGTAGTAGCATTGCTTGCTGGTAGTAAGCGATGGAAGTCACATCTGCGTGCAGTTGCCCATGCAATGCAATGCATATCGTTGTTCTTAAATCACCGCAATGTACCGTGGTTCTTGTTGTAACGGAATCCCCCCGTCACAACCACCACCGTATTCATCGCCTTCTTCTTCGGTAGGTCCGTAATCCAACGTCGAGTAGCGGGAACACCAACTCTCTTCGAGATCGGGTAGTTCGTCGCGGTCGTCCTCTTTGCGGCCATCGAGTGGTTCTTGCGACGACGACGACGCTGCCGTAGCATAGAGGTAGCGAATCATGACCACCAAGGCCATGCTGGCCAATCCTCCCACGCTACAAACCAGGAGCACCAGTGCCACACCCATGAGAAGATCCCGCATACCAACACCGCTCCCGTCGGCAGGACTTTCTACTTGTTCCTGTTTCTTCTCGTCGTTGTCGTCTTGCTCCACAGGGTTGGGAGGATATTTCGTCGTCGTCGTCGTCGTCGTGGATGTTGTTGGAGCAGTCGTAGCTGTTGCGTCCAAGTCTGCTGCTGCTGAGTCTGAGTCTTCATCATCATTAGCAACATCCCCATGCCCAATCCTAATCGTAATGCTTTGACAATCCTTGACGGTCGTAAAGTGAAAGCCCGATAAAAAGTCGCGTCCCGTCGCACGAAGGCAAATTTCGTGCTCTCCCTCTTGCAAATCGGAAGCTACCGCTTCAAAGCTCACTTCCGTCGGCCCCGATCGTGGCAAGGCATCGGACAAATAATGGTCGTCGTGGTTCAATATCATGAAGGCTCCGCCATTGATTTGCAGGGTCATGGTCAGCAATTCGGTTTGAGTGCCCAACAAGGTGTCGGTAATGGCCGGCAAGACATGATGGGGATTGGGGACGTTCCAACAACGACCTCCATTTTGAGGAATCTCTTGCAAGTCATTCTTGTGGTTGTTGTGGGAGTTGTTGTTGTTGTCACACGAGGCATGATCCCCCACGGCAATGGCATGGACCATGGCTCCCGTTGCTTGACCCAACGCGGCAGCTACGGTGGAAACACTAGTGTCGTCGTCGTGGCCTTGTCGGTTCAAGACCTGATTCACATCTTGTCGTTGGTAGAGATGGAGGAGCGGGTCCACAGTCTCATCCTCCTTCTCTTGGTTGTGGATCACGCCAGAGCACTTGTCATGGCCACTGGCAAAGATAATGACGGTGGTCGTAGCAGTATTGTGCGGATCCAAGGCCACCTTGGAGGCCAACTCGAGGGCCAACTGACATGGAGTTTTGGTGGTGGTTGCGCTACTACTTGTTTTTGTGTGTGGTTGTCCTCTCAGAGACGACGACGACGACGACGAGGAAGATCCAGCCGTGGAAATGGCCTGAGAAATAAAAGGACTGGAAGGATGTTGCCATGGGGCAGTGACTTGGGCCTTGTGGTCATCAAACTCCACCACCGCCACCGCTTGGGCTGTCCCCGCGTCCTGGACGTGTGCGTGCAAGTGTTGATAAAAGGTTTGTTCGCACTCGAGCGCAGTACCACAAGAAGAGGAAGAAGAGAGGGGAGAGGGTGATGCTGCTGAAGATAAAGAGGAAGAGGAGGAGGTATCGTAGTAGTCAGAAAAGGGAGAGGATGCTCCTTGTCGTTGTTGAGGTTGTTGTGGTGGTGGTGGTGTACTACTAGTACTGTCTGACGCGTCTATAATGTAGAGGTAGGCCATCTCGGGAACTCCTAGACCTACATAGGCCTTGCCCTGAATGGTCACATCCATTCTCCTACTACTACTACTACTACTACTATTGCTGCTACTACTGTTTGTATAGTTGTTGTTGTCGAGTAGTGGAGAGTCGTAGTAGTTTGGCAGTTCCATCGACACCCCCAGCACATTGCCATTGGCAAAGTCCGCTTCCTTCTCGAGCAAGATCCGATGATGGAGGGTCCCTTCATTGTGGTACTCTTTGGCGTGGGACGGCAGTGGTTCGGCCATGGGCCCCACGGCGAATACCAAGCCTGCCAACCACCATCTCCTCTTTCGCAGAGGCGGAGATGGTACTAGTACCATGGCGGGCTATATATGTTATCTAAGTGTATACAGTAGTAGTACCTCTTTGTCTGTGTGTAGATTGTTTTAGTGTCAAGCCACAAGCAAGGCTAGGGGGCTGATATATAAGATTATAGTCGAATGGAATCCTACAGAGAAGGATGAGGGGTAAAGGCATATGAATATCACGTGTTAAATGCGGTTAGTAAGTTGGTAGGTGTGCTTATGATTTTGTTTGTTAGTTAACCTACCGGACTTGTACTGTACTACGACGTACTGGTACTGTACCACAGTACCACACCTGGTGTTATTGAGCAACCAGGGAGAGCTGCCACCCTGGCCAAAACTATTTGATAAGCCCACTGGCTGTTGTTCTAAGTAACGAACGTTATTAACCAACACCTACTACTACCGGTAGTAGGCGTGTTGGCCAAAAGAGAATTGCTATTTGTTAAGCCCAGTCGTCTAATGCTCAAAAATAGTAGCTACTGTGTGCATCTAAATGTCCCAGTAGTACTTGTCAACGTTAACAACGTTCACTTCTTGGGCTATGATTTTTGAAATGCATGAAGGAATCCACAAAGAAGCCGCACGTGCGACGACCGGCGAAGTCCCGTAGTACCACCCAGCACTACGGTACGTTGTACCTAGTACTGGAAAAGTTGCTGTAGTCATCGAAAGTCTCGAAATTTAAAGTGTACAATGCGAAGACTATCAAAACGCTACTAAGGAGTACTTCGGTTTCGAACAGACCGAGTGTATGGAACATACTGTACACAGAAGCAATTTTTGTCAGACGGTTATCGTAACAGCAAGAGTAAAGAAGCCATTTTATTCCTGTCGTGGAATTGATATGTACTGAAACCGTGATACTGTAATCATAGTCTAATCGTAATCTTAGGGGTGGAGTGGATAGACGACAGACGTAAGGTAAGACACATTTCAAGATCCCAACTTTTATCATTGATTCATTATATAGTTCACGCCTAATTAAGCCCATTTCTATGTTTAACACGGAGACTCGTATTCGAGATGCTAGTGAAAGAAATTTACGAGAGAAATAAGTAACGGGGTGAAGACCCGATACCATCGACTTCGAAATATTTAATACTTGTACCATAGTAGTGTGAAGACCGGATACCATCTGTTTAGTGCGACACGGCAGCTCAACTCAGTTGCGACTCCACTCGAGGCAGTGTCTATCTTTCGCATGAAAAAGAATCGATCCACGGTCCACGACTGTGCAGCTACTAGTGGTTGGTAACCCTGTTGTCCTGCTAATGCATTGCCAACTAATGCCAACTGACACCAGGAGCATTAGCATTAGCAATAGTTGGGCATTAGTTACTTAGGATTAGGGTTACTAACCGACTAAGGAACTGACCAACTGACCAAGGAACCAACTGACTAACTCAGCAACCAACTGACCAACTGACCAACTAACTGAATGACTGACTGGCCAAGCCAGTCAGCTGGTTGGTCAGTCAGTCAGTTGGTTCAGTTCGATCAGTCAATTTGGTTTGTTTCGCAAATCAAAATTGCCAGTTTTGGGGTGCGACGCAGCTTGGGATGACATTTGAACTGCCAAAAGTTGGCACTGGCCCACACAAACCTGCAACCAAAAGTTGAGAGTCAGAAGGTGAGACCAGAAAGAGTGCAGAACAACCTTCAAACATGTGAAAAAGAGTCAACAATGATTGAGTCATGACCAAAAACGCTCATTTTGGGGGTGCGCTGGTGCCAACCAATGCTGATGCTCAACTGATGCTGATGCTCGTCTTGAGCATTGCCTGCTGCGGCAATGCAATGATGCCCAACTGATGCTAATGCCAATGCTAGCATTGCCACACACTGTGTGCAGCGCTGCGTCGCAGCGCTGGTGCTTGGTGATGCTCGGAGTTGGAAACGCCAAGAAGCAAACAA
>Ga0163149_10002831_pt1 | contig 20331 bp, 20 predicted proteins | sample OliLakLV19MP5G1_FD_148604 | JGI IMG/M metagenome (GOLD analysis project Ga0163149, IMG submission 148604) | Freshwater microbial mat bacterial communities from Lake Vanda, McMurdo Dry Valleys, Antarctica - Oligotrophic Lake LV.19.MP5.G1 | ecosystem: Environmental > Aquatic > Freshwater > Lake >...
ATATCGATTTAACAAAAGGAATATGCGTAAGTGGCTTTTTAATGATGTGGTGCAGCGAATGATGAATCAAATACCACATCCTTACAAATATCTAAAAGCACTTTGCGTATATTCTACCTAATCCTATTCTTTTAAATGCTACTTTTTTGTGATTTAATATTAAAAATTAAAAATAGTTAAGTGATAAATTTCTTATCTCCGCCACTATAAAGCGTATACCATCAATCAGGATAAGAATAAAAACTCTAAGAAGCTTTTATTCTTAACGTACTACACCTGTTGGTTTTAAGAGATTCAATATAACTCAAATATTGGTTACAAGCCTATAACAAATTAATACTGTACTTTATAAAATATGCTGAAATAAAGAATCGAACAATACGTACGGGAACAACGATTTTTAAGAATGTAGCGGGAGAAAACTTAAAATATCCCGCTATGAAGCTAATCATAGCAAAAGGCAGCGGAGTAGTAGCAGCAAGAATAATAATCACCCATCCGTACTGCAAGAACATGTCGCCATATTTTTTAAATTTTTTCTGAAGTACTACCATTCTTGCAATTTTTGCAGCATTCAAATACCTTCCTGCTAAAAAGGCAAAAAATCCACATAGAGAAGATATAACGCCTAAAATAAGTACAATTAAAAAGTATTCTTCCCAGCCTTTGGATTGATAAATCATCATGAACAATTCCGCTGGAAAAATTCCTATAAATATTTCACTGAGAAAAAAAGCTAAACCTGTGATGGTATAATTATGGGATACCCGTTGAGCAAAATCGTTAAAATAACTTCCTGCATACTTGTTGATCAGGATATTAATAACAACAACCAGAAATAATACAAGAATTGTCCAAAATATTTTTTTGAGAACATATTTTTTAAAATCCGGCTTGTCTGTGTTATCAACTATATTTTTTTTCTTCTGATTCAATTATCAGTTTAATGTTTTTATTAATTTGATTATACTTTTTGCTTACACTCTTCCTGTTTATTTCTCAGGTTATTTACTGTGTGCGATAAATAAAGGCATATCCAATTCTTTCATTAAAATATCTCCCATACTGGTTTTAAACCAGCGGGACAGTTCGCTTCGATGGTAGGCACCTAACACCACCAATTCATTTTCTTTATGTTTTCGCAAATAAGCCAGGATTTGTTCCTCTGCATAGCCTTGAGTAATAGTATAAGTGGCTTTTGGAAAATGGTTCTTAATAAATTCTTTCATCAATTTATTATCCGGTAACCGATCATTATCCATTCTGTCATTTACCGTATAAACCACTACAGGTAAATCCTTGAAGTTGCCAAACAAATAGCTGAACATTTTCAATGCATACAAAGCAGAAGGCCCACCATTATACAGCAATACAATTTTATTAACTTCCTTAAAAACGTTGGGCACTACCAGTACAGGGCACTGAACATCACCCAGCAAATCTTTTATAAAACGGGTTGGTAATTTTTCTTTATATTTTGTAAACGTTTCATACTCGTTTATTATGATAAGGTCTGCAAACATACTTTCATGTTTTAGTTCCTGCAGAGCTATATTGGTATCCCTGTGAATGGAAAAAGTAATTTTTGCTTTTTCACAGGCTTTTTGAAACTCTATTACTGCTTTATCTCTTTTAACTTTGTCTTTCGCATCCAATTTTTTTATTACTGAATCATAGTTTTCATACGTTTTTATTATTTTAGTTACACTGTAGGTTCGGTAAATGAATTCGTCTAAGAAAACACCAACCAGGTTGGCATTGATAGCCTGTGCCATCTGTATAGCATAATCCAATGTGCTTTTCGACATTTTGTATCCATCAAAAACGGCTAAAAACTTTTTCATACTATATATTTAAGGTTGAGTGATAAAAACTGGTATACCTTATGTTTTTAAAATAATTTTCTATTAAGCAGGTATTGCCAGGAGGGAAATTCTTGTATGGTATGACATTTTCTTTGTCATACTCCGGTTAAAAATACTTTTCAGAAAAGTTCGCTTATGCGTTATCATTGCCATGATATCAATATGCTGTTCAAGTACGTATTCTTCAATTGTTTCCTCAAATCGATGGCCATCTAAATGAACAGACTTTATATCGGTATTCGGGTATTTGATTTTAAGTTTATCTTCATAAGAAGTGACCCCCCTTTTATCTTTTAAATAGTCAACAGCTTCGGCTGAATCTACGTCAGTAAATATGGCTACACATACCATGGCATTAAATAATTCTGCCAGTTCAAACACAGACCTGACCGTGTCAGGCTGCTCTTCAAAATTATTTACCATCAACAATATTTTTTTAGGAGTATCCCATTCACTCAAAAGCGGAACTGCCATCACTGGCGTGCTTGTCTTTCCAATGATACCGGCCGTTATGCTCCCAAGAATTTTTTCCTGAAGCCCTGCAGCACCAAGGGTGCCCATTATAATAAGGTCAGCATGAAACTCTGCGGAAGCCTGCAGAATGGCATCAGTTATTTTGCCTTTGTACAACTTAGGATGTACTAAAATTTTTTCAGCACTTTCAATACTACTTTTTAATAAAAATAAATTCTCATTTGCATCATCACTTAATACCTGATTCTGTTCTTGATATATGGCTTGGTTGTCTTTGAAAATAGTATCAATGAAATCACTGGCATGTATCAGGTAGATATCTGCATTTGCTTGTTTAGCAATTTGAACGCCAAAATCGAGGGCTTTGTTGGCATTCAAAGAAAAGTCGGTTGGTATTAAAATTTTTTTCATCTTGAATAAATTTTCGTGAACAGTAATTAAATAGGAGTAATAGCCTGACCATTAATTCTCCCTGCTTCTTGAATAGAAATAAACTTAAATAAGAAAAACGCAGTTGCGGATATAAACTGCTACGCCAACACTTCGGGGAGGGGAATGAGAGATAGGGTTTTCTTCAATAACAAATGAAAAATTAATTGGGGGTATTTTAATATATGATGCTTGCATTTCAACCGCAATCAAATTCCCCATTTGAATGACTGATTTAGCGTTCTTCTGGTCAGCATTATTTTTTATGAGCTTAACCTTATCTTCGCAGCTACCTTTTCCCTTATCATCAATTTTTATCATCCCACATTTGCTACATGAATTATTATTCTTACCACCAATCCCCCAATCAGAAATATCACCTATGCAATAATGTACATGAACGATAACACCGGTAGATGTAGTAATATAAACAATGGCTAGTATTGCAACAAGGAGATTCTTCATCTATATTAAAAAAGGTATATATCTATATACTCTATTCATCTATTTTTTAAGAAAATCTTTATATATAAAGAAACAAAATACAACATACTAAAACATGAGGGAGATCAGTCCTTTCTATGATTTTTATACCCCTTTTCAATATTTTTAAGAAAGCTTAACTACAGCTACAGTTTTTTATACGATCATATCGATCTTATTTTTTCGCATAGTTGAATCCTTTTCGGCCATCTAAATCAAAAGACACATCAACATATGCTACAATTCCTTATTTCCCATCAGCATGATTTGCACCAGATAATCACCCATCATCGTGTTCATCTTTCTACGTAGTTAGTTCAGAAATAGTATACTGCGTATTACTAAACTCATTTCTGAGACGATCCGTTTTAATTTGCTGGGACGAAGTAATTTCCGCTTCCTTTTTTCCAAGGTCCACTGTTACGGATGTTACCCCTGAAACTGCCGACAATTTACTTTTAACTGTTGAAACACAGCCGCCGCAGCTCATACCACCGATATGGTAAGTGTGTGAAATTAAATTTTCCATGATTTTTGAATTGATAAATTTGTTTTTGTGATTTAAACGATTATTCAAATTTTTCTCGATTTGACTACTTTATTTCTTTAAGCGAACCAAAACGACAAAATCTAATTAGGGAAATTTCTACATTTTCGCCATAGTGCTGCATTCTTCTTCACACTTGCGGCAAGCCTCTGCACATTTTTTGCAATGTTCGTTTGAATGTTTTTCACATTCAACAGCACAAGCATCACAAATTTCTGCACATTCTTTACATAGATGAGCGGCGTGTTCTCCGCCTATGCTCATTAGTTGGGCAGCTGAGAAACAAACTGCCGCACATTGTCTGTTCAGCTGAATACACTGAACAAGTGCTTTAATATTATCTTCCTGCAAACATTCTGTTGTACAATGATTACATTCTACTGCACATGCTAAACAAGCATCCATGCAGGATTGAAATTTCTGGTGACTCATTTTAATAAATTATTTATTTTTTCTTCAGTAACACTGTTGCCTGTTCTTCAGTTTCACTGTTACCCGGTTAAATTAATTTTTCTATATTAATTCCTTTCCGCACTTGCGACATTTACCCGGCTTGTCTGATTTTACTTCCGGATGCATCGTGCAGGTATAAGTTCCTTAGTTCATGTTTTCTTGTGAGCCGTGCTTTACGCTATAAAACAATAATTCATTTTGATTTTTTTTATTTTTTTGATTATTCATTCCTTACAATTTCCACCGAATATTTTGCATCTAGCGTAATTGCCTGAGAAAACGATCCGGCAAGAAAACTTGCGACAGCTCCATGACCATGTGAACTAACCAAAATCAGGTCGGCTCCAAAAGTTTTTGGTTGATCCAGGATAACTACTTTTTGAGAGCCTTCAATTGCAGCCATAGTAATAGTTGAGGTTGAGTTTTTATCATGCAGGTATTTAGAAGTATCTTTAGTTCCTTTCTCAGCGGTGTTTTGCGCAACATGTCTGCTATCTTCATAAAAATTGCCAAGCCCCCAAAATTGTGTAGGTATTGACAATACTATTGGTGAAATATCAAAAGCAGAAACTACATGAATTTTAGTGTCGGATGAAAGAAGTCTGTTGCCCAATTCCTATACCACTGTTTGGTTACAGTCAGCCCCATCTATTGTAAATAGTATTTTCATTGCTATCAGGGTTGGCTTATTGATTGATTTTCGTTTGCAAAATTGTTCTTTCTGGCTGTCACCTTTTAATTCTTCTTCGCCACAAAAGGACAATAATTAATACAATAGCAAGCGGAATCAGCCACATACCCCAACCCATTCCCCAGTTCCAGTAATTATTGTGCATTATGTTATTTTTACTTAATTATTACAACAAAAGTTAACTAATCCATATTCATCCCCGGCCATCTTACTGCATTTTCATTTTACTATCATCCATCGTTTTACTTTCTTTCATCTTAACCAAATCCATTCCGCATTTGGGACATTTTCCGGGTGTTGCAGATTTTACTTCCGGGTGCATTGGACAAGTATACATTGTACCGGCTGTCATATTCATCTCTTTCATCATTTTCATCATCATTGGTTTTTGCTCCATCATATTCATCATTTTTTTACACATGGCAGTATCTTTATCTGCCATATTCATCATATTTTCCATCATCATATTCATCATAGCCGGGTCTTTCATCATGCCTTCTCCCATCATTTGCTTTGTGCTATCGCTGTTCATCATCACCTGCATCAGTTCCGCATGGTAAGCCGGATTATGTATAATAGCGGTTGTAACTTCCTTACGCTGCGTATCATCTTTTAGATAATCATCAACCGTTTGTTTTGAATTGCAGGAAGGAAGGATGCTCATTGCAGCTGCAATAAAGGTTGAAAGAATGATTAACTTTTTCATTTTTAGTTTTTTAGACTTTGTTAGCCACGAGAAAGATTGATTGCTTTATCCGGAAAAGGGTTATAATTCTCTTGTTATAAGTTGCATCTTTCAAACATTTTGAATAGTAATTCCTTTTAAATGTGAGTGATGTTGTTATTATTAAGTATACTAAATATAATGCCATGATAGGATTGTCTTAAAAGCTGAATTGTATACGAGAAATGGGAATATCGGGGAATACTTTCCTCACATTACACACCGGGTTGGGGAGCAATTGCTTGTATCTTTACTTTACACAAACCACAAATTCTCTTTTCCAAACTCCTGCAGCTTATCAAAGCTGAAATATGGGTAAATCTCAGCCATCATTTCCGGGTATTTAATGGTAACCGTTAGGTTTTGCTCGCTTTGTATCCAACCCTTTTGTGATGTCAGTTGTAGATACGTTGCCCCACACTTAATAGGTTTGAAAAAAGAATTTTAATCTATTCTGATCAAACTCTACACTAAACTAAAAAAAGAAGAAAATAAGGGAAGGTAGAGGGACTTATATTGTGCAGGCGGTTGCCACACTTCGATCTTGTTACATCGGGATCCAGTATCCAGTCGAATTTGCCCTACTCTTCATCCATCGGCTCGCCAATAATAGTGACTCCCTTCTTTCAACATTGCAAGGAAAGCAAGCAGATCATGTACAAAAAAAATCAGCATCACGGGTTTTTCGCCGGGAGCGAAATAGTCTGAATCGTTTTTAACAAAAGAAAGCACATTAGAGCCCGGCCTTTGACTGCCATCTGTCGGGATAAAGGGCCAGTCGGTATAAGTTGTGCCCTTAAAAGAAATACCGAGATGCTTCTCGTACCAGGCCACCAATCCCCTGGGATCGCTCGCTTTTATAAAAAGGGCCTCTAAGGCCAATTACCCTTTCCATACTGTTGATTTGAATTAAAAGTACAAGAATTTAAACCAGTTCCGCCTGCTGGAATCCGTCCAAAATTTTTTACATTTGCTGTATAATGTTTAACCCCAGCAACGATTTACAAACAGACAGCCTTGAAGAAATGGATGTGCTGACTTTAACGGAAGATCCCTGCAATCTTATTGTTTGGAACGATGAAGTCAATACTTTTGAGTGGGTGATTGAGACCCTGATGGAGATCTGCGGCCACTCTCAGGAACAGGCCGAACAATGTGCCTATATCATTCACTTCCAGGGAAAATATGCCGTGAAGAACGGCAGATTCGACGACCTTAAACCTCAACGTGATGCCATTTCTGAACGTGGTATTAATGCTACGGTAGAAGTAATAGCCGGGTAATTCCTCACTTGGACATGGCAATTTTTGCACTTGATAATGAATTAGTCTTCCCACCTGTACATGCAGCAGAGCCGGATGGGTTATTGGCCATGGGTGGTGATCTTTCTACAGAAAGATTATTACTGGCCTATCGTCTGGGCATTTTTCCCTGGTATGAAGGTGATATCATTTTATGGTGGAGCCCGAATCCGCGGTTTGTATTGTTCCCAACTGAATTAAAAGTGAGCAAAAGCATACGGCCATTGCTGAACAGAGACGCATTCGAATTCACGACGAATAAAGCGTTTACACAGGTCATTCAGCATTGCAAAGCAACAAGCCGGCCGGGACAGGATGGCACCTGGATCACCGATGAAGTAGAAAAAGCTTATGTCAGGCTGCATGAATTGGGCTATGCATATAGTGCGGAAGTATGGAAAAATGGAGAATTGGTTGGGGGACTCTATGGTATCAAAATGGGAAAAGTCTTTTTTGGCGAAAGCATGTTTAGCCAGGTAAGCAATGCATCCCGCTATGCTTTTATCAAATATGTTCAGCAATTACAACAGGAAGGGATCGAACTGGTCGATTGCCAGGTGTACACCGAATATCTCGAAAGCCTGGGAGCCCGGATGATCGACCGGGCAGCATTTTCGCAACTACTACAACAATTAATTAGTGACAATTAACTGTACTTTCTTATCCCTTACGTACCAGGCTTCCTGGAAATGACAGGCATTGCGATGGCAGGGTTCCTGGTCTTTTCCATTATGGCTACAACTATTCAGGCATTGCCCGCAGGCAGAATAAAGCACCAACTCCTGTTTTGAAAAATAAAAAAAAGGCAACGAATCAACTGAATACCGGGAATAGTAATTGTATGATAAAGAATCCTTTGCTTCTTTATATTTTTCCAGGTCCGCCCGGGTATACCGGTATAATGAAAAAATTTTGTGATACATAGAATCAGTGCTAATAGCATAGATTAAGGTCCGGTTATGCCTTATCAATTTTTCCATATATTAATGGGGATTGTAGCTGACTTCTGGCAATGAGATTAGCTTATCCAGGTTTGGTGGGCGGCTTTTTAAAAATGCTTCAACGGATTTTTCGCTTTGGGCAAAACCAAAAGCCGGGATAACCAGCAACAAAAAAAGCATCTTTCTCATTCAAGGGTTTTGAAAAAGATGCTTTGATCAATATAATTACATACTAAAATTTCGAGCCGAGATAATGCGGGAGCATGGCCCTCCAGGTGTTCCAGTCATGGGGCCACTCCTGCCCCCACACATCCAGTTCATACCAAATACCTTTATCGTAGAGCACTTTGGCAAAACGGCCACTGGCACCCGGATCCTCATAGTTACCGCTGCCGGTAAGAATATGGATATGCTGACTTTTACGGATCTGTTCCAGAATATTATGATCCGCCAGGTTTTTCATATAATGCTCAGGGCTATTAAAATAAGCATCATCATCAAAATAGCCTTTGGTGTATTCAGACAGGTCGTAAACCCCACTCATGGCGATCACACCGTTGATCAGGTCTGGTCTTTTCAAAAACAAATTCATACTGTGCAATGCGCCAAAGGAAGCACCACAGGTAATGATCGGTGTTTCCCAGCTCGTATTATTTCGTATAAATGGCACCACTTCGTTAAACACATAATCATTCCATTGCTGGTGCCGGATTGATTTATCCCGGGGATTCATCTGATTGTTCATCCAACTGTCGTTGTTAATGCTATCGATAGAGAACACCCTTACTATACCACTGTCGATGAAGGGCGCCAGGTGGTCCATCAGCTGAAAACGTTCATACTCCAGGTAATCGGCGGCAGCAGTGGGTACCAGCAGGAGGGCAAAACCATAATCGCCGTAGCTGGCAATGGGCATTTCTTTATTCAGAGAGGGGCTGTACCAGGAAGCTAATTCTCTTTTCATGTGTCAGTCATTTTTTTATCAACTTCATGCAAGTGGCTATAATCATTCTTGCCGGTTTATTATGAACCGGGTGGCCTTACTTGTGCAATTGGTTGGGTTGTAGAATCATAACAGTGAAGACACGAATATAATTTTAAAAAAGCATTGCCGGGACCAGCAGCAGAAAATCTTGCCCGGAACAAAGAAAACGTTTAAATGAAACATTCGTAAAAAATATTAGAATCTGAACACAGTAATACTACTTTGCTATTTTAGTATTTTTACTATTTTTAATTTTTAATGACCCTAATTACCGTCTACTTTTGAAAATGCCCTGGTTGTCATAGTTTATTGCTCAAACCGGTTAATAGGCAGGTTATTATTTTTAGCACCCGGTATCTGTTGAACTATATTAATGATTGAAAAGAAGAATGACCCGATTCGTTTTATACTGGTAGATGATCATCAATTGGTCCGTGAAGCACGGAAGATGCTCTTAGAAAATAATCCCCGGTTCCAGATGGTACCCGATCCCGGGAACTGGCAGGATGGTATCAACTAAGCCCGGGAATTTATTCCCGATACCCTGTTAGTTGACATTAATATGTACCCGGTAAATGGCTTTGCGGTGACCGAGCAGGTCATGGAAACCCATCCTTCGATCAAAATCATTGGCCTGTCAGTGAACAACCAACCAAAGTATGCATCCAAAATGACTGAATTGGGTGCCCGTAGCTACCTGACCAAGACCTCAACGATCCAAGAGACCAGTCATGCAATACTGAAAGTACACCGGGGCGAGTTCGATATCTGCAAAGAAATAAGAAGAAACATGCCTCCTACTGAATAAGCAGCCTGCTTACAACTGCCTTTTCGTCATCTACGCAAAACCCGGTAAATTTGCCGCCTTACTGGTACACCCGGCCTGTTTTAAAAAGGCCACCTGCCAAAATAGTAAGGAATTTCGTATGGAACTGAGCAAAAACTTTGAACACGGCAGTGCAGAACAGAAATGGTACCAACACTGGTTGGATAAAAATTATTTTCACAGCGAACCTGATAGCCGGGAGCCTTATACCATAGTAATACCCCCGCCCAATGTAACCGGTGTGTTGCACATGGGCCACTGCCTCAACAATACGATACAGGATATATTGGTACGCCGCGCCAGGATGCAGGGAAAAAATGCCTGCTGGGTGCCTGGTACTGACCATGCTTCCATTGCTACCGAAGCTAAAGTGGTACAAATGCTCCGGGAAAAAGGCATTGCCAAATCATCACTAAGCAGGGAAGATTTTTTGAAATATGCCTGGGAATGGAAAGAGAAATACGGCGGTATCATTTTGCAGCAGTTGAAAAAGATGGGATGTAGTTTAGATTGGGACAGAACGTCCTTCACCATGGATGATGATTATTACAAAGCTGTAATAAAGATATTTACCGACCTGCATCAGAAAGGACTTATTTACCGTGGTAAAAGAATGGTGAACTGGGATCCCGTGAGCCAAACAGCCCTCAGTGATGAAGAAGTTATTTTCAAAGAAGTTGATTCCAAACTATACTACGTCACTTATAAACTTATTGATGGTAGTGGCAGCATGACGGTAGCTACCACCCGGCCTGAAACAATTTTGGGTGATGTGGCCATCTTTGTAAATCCGGCGGATGAACGATATACGCAGCAGGTCGGCAAGCAGGTATTCGTTCCCCTTATCAACCGAAAAATACCCATCATTGCCGACGAGTATGTAACAACAGATTTTGGAACCGGTGCTTTGAAAGTAACTCCTGCGCATGACAAGAACGATAACATGCTGGGAGTAAAACATCAGCTGCGGTCAATTGATACACTTGATGACACCGGGAAATTCAGTGTTCAGGAATTAATGGAAGACAATCCTTCAGAACAAGTTTTGTCGTATGTGGGTATTGATCGTTTTGTACTTAGAAAAAAAATCGCCGAAGATATCGCCGCTTTGGGACAATTGGAAAAGACAGAAGATTACCAGGGACAGGTGGGGACCAGTGAACGTACAGGGGCCATCATTGAAAACAAGCTTTCCCTGCAATGGTTTTTGAATATGAAACTTTTCCTGGAAAGAAACCCGGAGATACTTGAAAATGTAATGAATGATACCATTACTTTTTACCCGGCCAAACTAAAAAACACGTATAATCACTGGCTGGAAAATATTAAAGACTGGTGCATCAGCCGCCAGCTTTGGTGGGGACAACGTATACCTGCCTGGTATGATGAAGAAGGGAATGTATATGTTGCGCAAAGCCTGGAAGAAGTTCATCTGCAAAACCCTGCCACCAGGAATCTTAAATTGGTACAGGATGAAGATGTATTAGATACCTGGTTTAGCAGTTGGCTCTGGCCGATGGAAGTATTTAAAGGAATAAGCAATCCCGATAACAAAGAAGCAGGTTATTATTACCCTTCTACCACTTTAGTAACCGGGCAAGACATTATTTTCTTTTGGGTGGCCCGGATGATCATGGCCGGTTATGAATACAAGAAGGAGCAGCCTTTCAGGGATGTATATTTTACCGGTATGGTTCGGGATAAGCAGGGACGCAAGATGAGTAAACAATTGGGCAACTCACCCGATCTGCTGGAGATGATCGAAAAAGATGGCGCCGATGCTGTTCGCTTTGGCATCCTGATCTCCTCTCCTGCCGGAAATGACCTGATGTGGGATCAATCCGGTAATGAGCAGGGAAGATTTTTCATCAATAAAATGTGGAATGCTTTAAAATTAGTCCGGAGTTGGGAGTCGAGAGTCGGAAGTCAGGCCATGCCTAATACTTTTTCGATAGATTGGTTTGAGAATCGTCTCAACGAAGTAAGGATTCAATTAGATGAACAGTTTAAAGATTTCCGGCTTAGTGAATCGCTGAAAACGATCTATTCTCTTATATGGGATGATTTCTGCAGCTGGTATCTAGAATGGGTGAAGCCCGGTTTTGAACAACCTATCGATAAAGCTGTATATGAGAAGACTGTTGGCTTCTTTGAAGAATTGATGCAATTACTGCATCCTTTCCTGCCCTTTATTACGGAAGAGATATATCATCAGCTAAAAGAAAGAAAGGATGATCTGACGGTAAAACAATACCCGGCGGTAAACCCTGCTGATGCTGCCATTTTATCGAATGCATCTTTATTAAAACAAGTTATCACAGCTATCCGTGATGCCAGGATTAAAAATCAATTAAAACCAAAAGAGCCTATCCGGCTTCATATTCTTACTGACAATATTGAAACGTACAAATCAATCGAAAGCATTTTACTGAAACAGGTCAATGCTGAAGCTGTTTCCTACACGTCTGCTTCTGTTGCCAACAGTATTACGGTTGTAGTCCAAAAAGATAAATTCTTTATTGAAACAACAACGGTACTCGATACAGCCTCCCAAAAAGAACAGTTACAAAAAGATCTTACTTACCTGAAGGGCTTTTTAGTATCCGTAGAAAAGAAACTTGGGAATGAACGTTTTGTTCAGAGCGCCAAACCGGAAGTGATCGATATCGAACGAAAGAAAAAGGCGGATGCTGAAGAAAAGATAAAGGTGATCGAGGAAAGCCTTGCTTCGCTTTAGTTGTGAATTCTGAACTGCGAGTTATGAGACTCTTATTCAATCATTCCGCATTATTTTTAAAAAAATTTTGATAAACCGACCTTAAGCCCTTCCTGCGGAGGGATTTGGGGAGACCTTGACTTACCTCGGAATTATACTTACCGGCAACACAAACTCATACACAGTTCCCTTGAAACCATCAAACTGATCCCGGTCCAATAAACGGCTTACCCGGAAACCGAATGTCAGCGGGTACTGGTTCCACCATTTGGTATCAATAAAGAACTCGGCACCTGCACTGCGCTGATCCCTTGTTGCTTTTTTATCACTTACTTTGGTAAAATCATAGAAAACATTTGCTCTCAATCGCTGCAGGTAAAGAATGTTTCCAAAACCCCAGTCAGGGTATAGCAATGGCAAATGGTAATTTGCCGATACCCGCCACATTCTTGGAAAATAACGTCCCGTATATCCGCGGGAGTAAGCAAAGCGGTTCCCTAATAAAATCTGTCGCAATGTATCTCTTTCCTGAAAAGAACCTGTGAGCAACAGATTATGTGTAGATAAGAAGCCCGGTAGATATAAAGATCCACTGGCATTTACCTGGTTGCCCTCATATTGAGTGATCGCATGACGATAGGTAGCTGATACTGCATAGGCAAATCGTGGATAAATATGCTGTACAGCCGTTTGCACCTGCTCACTCCAGGAAATAAAATGCTGTAGGTAGCTATAAGAAGTATTCCCCAGCGAATCTTTAAAGAAGCCCCTGTTGAATTCGTTGCGCAGCACATAATTGCTTCCGATATTGAAATTCTTAAAGGTCTGCCCGCTGGTGATCCGCAATGGAATATTAAGCCCAACCCGGGAATCTAGCTGGTTCCACTGGCGGAGTTTATTACCCGTAAAACCTTCCCGGTTAAAGGTTAATTCCGTTCCCAGGCTGAGAAAAGGGAAAAGCGCCCCATACACCGTGCTAAAACCAACGGCACTTGTTTGCTCATTCTGGTTGTATAAATAATACAATTCAGTCTGCAGCGTATTCAGCACATTCTCTCCATACAAAGAGAAGGTAAAGATCGGATCTTCATAATAGGGCCGCCAGCTATGAAAATTCAGGAGCTTTGTTCCTTTTTTATACTTTGTAACAGGAAAATTTCGTTGAGGTATTTTATTCAGCAACACATCGCCATATTCATTACCATGGCTGACGGTGAACTTGTCTGTTAATTTCTCTGCTACCGCTGTGCTGACCTCATTCCATTTAATATCTTTCTCATCCATTTGCTTCAGCTGGTATCCTTCTGCCGTAAATACAGACCAGGTTACTTTACCATTACCGGCGTTGGGATAATAATTACCCAGTGGTCCGTCGCTGATCTTGAATATCTTTTTATCGTTCATACGAAGGGCAAATACATCATCGTTGCCTTCATAGGATGCCGTAAAATATATAAGTCCGTTATAAACACAGGGGTATCCAACTACATTAAAGGACGGTGGGGTCAGCCGTATCGTATTACCCGTTGCGATCTCAGCTGTTGCCAGCGCCATCTTCCCATCTCCCAATCGTACAGCTGTAACGAGTAAAGTTTCATCAATAAATTTGGGATCGGTAAACAAACTGATCTCTGAAGAATGGATCGCTTTTATCACCTGCCCATTGTCTGCGTCGATTATATGTAACTCACTTCTTCCGTTGGTAGCTACTTGTACCGCAGCCACTTTTGATCCGTCGGCAGAGATATCAGGCGTAAAATATTTTGATTTGCTCGTGATTTTCTTTTGCTGTCCTGTTTGTACATCAATCACTTTGATCACACTGTAATCCTTCCAACCCCAGCGGGCATCGGTTTGATAAGCAGCATACACGATCTTACCATTGCGATAAGAGAACTGTTCATCAATAGCAATATCCTTTATCTTTACTTTATGCTCCCCGCTGGCATCTTTCCTATAAAAAGTGGGGCGCTGCCGGTAGGTTGATTTCAGGTATACCAGAGACTCTGCACCTGCAGCATAGGGAAAATAATAGTTGCTCACATAACTTTTCTTAAGCGGTAACAGGAATTCATCCCTGTTAACAGCTACCCTTTCCGCATTTTTTTTATAGGAAGTAAAAGCCTGTTCGCGGAAAGTCTTATAATCAACCCCGGCGTGCTGCTGAATGGCTTTTTGAAAGGGGTAGAACAATCCTTTATATGCACTGGCATCCTTTGTTACCCTTGCCCAGAAATCTGTACCATATTTTTCCCGTCCATAATTAACCAGCAGGTAACCTAAATTATAATGGTTGGGAACATAATCTTTAAAAGATCCATTCCGCAATTTCATCCAGGAATATTTTTTTCCTGATTGCCATAGAGATGGGTAAGCATTCAGGAAAAGCGGCAAACGGCCCCTGCCCTGTTTTGTCAATACGGTCTCATTATACACTGCATCGCCTTCGTAAAACCAATCGGGTATGGATGCATTGATGGCCAGCGCATATCCCTCCTCGCCAAACAAGGTTTTCATCAGCTTACTCAACCCGTTATTAAAATTATTGAACTGCTGTACATGGCGGTATTCATGCAAAGCCAGTTGATCACCCCAGGGAATACTTCCCTGCGCAAAATTATTCGGATCGGGGGTTAGAAAAAATTCACTGCGGTATGGACCTAATTGAACATACCCGTTGGGAATAGTCGTCTGATTTTGTAAAACAATATTTATCTTTTTCAACTGGCTGCCTAATGACATCGGTTGTTGTCCCGCCAGGTAATGAATAATGGATGCAGTTCTGTTAGCCTGGCTATCGAGGCCCACGGGGAAAATAATTCTAACTGAATCGGTATTGATCTGTTTCCATTGATGAGAAGGTGGATTTCCGCCAAACTGTTGTGCCCCGGCAAAAACCGTACTGAGCAATATGCAACCAATGATGGACAGTTTTCGCATGTGGGGGATTTATTATTTATAGGGAAGTTACAAAACAATGTGAATCAACATTCAGGCAAACTGAGCGGAACATTAATAGCTAATCCGCCGTCAGCTGTTTCTTTGTATTTAAAGTCCATGTCTTTGGCTGTATCCCACATGGTTTTTATCACCGCATCCAATGATACTTTGGCGAAATCGGGAGTGCTTTGCAGGGCCAATTGAGAAGCTGTAATAGCTTTGATAGCACCCATGGTATTTCTTTCAATGCAGGGCACTTGAACCAATCCACCAATCGGATCACATGTCAACCCAAGGTGATGTTCCATCGCAATTTCCGAAGCCATCATCACCTGTTTTTGTGTACCCCCCATGCATTCAGTTAAACCTGCTGCTGCCATAGCAGATGAAACACCGATCTCGGCCTGGCAACCGCCCATTGCGGCGGAAAGTGTCGCTCCCTTTTTGAAAATACTTCCGATCTCCGCTGCAGTAAACAGGAACTGCTGGATTTTTTCATTTATATCTGTATCCCGATAACTATCGGAACAAAAAGCAATATAATATTGTAAGACCGCCGGTATAACACCAGCTGCCCCGTTGGTAGGTGCAGTAACCACCCGGCCAAAGGACGCATTCTCTTCATTTACGGCCAGGGCAAAGCAACTGACCCAGTCCAATGTGTATTTAAAATCATTTCCTCCCGAACGGATAACGGCCAACCAGGATTCATAATCATTGTAGGTCTTACCAGCAGTTAGTTTCCTGTTCAGGGCTTCTGCACGACGTTTGACGTTTAAACCACCCGGTAATATCCCGGGAGTATGACAACCCCTGTAAATACATTCTTTCATTACCCGCCAAATATTCAGTATTCCTTCCCGGGTCTGCTTTTCTGTTCGCCAGGTATTTTCGTTTTCCATAACGATCTCGCTGATGGACATCCCGGTTTTAATACACCAGTGCAAAATATCGTCTGCTGTATTTATTGGGAAAGGTAATTGAGCCGTATCTTTTGCAGAGAGTACTTCTCCTTCTTTAATTACAAAACCACCACCAACTGAATAATAAGTTTCGGCTATCGAATCCCCGTTCTTAAGTGTGGCCAGGAAAGTAAGGGCGTTGGGATGAAAGGGCAGGCTTTCCGTTTTTAAAAAATCAATGTCCTCCTGCGGGTCAAAATCAACTTCGTGTAAACCCAGCAGTACGATCTTCTTCATCGTTGCTATATCATGCATCTTGGGACTGATCTGGTCAACAGCGAATGTAACAGGATCATCGCCGCATAAACCGAGCTGTACGGCTACATCAGTACCATGCCCTTTCCCGGTTTTGGCCAGCGAACCATAAAGTAATACCCTTGTCTCCAACACTTCAAACAGGAGATTTTTTTCTTTCAGCATTTGCGCAAATCGCTGTGCGGCCCGCCAGGGACCAAGGGTATGAGAACTGGAAGGGCCTACCCCAATTTTAAAAATATCAAATACCGATATGGCTTCGTATGGCAAGAGGGGTGATTTCAAACAAAAATACTACTTACTATTTACCCTTGCGAAGTTTTAACTGGTGGAAACGACATTCTACTCTATATGTATCATAAAAAGCCCCCCGGTATAGATCGGAGGGCCAAGCAGAAGCAGATAGTCTTAGCTATTATAATACGTCCAGCAATTGGACTTCAAAAAAAAGTATGGTGTTACTGGAGATACTTCCCCTTCCGGCGCAACCATAGGCCAGTGAAGAAGGAATGACCATCCTGATGGTCTGGCCTTTCTGTATCAGGGGCAAACCAATCCTCCAACCCTCAATAATTCCATCACCTAATCCAAAAGTGATGGGAGTTGTTGATGAATCAAATACAGTCCCGTCCAGGAATTTCCCGGTATAGGTAACTGAAACACGGGAAATATTTGTAGGCGCCACACCGATGCTGCTACCGAGGACCTGGTAATACAGACCGCTGCTATGCGTGGTGCCGGTCATACCGGTCGTAGAGGCATAGCTTGATATCTGGCCTTGTTCGCTTTCGATAGTTTTATTCCTGCAGGAAGTGTCTTTGATACAGCTCGTACCACTAAATAATAAGGGGAAAACAGATAAAATCAGGATTGTTCTTTTCATTACTTGTTTTTTGTGACGGAATTTGATGATAAGACCTCTGAAAGGCCGGTTATGCTGCAAAAGCAGGCAAATTTATGGTTTTTCTCTTTTCGCCACCAGTTCTTTATACTGTTGCTCATTCATATCCCACCGATGCCGGGCGGAGAATATTACAATAAAAACCACGATCAACAAAGAAGCCCCCAGCAGAACAATGACCAGGGAGGTACTCTGTTGTTTCATTTGCTTTTCGGCTTCCTTATGCCATCGGGAAAATATATTAATTGAAATAGATATGACGATAGCCACCGCAAGGGGCAGGCCAACAGCGAGTTGTTTCCATACCTTTTTCTTAACCAGCCTGTTTGCTTCCCAATATTCGATAAAGCCCTTTTCCTCGTTTGTCAGCATAATTTACACAAAGGTAAAACTCCGGACCATTATACCCTTGCAGTAGCGGGACAAAATATATATCTTAGAGTTCTTAACCCCTAAGCATTGAAATTAGCCCCATTACTGGCCCAATACCTTTATACCCATAAACGTCTGGACCTGCCGGGATTTGGTACTTTTTTGCTTGACCCCTCAGTGATACTTGAGCCGGAAAGCAATAAACAGAATAAGCCTGCGATTCTGGAGGGAGTTTCTTTTGAAAACAATCCTACTATTAAAGAGACACCGGGACTTATTGAATATATTTCATTACATACGGGTAAACTAAAAGCGCTGGCAGCTGCCGATCTTGATTCTCATCTTGGACTAGCCCTGCAATTTTTAAATATTGGAAAACCTTTTTTACTGGAAGGTATAGGGAACCTGGTCAAAGTAAGATCCGGGGAATTTACTTTTACCTCCGGCCAGGTTATGCCGTCCACCCTGAAAGTGCAACCGGTAAAAGAGGCTTCCCCTGCTAATCTGAAAGAAGAAGCACATACAGAATTTAAAAGTGTTTTTTATACCCGGAAAACAAAAATTTCCTGGAAGAAACCACTTGCTGCTTCATTCATAGTAGCCGGGTTGGCCTTTGCTATCTGGGGTGGTTATACTGTCTATAAAAGAACAACGGCCAAAAATAATGAAGCCCCTGCCAAAGAGAAAGAGCCACAAGGTGAAACAAGTCTTGTAACCGATACCACATCCTGGCCAAAGGATAGCTTAGCCTCGTCACAACCAATTGCCGTAAACCCGGCTGACAATTATAAATTTATCATTGAAACTTCCGCCAAAGAAAGGGCTTTGAGCCGTTATGGTAAATTGAAAGGCTTTGGCCTCGACGTACGGATGGAAACCATGGACTCTGCGAGCTTTAAACTATTCTTTATTCTCCCGGCTGCTATTACAGATACGGCCAGGATAGTGGATTCGCTCGGGGGGCTCTATACACCGGCCGGCAGCAAAGCCTATATTGAAAATCAGGTCCCGGAATAGTTTCCTCCGTTTTTATCAATTATTATTTAATCAGGCAGCAGTACATACTATATTACGCCGCATCAAAAGATTGTTAATTAATCATGACTATTCTCCTGCTGCCGGATTTTGAATTTTTTATAATTTCGGTTGTATGAAAAAATATGCAGAACAATCTAAAATGCTGTTGGCGATCCGAATGTATCATCTTTGTTTTGATAGTGACGAAATGAAACTCCTGCTGATCAAAGGAGGTATTGAACCCGAAAAAGGGAACCTGGCTTTCAGTATTTAACTGAAGTAGTAAGCTGACTTCCGATCAATCATATTTATAAAAATAAACTCTAAAAAAATTAAAATATATTTTAGTCATGACACTTATTGCCCTGGTGGCAATGCCTGCACTGGCTTCCAATGGCTGTGGTAAAAAAAGGCAAAGAAAAAAGCACAGACCGGATGCAAAGTTGACAAGTGTGATCCAAAAAACTGTGATGACGGCTAATGCGATCCGAAATGTATGGACTTGCCAGGTTGTTCCAAAGAGGTGAAATGCACCCTTGCGACATCTTGTACAGGTAGTAAATAAATATTGAAAGATACATTGGAGCCACTTCTGAAAGGAAGTGGCTTTTTTATTTGGTTGGACATTGCAGGTGTCACTGGAACCGCTGCTATGATCCGGGCGGGTTAAGGAATTATTCTAAGTAAATGTTCGATATACTTCCTGTTATTCTGTTAAAAAGTCAGGGTGTAGGAACACAGCTACAAAATGTTTCGGTATTGTTCTATTGCTTGTGGTTGCAGGATAATTTTACTTTGTATCAGATATTCAATACTGTTTAATATAAAAAGATCCAGTATCCTGAAAGAAACCACCCTTGAAAAAAAATATCCCTTGAAAACCAAACCTCCTAAAATGTCCAAGTAAATTGCCTAATTAAGATTTGTAATCCTGGAATGTCTATTCCGGGATTTTTTTTGCGCTCCCGGCTATCCTGAGTCTTCCCCGTTGTCCAGAGCATGCCGAATAAGTAGAAGGAAGATGAAAGATTATCTTTCGTTTACAACGATGGACTGCAAAAGTTGTTTGATATGTTTTTTAAAAGAAGTGTTAGTTAATAAACTACCGCCAATACCGTTGGCCTTTCCAGCCGGATTCATATTTATTGAGGTCCCTGGCGGATTATTAACATGATCCGCATTGAAAGCCGTAAAGTCAAAATAGTAAACCAGCCAGCTGTTCCTGTTTTTTTGATTTTCCTTACGAACACAGGCAGGCAAGCTTTCCGTGGTCTCCGGAAAAATCAAAAGCACCCTTTCAGGTGCTTTCACATTTATTGAGGTCCCGAGCGGATTCCCTGCCTGCATGACGCAGTCGGGCAGGGAACCGCTGTAGAAGCTTTTGCAGATCCGCCGCGGCGGACTATGCCACCTGGCTCAAGAAGCATTACAATTATCAAAGTAAGATTC
>Ga0163149_10002832_pt1 | contig 20328 bp, 22 predicted proteins | sample OliLakLV19MP5G1_FD_148604 | JGI IMG/M metagenome (GOLD analysis project Ga0163149, IMG submission 148604) | Freshwater microbial mat bacterial communities from Lake Vanda, McMurdo Dry Valleys, Antarctica - Oligotrophic Lake LV.19.MP5.G1 | ecosystem: Environmental > Aquatic > Freshwater > Lake >...
GGGGCTAATGGATTTAAGAATACTAATGTGTGTAAATTGATAAATAGCGAAGAATATGACTCTGATAAGTTGGAAGAAGCCATGTTACAATGGAAGAATCCTTCAATTGTTGTTGATAGAAGGGAAGATGAAATTGAATTGTTTAATGATTGCAAATATACTTTTAGAGATTCAAATTTATAACAATGAAACATTATATTCTTATAGCGTTATTGTCCTGGTCTAATTTATTGTACTCGCAAAATCTAAACAAATTAATACAGGGTGTTTGGACTATTCAAGAGAGAATGTATCTATTCTATAAAAAAGAGAATAAGTATGAATTACCACTGCTGAAAAGCGGTCGCTATTTACGCTTACTAAGTCTGCGGAAGTTGCCAACCCATTCTTTTTGGCCATTTCGAGCACAAAAGATGCTATAGTTCTGCCATTTCCATCAATTTTGTCGAGTTCATCGAGCAGCATTAGGTATGCCAGATGAAAAATGCGACAGTTGGTACTTTGAAAATCAAAATGCTTGGCAGCCATGTGCGCATTGGCTCCACGGTTGTGAAAAAATGTGCGCTTGCCATCGGAGATTATCGACATCACATCGGTATAGGAGGTAGCTGCAAGGTTAGTTTTGGTTATTTGATCGGTATTGATGCCATTCGCTTTGCAATCTTGAATAATGGATTCGCCATTGGGGTCATTACCCACTAGCCCAACTGCCTCAAGCGGAAAAGTAACGCCCATATTTGCCAAGTCTTTGAGCACATTATAGGGCCCACCTCCATTGCATGAAGACTCAAAAAGTATGCTTGCCAAGGACTCTTGTCCTGGCCAAGCGTCTATTATTTTTACTGTGTCAACAATAAAATTTCCACCTGCAAGTATGCCTTCTCTCATAAGTCTTGTACCCCAATAAGGGACAATTTGGTTGGTAGTGGTTAAAAAGTTTAACCTATTTATCGGAGAGCAGTACTATCATTTTCTCCTCGTCTTCTTCAATATTTGGATAGCGGCCAATATCAGGATTGTCAAAAAAATTATCGTTTGTATCGTCATTGGCGGTAGAAACTTCTCCTATGATACATTCTTCACTTTCAGGCCAAAAGCTATGCCAAATGCCTTGTTGGATGGTAATTCTCTCGCCTGATTTCAAATTCAAAATTTGGCCAGAATATAATTTTTCAACAATTCCATTCACTTTCATTTCAAACGAACCAATGCCTAAATTATCGCCACTATTCCACACTTGAATGGAGAGCATGCCTTTTCTGCATATTATGTCTTCTTTTTTCTTTTTGTGATAATGCTCAGGCGTTTTCATCCCTTTGTGCGCGTACATCAGTTTTTCGCAATATTCATTTTCTTCCGCTAAGTTAATAAGCACGAGTCCAAATTTATGAAATTCACCCAGACCAAAGTCGGTAACATCCCATTTGAAATGCGGTAAGATAGCCCAGCCATTAGCTTCAAAACACTGTTTGGCTTGAGAGTACGCCTTATTTATTTCACTTCTTTTCATTGCTCCTCAATCTCTGAAGGGTAAATTTTTTGTCGATTATAAGATCTCAGTGAGAAATATTTTTTACTATTTTGGCTTGGTGCGATTGCAAAGCTGCATCAAACAATCTATGGCTCATTACTGCTTCCTCTACTGTTGCACAGCCAAATCTATCTCCCTTAAACCATTCACGCTCAGCCACATACGCTGCTAGCATTTGCTGAAAACAGTCTGGAAAGCCCGGCTCAAATATTGCTCCAGTAACGGTGGTATACGGGCCATTGAAACCCAAATCGGTTTTGGTCCAGTACTGCTCTTTTTCTCTTCTAAATTGGTAGAATGTTTTTGGCTCTTTGGTGGAATATTTTACGCCACCATCTGTACCCAATATTTCAATATACCAGGTGTTGGTTTCGGTAGGAGCCATGCGTTTCGTCTCCAAGGTCATGGGTACTTGCTGTCCGTTCAATTCCACTTCGCAATGCAAAACGGCATTGTCCCAAGTGTCGCAGCTAGCCATTCCACCTTTTCCATCTGGTCTTTGGTAGTATATTTTTTGTAATTGTGCATAGACACTAGTTGGAAACATACCCAAGCGAAAAGGGACATGGCAAGCGTGCATTCCCAAATCGCCCATTACCCCAATTTCACCACAAAATTTATTTATTCGCTTCCAGTTGATAGGTTTTGTTGGGTCGAGATCACTTGAATGATGGAAGCCTGATTTTATGCTTAGTAATTTCCCAAAACTATCCTTTTTATATTCTGCAATTACCTTTTGCACCCCTGGTAAAAATGGGAATTCTGAACTGCATCGCACAAATCGCCCTGTTTCAGCTATTACTTTCTTAATGTTTTCTGCTGCTTGTAGATCGATGCCAAAGGGCTTTTCAGCCAACAAATCTTTACCTGACTTCAACACATCTATATAAATTTGTTCGTGCAAATTGTGTGGCACAGCTACATATACCACATCAATTTCTTTGTTAGCCAGCAACTCGTGATAGTCTGTAGCCAATTGATTTACAGTTGGTATTTGTTTATACCACTCTAAAATTTGCGGGTTCAAATCTGCCACAGCGGCAAGTACTGGCTTTGCAGGAAAATCATTCAAAACAAACCATCTGGCAAAAGCCGAAGCAGCTTCTTTTCCCATCAATCCGCCACCTATTATTCCAAAGTTTAATTGCTTCATATTTTTAATAATTAAGAAGTAAAAGGTTAAATGGTAGATTTTGAATATTAGCTAATAAGTGTCGCATGGCAACCTGTTAGGGTCTGTTTAATTCCTGACTATGCACCCTGCTTTTTACAAAAGTGCTTTCGCTTCTGCGGCAGTAAAATTCTTATGCACAATCGCCATAAGTGCTTGTGTAATTCCTTTGGGGTTTGCATGTTGAATCACATTTCTGCCATATACAATGCCACTTGCACCTTGTTTCATTAATTCTACGGTTCTTGCCAATATTTCTTCATCACTGGCTTTGCCTCCGCCACGTACCAAAACTGGAATTCCTCCAGCAATTTTTATTACTTGGTGGTAGTTTTTTACATCGTCTGTGGGGTCGGCTTTGATGATATCCGCACCCAATTCTACCCCTTGGCGAACCAAAGGCATTATTTTGTTCACATCACCATCTACCATGTAGCCGCCTTTTTCTTCATTTGGCCTGAAAACCAAGGGCTCTACCATCATGGGCATGCCGTATTTTTCTGAAAGCGGTTTTAACTTTAATATATTTTCAATGCACTGTTTCGTAACTTCTGGTGCATTTGGTATCTGAAATAGATTTACACACATACAAGCAGCATCTAAGCGAACTGCTTGTTCTACACAGTCTTCAAGCATTAATGAAAAAGATGTAGCAAGCAATTTAGGGCCATACACATTGGCTACATCTGTACGCAGCACCAAAGCAGGTTTCGATTTTCCAGGAATAGATTGCAGATGATGTGCCTGCCCCACAGTGAGTTGGATGGCATCTGGTGCGGCTAAAACGAGTATTTCAATGGCTTGTTTTATATCTTCTATGCCCGTTAAAAAGACGTTTTCATTAAAAAAACCATGGTCAATGGCTACATCAAAGCATTTTTTTGATTCGGCATTAAAAAGTCTGTTGAGGCGGTATTGTTTCATTTATGGTATTGTTATTATGTTGATATTTTTTTGAAATTAGGTCAGTGCTGTAATCGTTGCAAGTATAGTTGGTACAACTTGTATTTACAAGTTGTACCAACTATTTTTAATAAAATTGTAGATGGACAACTCCAAAAACTCACAACATCAACTGTTGTACAGCAATTTGAAAGCTTCAATTTTTTCAAATGAGCTAAAAGATAATGATTGGCTTCCGTCAGAAAATGAACTCTGCCTACAATACAATATCAGCAGGCCAACGGTACGGATTGCATTATCGAGATTGGAATATGAAGGCTTTATTCAAAAAATACATGGAAAAGGCAGCAAGGTATTCTTGAAAAAAACAGCTTTAGGCATTCTATCTGTTTCTGGTACTTCGGAAGGAATAAGTCAGGATTTAGGTTTAAAATCCCACATACTTTCTAGGCCAACGTTAAAGAAATGGCCTCCAAAATTTACATTTACTGTTGATGATTACCTGCAAAAGGGCATAGGTGCTATTCACATGCAGAGAGAAAGAAAGCTTGGTGAGCAAACTATTTTTTTAGAAGACACCTACATTCCAAATATTGATTTGCCAGATTTTGTGAATATAGACTTTGAAAATAAATCGCTTTTCAAAACGCTTTCCGAGCAATACGGAATAACAATTAAGGGTGGAAACCAAAGATTTAAGTCTAAAGCAGCAAATCAATACGAAGCCAATATATTGCAGATAGCAGGTGAAGAAGCCATTTTGTACATCGAAAGAGAAATATTTACCAACAAACCCGATTTCAAGTTGTATTCATTTTTGTACTGCAACACCGCAAATTATTTCATTGAAGGCAGTTTTTGAACTTTTCATTTACCCAAAGGGTCAAGTGTTCGATGAAAGCCAGATGTTTAATCAAGGAAAATAAATTGAAGTGGACAAATAACTTTATTTTAGAGAAAATGAATCTTAAAACATCAATAAATATTTTGTTGTCATTGCTTATTGCAGTAATTATTTTTCATTTATGTGTAATCACTAAGGTGGTTCCATATGACATAGCTTGGGGCGGACGACTTCAAAATGATTCTGAAATGTATACTTTTGAATCTATCTCAATTCTTATAATCTTATTTTTAGGACTTATTTTGCTAATGAAAGGTCACTATGTGAAATTTCGATTTCAGAATAAAACAATAAACTTAATACTTTGGATTTTCCTTGCCTTATTTCTTATCAACACTGTTGGTAACATTTTCGCCCAGTCAAACTTTGAGAAATTATTCGCTGGTTTGACTTTTTTATTCGCTATACTTATTTGGATAATTTTAAAAACCAAACCCATTACCAGCCCAAAAGGTAACATGGACGAAATAAAATAAATGACATTCACAAACCGATAAGGAACATCTGTAGAAATTCCCTCATCGCATTTTGCATTTTATAATACCTTTGCTCTATGAATTATATATCGGCAGAGGGGCTTTCGAAAAGCTTTAGTGAAAAATGGTTGTTTAGAAATTTGCACATTGGCGTAAATCAAGGCGAAAGAGTCGCATTAATTGGTATCAATGGCTCAGGCAAATCCACTTTACTTAAAATATTAGGCGGATTAGACAATCCAGAAGAAGGCAAAGTATCGGTGCGGAAAGGGTTGAAAATGGGTTTTTTGGGTCAAAATCCTGTGTTTGACGAAGCAAAAACAGTTTACGACAATGTTTTCTATTCAGGCAATTCACTTTTGGCATTGATAAAAGATTATGAACAGTTACTGGTAGAAGACCCTTCGAAACCAGGCTACGACAACAGGCTTCACATCATTATTGACAAAATGAATGAAGCCGATGCTTGGACTTATGAGCAACAAATAAAAGAAATAATATCGAGGCTTGGCATTCAAGAATATATCGACAGACCTGTAAGTGTACTTTCTGGTGGCCAACGCAAACGGGTGGCTATGGCAAAAGTATTGATTGAAGAGCCTGATTTACTGATTCTTGATGAGCCTACCAACCATCTTGATTTGGAAACTATAGAATGGCTGGAGGCATTGATCAAAAGCCGATTTCAAACCTTACTGCTTGTAACCCACGATAGGTATTTTCTAGATAGTGTTGCCAATCAAATTTGGGAACTCGATAGAGGCGAACTATTCAAATACAAAGGCAACTACAGCTACTTTTTAGAGAAAAAAGCCGATCGTGAGGAAATACTGGGGGCTGAAATAGACAAAGCTCGCAACCTTATGCGGAAAGAATTGGATTGGATTCGCAGGCAACCCAAAGCCAGAGGCACAAAAGCCAAATACAGAGTTGATGCCTTTGAAGTGACCAAAGAAAAAGCCACCCAACAGAAATCAGATGCCAAGCTGGAATTGCAAATGAAAATGAGCCGCCAAGGAGGAAAAATAATGGAATTGAAGCGAATAGGCAAAGGATATGGCGATTTGAAATTGATTACCGATTTTACCTATGTTTTCAAAAAAGGCGATAAGATTGGAATTATTGGAAAGAATGGAACAGGAAAATCTACCTTCCTCAACATACTTACTGGAGCTATAGAAGTTGATAAAGGCGACCGAGACTGTGGTGACACAACCGTTTTTGGCTATTACAAACAAGAAGATGCAAATCTACCCAATGATAAACGCATAATAGAAGTAGTGAAAGACATAGCCGAATATGTGGAGCTGGCAAACGGGCAAAAAATATCTGCTTCACAGTTTTTGAGTATGTTCATGTTTCCACCCGATAGTCAATATACTTTCGTGAGCAAACTAAGTGGGGGAGAAAAAAAACGTTTGCAACTTTTATTGGTACTCATCAAAAATCCAAATTTCCTGATTTTAGATGAGCCAACCAACGACTTGGACATAGGCACACTCAATGTATTGGAAGATTTTCTACTTGAATTTGGCGGCACTTTGGTAATCGTATCGCATGATCGCTATTTTATGGATAGGCTGGTAGATCATTTGTTTATTTTTGATGGAGACGGCACTATCAAAGATTTCCCAGGAAACTATACCGATTTCCGTGAAGCCAAAGCCGATAATAGCCTTTGGATGGCCGAAAATGAACGATTAGAAAATGTAGAAGAAAAACAAGCGGTGAATTTAAATAAAGGGGGTAGCAATCAATCTACAACCAATGCAGCATCGGCAAAGAGAAAACTTTCATTCAAAGAAAAAACTGAGTTTGAAACTTTAGAAAAAGAAATATCAAAATGGGAGGCAGAGAAATCTAAACTGACAGAAGAAATGAATGGAGGTTCGCTTATTCACACTCAGCTTAGTGAACATGCCAATAAAATTAAAAAACTCACTGATACCATTGATGAAAAATCCGTGCGGTGGCTTGAATTAAGTGAATTTGCATGATTCAATAGCAAAAAGAGGGCTTTATTTTATGTTAAAATAGAGCCCTCTTTTATTTTGCCCAACCTAGCTCTTTTTGCAATTTACTTTTTATATTTTCAAGCCCAAGTATTATTGCTTGTTCATTTTCCTCCATTAATGCTTCCAACTCTCGGGCTCTATTTTTTAGTGCCTCAAATTGGTCTTTTGTAAATAAAGTAACATGCTTTTTTATTCCAATAGCCATTCTATGGTCTTTATTTTATCTATTAAATATTCAATTGTCTTTTCTTTTTTTGAAAATATCAAATATGCTTTCAGCAGTTCTTCTTTTATTGCTAAGTCCAACGGATTTATTTCAAGTTGAGAAGTTAACTCTTCAATTAGTGATTGATATTCTTCTCTATAATTTAGTTGAGATTAATTTTTTTACAAACTTAAATAAGTCATTCTCAATTATCTGCCTTTCATCGGATGTCATTTACCAATTCACTGATTAATTTATAACTATCAAACAAATTAATTTCGATTACATTTATTTTTTCCAATCAATTAATTTCCCACAGCCTTTGAAATGATAGATTCGAGCTTTTGCCTTTCGTCCCTTTCCTTTTTGCTGTTCTTATACCAGAAATAGCCAATTACGCCAAACATAATATAAGGCAAAACCATCAAATACAAAATTCCTGTATTCAAACCTTCAGCACGTGCTTTGGCTCTCAATACCTGCTCTTTTTGGTTGCTTTCAATGCTCGATTTGCACATGGCACATTGGGCATTTGTAATAATAGTAATTAAAAAAAAGTGAAAAAGGATGAAGGAAATATAAAATAGCTTTTTCATAAATACTTTATTTATACATAGTAAGGGCTAATCATCAAATAAACTACCACGCCCGTTACCGACACATACAACCAAACTGGATAGGCGATCTTCACTATTTTTTTGTGTTCATTTATTTGATTTGCTAATGCAAAATGCAGTGCCAGTAGCACATACCGCACCACCAATATCGACAAACCAATATGCGAAATCAATAGAAAATAATAAATATACTTTACAAATCCACTACCTCCAAACGAAGTAGAAGGGTTTGAAACATGATATAAAATATAGGTAATTAAGAATATTGTTCCCAATCCAAAGGCAATATACATGGCTTTTCTATGGGCAGCTATCTGATGATTTTTGATAAAATAAAGCCCAAATATAAGTGCAATGGCTGTTAAGGAATTAACTATGCCAATTACATGGGGCAACAACTTTGTCCAGCTACCCAAGTCAACTTTTGTACGAATGCCAATCAGCAATGCTACAGCTAGGGGGATGGCTATTGACAAAATGTTGATAGCTTTCCTATGTAGAAAAATGGATTTACTGGGAAAGCTTGTATCCATGTTGTAAAATTTTAATTTCAGTTATCAATCTATCTATTTCTTTTTTGTCTGTCCCAGTATAATACCCTCTTATGTGCCTGTTTTTATCAAGCAATACTACTTTTTCAGAATGCAAGGTTTTATCTATTGTATCGGCCGGAAGTTTAAATCCATAAAAACCAAGGTTATATATTTCAGCAGCAGCCCCAGTATTTAAAAGCCATTTGTTGCTATCAATGTTAAATTTTTGTTGGTATTTTCTTAATATTTCCGGCCGATCGTATTCAGAATCTACTGAAATGGAAACCATCATCACATTGCTATCTGATACAAACGATTCCTGTACTTTCAACAAATTGGAAGTGATAATTGGGCATATACCCGGGCAGCGAGTGAAAAAAAAACTCGCCACTATGATTTTATCGTTTAGTTGCCGTTTATTGATAGAATCACCATTTTGATTAATCAATTTGAAATCGGGTACCTGATGAAAAGTAGTATCAATTACAGTTTTGCCATTTATTATTCTCTCTTTGAAATCAATAGGATAATAAGTCATTATCTCAAAGTGATTAACACCGAAAGTTTTCAAAAACATAATAACAAAAATCGGAACCACCAGCACCAAAGCCAGGATTCCGATTTTAATTAGATTTTTATTCATTATATCGCAATTGATTGCTGAAAGAAATAATTCAATTATATTCTATAAGCAAAAATGTAAGCTGCTTGTTTTATATTAATGAAACCATCTGGTTATCATTGCTCCACCTTCTGTCAATAAAGCTACTAGTAGCCACACAATAAATGTAATGGGTACCACTATAGACATTATCAATCCTTTAGCTTCATGCTTTAAGTGCATAAATTCAGCTACTATGTAAAATGCTTTTACCAATGTTAAAGTTACAAAAATAGTAATTACCAATAGCTTTGGCATTCCCATTGGCCCTTTCAAGAATGCGATTACAAACTCAAATGCTGTGATAGCTAACAAGATATAAAAAGTAACCCATATTGTTTTCCGTTGTGCAATCGACTCTGGTGTTTGGTCGGAGATTACGACCGATTCTATAATTGCTGAATGTGAACTAGACATATAATTAAGATTGAAATTTATTTAATTAATAAAACCCCTTATCAACTAGATTAGGCTTTGGATAATATTATACCAAATAGAAAAACGTGAAAACAAATACCCATACCAAATCTACAAAGTGCCAATAAAGTCCTACTTTTTCTACCATCTCATAGTGACCTCTGCGTTCGTACACACCCATCACTGTGTTGTAATAAATCAAAATATTCAATACTACACCACTTAAAACGTGTGTACCATGAAATCCAGTTACAAAAAAGAATAAATCGGCAAAGGCGGGAGGGCCGTAAGGATTGTCTTTCAAATTGGCATGCCATCCATCAATTCCTTCTATAAATATTGACCATTCCCAAGCTTGAGAACTTAAAAAACATATTCCACCAAATATCGTCCATAGCATCCATTTTTGAACAGCAAATTTATCGTTTCTGTGCCCAGCTTCTACTGCCAATACCATAGTTACCGAACTCATAATCAAAATAAATGTCATCAGACCCACAAACGCCAAAGGCAAATCTATGCCATGCAAAAAGGGAAAATGGGTAAATACCTTTTCCGGAATGGGCCAATAAGAGCCTGAAAAAGCAAAAGCTTCTACCTCGCCATTGTAGGCTGGGAAACTGTAGCGTATAAGCCCATAAGTGATTAGAAGTGCAGAGAATGTAAAAGCATCCGATACGAGGAAAAACCACATCATCAGTTTTCCATAGCTGGCATTCAATGGTTCTACACCTCCATTCCAAATATCATTGCTTGGAGAAATTACTGTAGCTGTTGCAGACATTATTTAATTGATAATTATTGAGTTACAATGAGAATGTAAATTGAAATTGACTTGGTAAAGAGAAATTATCTTCCAAAAAACTTATCTATTTTACTTGAAATCAATTAACGGTTCAATATTAAAAAGAAAAAAAGATAAAGCCAAAGTCCATCTAAGAAATGCCAGAAAGTTGTACACATTTCCATCCAAAGCATATTTTTAGAATGATTTTTTTGCTTAAATACCAAATAGGTAACAATTAATAAAAATACTATTCCACCCACAATATGAGCCCCGTGCAACCCACTTATTATATACACAAATGAACCTGCAGGATTACCCACCAAAAAAACTTTTACATCAACCAACTGACCCCACGCGAAATACTGCCCTGCCAAAAATGCCAAGCCCAATGCTAAAGTGATGAAAAGATATATTTTTGTGTAGATAAAATTGTCTTTCTTAGCCGACACAAGAGCCATGTGCATAGAAACACTGCTTATCAATAGTATAATGGTATTGATAGTAAATAATGAGGGCAACTCAAATTCTAGCCAATTACCTTCTGATCTACGAACGATATAAGCACTTGTCATCGAGGCAAATATCATTACGAAGCTTACTATAAATAGCCAAAGAGCAAATTTTAAAGGGTTCATTCCTAAAGGCAAATAGGGACTGCTTGCTACTTTAGTATTGTGTTGTATCATTATTAGAATGGTTGTATAAATTATATTGAAAAATTGGTTCCAAATTGCCGAAACTACAATTTGTCGAGCATAAATGTTATTTGCACTATAGGCAAATAAATAAATGAGCCAAACATGATGGAGCGTGCAGCCTTATCCGTTCCTACTTTCATCAGGTAAAAAGTTTGAGCCAAAAAAAGTACACCACATATTGTAGTGACAATGGCTGAATTTATGCCTACAATGCCAAATTTTGTAGGGAGCAATCCAAGCGGAATTAAAAAAAGGGTATAAATCATTATTTGAAATGCCGTATTCATATTTCTTCCCCCGGAAGAAGGCAAAAGCCTAAACCCTGCTCTTTTATAATCTTCATCAAGCACCCAAGCAATAGCCCAAAAGTGCGGAAACTGCCAAATAAACTGCAATCCAAATATGGTTAAGGCTTCAATACTTATGGCATTAGTGCCTGCTACCCAGCCAATCAATGGTGGCATAGCTCCTGGAAATGCTCCTACCAACACTGCAAAAGGAGAAACACGTTTCATTGGTGTGTAAAAAAACGCATACAAAATCAAAGAAACCAGAGTGAGAAACGCAGAAAACACATTTACCCATGAAATAAGTACTAGAAAACCAATAGTAGCTAAAATAAGGCTGAATGAAAGTGCCTCTGTTATTGAAAGCCTCTCACTTGGGAGCGGACGATTTTTGGTCCTGTTCATTAAAATATCTAAATCTTTTTCAAAAACTTGGTTTAGAATATTGGCAGCTCCCGTTAAGCAAAAACCACCAATTAATAAATAAGTTAATTTACTCAAATCTATAGAAGTGATTGAGCCTGAAGAAGATAGAATAAAGCCAAAACCTGCAGAAAAAACTACCAGTAAAGAAAGCCTGATTTTTAGCATTTCTGAGAAGGCTTTTATTTTGTCAGTTATGCTGAGTGAGATGGTTGTAGAGCCGTGCAATTCGTTCTTCATTGTGCAAAGTTAAATATTTAATTAATTTTGCAGTCGAATTAATATTACACTTTTTGCTATTGCCGCCAAATGGATTGCATGAGATAGAACATTCCAAGTTTTTGTACGTAATCAGGGATAGTTTATATTAATTATATAAATAATGATTAAATCGTTTACTTTATTGAATATTAAGCATTTTTTAATTTGTATTTTAGTACTTAATCTAACATTAAATTTATCAGCTCAAGAGTCTGGCGATCAGCTGGATATGGCAAGAAAAGCTTATGCCAACAATGCCTTCGATAAAGCTTCGAAACATTTGGAATATGTGTTGAAAGAAAAGCCAAGCAACGATGAAGCGTATTTTTTTAAGGGCAAATGTAAAATAGAACTCGACTTATATAACGATGCCTTAGATAGCTTTACCAGTGCATCAAACATAGACCCACAGGAACCTGAGTATTACTACTACAAAGGTATGTGTGAATGGAAGTTGAAAAGGATGCAAGTTGCCATTCAAAGTGTTGAAAAATCTTTATTGTATAATCCAGATAATTTCTTGGCTTACAAACTTTTAGGCTGCATTTATTATGAATTGAATATTGTTGACAAAGCCAAATCATATTTCGATAAAGCTATTGAAATAAAGCCTGATTTTACTACCAATGCTTTCACCAAATCGAAAGTAGAAGATTATTTAGAAGCATATAAAGTGGCAATAAGGGCATCGAATAGAGATACTAAAAAAGAGCCCAACAGTGCCATTTCGAAATTCTATTTGGGACTTTTAAAAGCGATTGGTAGAGACAACTGGGGTGCATATCTTGATTTTAACGCAGTAGTAGAAATAGATCCCGAATTGGCTGTCACTTATTATTACAAGGGATATGTTGAATTTAATATCAAGAAATTTAAAGATGCTTTAGAAGATTTGCATAAGTATACCCGAAAATTTCCTAACGATAAAGTGGCAGCCGCTTTTCTAAAATCGGTAGAGGAGGCTTCAAATATTAAAGTGATGGATAACAACGCCACTGACGAAGTGCTTTTAATAGCCGAAGAAATGCCTGAATTTACAGGCGGGATGCCAAGTCTGCAAAAGTTTATAGTCGAAAACATACAATATCCACGCCAAGCCATGCAGCTTCGTTTACAAGGCAGGGTTATGATTTCTTTTACTGTTGATGCTGAAGGGAAAATTAAAGACATGGAAATATTGAAAGGCGTGGGCGGAGGCTGCGAGCTGGAAGCCCTTAGGGTTATATCACTAATGCCCAAATGGAAACCAGGAAAGCAGAATGGCAAAAATGTATCTGTCAGATATGTTCTGCCAGTTAAGTTTGCTTTAGCTGAATGATATTTATCTATTATGCACATACTCTACTTACTTAACTACTATTTTAGGGCATTTTAGTAGCTGTTGAAATGCTGTAATTTTGGTTTTGGGTTAAGCCTTCCAGAAATATCGTATATATTTGTAGATAAATTATATACGATTCTATTTTGACGACCAATAATCCATCCAAATCAGGTCTGTTACTATTATTCCTTCTAAGCTTTTTTTCACCGCTACTTTGGGCACAGTCAGCCTCAGATTTTTTTGACAAAGGCAACACAGCCTATGAAGCTCAAAAATTTGAACTAGCAGCCGATAATTTCAATAAAGCATTAGAACTCAAGCCCAATTGGGAAAAAGCGATTTACATGAAAGGCAAATCAAAAATTGAGCTCGGGCTTTACAACGATGCCCTTGATTGCTTTGCCATAGTTCAAAATATGAATCCTGCTGACGCTGAATATGAATATTATCGTGGTAGAACCGAATGGAAGTTAAACCGATTGACTTCTGCTATCCAACATCTGGAAAAAGCCATTTTGTACGATCCGCAGCATTTTGAAGCCTATCAAACTTTGGGCTATATCAATCAGGAATTAAGGTTTTTTGACGAAGCTAAAAAATATTATGACAAAGCACTTCAAACACATCCAGCTTTTAACGCAACGGCTTTCAATAAAGGCAAGGTGAAAAATAATATAAGCGATTATAAAGAGGCCTTAAATGAGTATAACAAAGCAATAGCGGTCGAATCCACCGATGTAATGGCATTTTTAAATAGAGGCCTACTAAAAGAAATAAGCCTTGACAATAAGGGTGCATACTTTGATTTTAATAAATGCCTGAAAATTGACTCTACATTCACAATAGCTTATTATTACCGTGGTATAGCTTTATCTAATTTGAATAATTTTAAAGATGCAATGAAGGATTTACAGAAATACATCAAGAAATTTCCATCGGATGAAGATGCAAAAAATAAGCTGGAAACAATTAGAAAAAAATCAGCTGTAAAATAGAGCAGAATAAACTCCAAGTTATGGCTAAAAATCAATATAGAGAGGGTGTAGTGTATTCAACAAATAAAGATTTTGAGTATAATATTTCACAAAACGAAGAACAAGAAACTTTGGAACCGGCAAAGCAAAACTTAAAAATTGGACTAGATAAAAAAGCTAGAGCAGGAAAAAAAGTAACGGTCATTTCTGGTTTCGAAGGTAAAACAGTTGCTATAGAACTGCTTGCCAAAATTATTAAAACTAAGTGTAGTGTAGGTGGCTCCGTAAAAGAGAGAGAAATGGTGATGCAAGGCGATTTGAGAGTTAAAATAAAATTATTGCTAGATGTAATGGGCTATAAATGTAAAGTGATTTGAGCTTCTAATTTATTAATAATACAAAAAAAAATCCCTCAATCTAATAGTTGAGGGATTTTTCATCAAGAAATTGAATGCTACTTGATAAATAACAATTCCCTGTATTTCGGCAATGGCCAATATTCATCACCAATTAAGAATTCTAATTTATCTACGTGGTACCGGATTACATCGAAATATTGTCCTTTAATGGCATGGCAATAAGCCAATGATTTATCTCTCGCATCTTCAATATCATTAGCCTTCTTCCTTTCTTCAAGCATAGCTTCCGATTTTTCAATCACTACGTGCACATGCTCAGATATGGATTTGATAATATCTAGTGTTTCGGCAGAATATTTGGGGTCGATTCCTATCTCTTTTTGACCTTTTACATTTTCAATCAACGTAGATTGGTATTTCAATGCGGCAGGAATAATTTGATTCATTGCCAAATCATATAAGCAACGAGATTCAATTTGAATGCGTTTTACATACGTTTCAAGCATTATTTCATGACGAGCATGAAGCTCTCTCTCGCTGAAAACGCCATGGTCTACAAACATTTTTACTTCTTTAGGATCTAGGAAAGTATCTAATGCTTCGGGAGCGGTTTTTATGTTTTTCAAACCGCGTTTTTCTGCTTCTTTCACCCATTCATCAGAATAGCCATTGCCTTCAAAACGAATTTTCTTTGATGCTTTTATGTATTCGCGAAGTACATTTACGACAGCCAATTCCTTCTTAGGTTCTTTTTTCAATTCTTTTTCTACATCAGCAGTAAATTTCAATAACTGATCTGCTACTACAGTATTCAACACTGTCATTCCATGTGCATTGTTTGCAGAAGAACCCACAGCACGGAATTCAAATTTATTTCCTGTGAAGGCAAAGGGAGAAGTACGATTACGATCGGTATTATCTAAAATGATTGAAGGTATCTTGCTGATACCAAGCTTCATATACATATTTTCACCTTTATCTACCCTTACTTTGCCGTTGTTTTCAAGTTCATCAAAAATTCCTGAAATAGTAGAACCTAAGAATACAGAGAAAATGGCAGGAGGAGCTTCATTTGCACCTAGACGATGTTCATTTCCTACGGTAGCAATGGCTGCACGCATCAAATCGGCATGGTCGTGAACGGCTTTCACCACATTCACACAAAATGTCAAAAATATTAAATTGTCTTTCGGTTTAGAACTTGGTCCTAAAAGGTTTCTTCCCGTGTTGGTTCCCATCGACCAGTTGTTGTGCTTTCCGCTGCCGTTTACACCTGCAAATGGTTTTTCATGGAATAGTATTTTCAAATTGTGCTTTTCTGCTACTTTATCCATCACATCCATCATTAAGGCATTGTGATCTACTGCCAAGTTGATTTCTTCATACAAAGGTGCTACTTCAAATTGAGAAGGAGCTACTTCGTTGTGACGTGTTTTTACAGGTATTCCCAATTTCAACAATTCATATTCAGAATCGGCCATAAAAGCCAATACTCTTGGAGGAATAGAACCAAAATAATGGTCTTCCAACTGTTGGTTTCTGGCAGAATTTTGCCCTACCAAAGTGCGACCAGTCATTATCAAATCGGGGCGTGCTAAGAAAAGTGATTTATCAATCAAAAAGTATTCTTGTTCTGGACCTAGATTACAAAAAACTTTGGTCACATCGCTATCAAAATACTCTTGCATTACAGCCGTAGCAGCTTTATCAAGAGCATCAATGGATTTTAACAATGGTGCTTTATAATCTAAAGCTTCCCCGGTGTATGACACAAAAATAGTGGGTATGCAAAGTGTTTTACCCACACCCAAATCCATAATAAATGCAGGAGAAGTAGGATCCCAAGCAGTATAGCCACGGGCTTCGAAAGTAGCACGAATACCGCCATTTGGAAAAGAAGAGGCATCTGGCTCTTGCTGAATCAATGCCGAACCACGGAAAGCTTCAATGGCACGACCATCGGAGGTAGGCTCGAAAAACGCATCGTGTTTTTCAGCTGTAGTACCAGTAAGAGGTTGAAACCAGTGTGTGTAATGAGTCACGCCTTTTGAAATGGCCCAAAGTTTCATTGATGCGGCTATAGTATCGGCCAAAGACGCATCCATTTTTTCTCCTTTATCTATACAGGCAACTAATTTCTTATAAGTTTCTCTTGGCAAAGTTGCCTTCATATTTTCAGTACCAAAAGTATTGATACCATAATATTCAGAAACGCTTCCAGTTGGTGGGGTTATTGCTAAGGGAGTTCTAGACTGTACAAACTCAAGTGCTTTAAATCGTAGATTTGACATAATTTTCTCTTTTTTGGTTTACTTGGTTAAATAAGTGTGTCAAATATATAAAAAAAGAGTAAAAAAAATGTTTTACCCTCAATTTTTAATGAAAAAAACACAAAAAGAGTGAAAATAATTAGGGAAAAGATTAAAAACGAAATTATTTTTAAAAAACTACTTGGGTTTGAATAAAAGGGCAAATAAATAATTACTCAAAATAAATCTACTTATTTAAGTATTTTTTCATAACTATCTGTGGCTGTAGGATCCATCACTTTCAGTAGCTCAACTACCTTGGTTTTCTCAGATGAGGAAGATTCTGAAAATATTTTTACGTATTCATCGCCTTTGCTATTAAAATAAGTTTTTAATAAAGTAGCCGTAGGCTTGGCATCCCACACAGATTTCACCGCCTCAAGCGACTGGATAATTTTGCCCCTTGCCTCTTCAGGATTTGAATTCATCACATCCATGCCTTTTCTGTAATATGTGTAGGTGGCTTCTCTAAATGCTTGAAACGTAGGACTCATGAAATTTTCAATCATCCAATAGCGGCTGTTTTGGTTAGATCCAAATTGCCTCCAGCCATCGTAAGGTGCGTTTTGGGCATTTGTGGCTACCAAATTAGCTTTTTCATAAAATACATTTCCGCCTTTCAGAGAAAAGGAATCGTAATCCATTCCCAAGCCTAAATATACATAAAATGCGATGAGAGAAGAGATATTGGCTAAGTAAGCATTGTCGTTGAACTCAATTGTTTGACCTTGAGGAAAATCGAAGTCGAAATCTTTATCAAAAATATTGAGTGTCATACATTCGTAGCCCGAGCCGTAAATAGGTCGAGAAAACTGAATTTGTGCCGAACCTTGGTATTTCCCTGTATTAAAATCCGACCTTTTCTCCAGCTTAATTGTAAAGTTCATCTTAACTTTTTCAGAAGGATTGTATTTGTCTTGAGTCCACCTGCGTTGGTTTATAAATTGGGTTATATTATTTTCCATATCTTTAAAAATCCCTTTTTCTTGGGTTTCCACCAATTCGGCATCTACTTTCACAATGGCAATAATTTCCTGTGCATTGCCACTTATGGACAAAGTGTATAAAAATAAAAATATGAATTTCAATTTAATTCTCAGTAATGACATATATGTAATTGGTAATGCTAAATAAAATCCGAAAGCACATTTACTATATCCTTCGCCACTTCACTTTTAGTTTTCAACTCAAAATCAATCTTTTCCCCTGACTTTTTTAAGATAGTAATTTTGTTGGTGTCAAACCCGAAAGTAGCATTTTCAGTTTGGGTAGAATTCAGCACCACAAAATCAAAACTTTTATTTTTTAATTTCTGCAAGGCGTTGGCTTCTTCATTATTGGTTTCTAATGCAAAGCCGATTGAAATTTGATCTTCACTTTTTACTTTTGCAAATTCTATAGCAATATCGGGATTTTTAACCATATCAATAGTAAACGCTTCATCCTTCTTTTTTATTTTCTGAGTGGCAATTTCTTTGGCTCGATAGTCGGCTACTGCGGCAGAAAATATTGCAATTTGCGTAGAAAAAAACAAGCTTTTGCATTGCTCAAGCATTTCTAAAGCTGATTTTACTTTGATGAGCTTTATATTTAAATGTGTTGAAATTAGTTGACTTGGGCCTGAAATCAAAGATACTTCGGCACCTTCTTCAGCCAAAGTCTCGGCCAAAGCGTAGCCCATCTTCCCAGAAGAATGATTGCTTATATATCGCACAGGATCTATAGCCTCTTGTGTAGGACCGGCAGTAATTAATATCCTTTTACCTAAAAATCTTTTTTTTTGAGAGAGCAAATTATCCAAATATTTAATGATATGCTCAGGTTCGGCCATTCTGCCTTGTCCGGAAAGGCCACTTGCTAATTCTCCCGATTCTGCATCAATAATTTGATTGCCAAAAGACAATAATTTATTGAAATTATTTTGGGTGGCAGCATGAATATACATGTCCAAATCCATGGCTGGGGCAAATATAGCCTGGCATTTAGCAGATAAATACGTGGCTGTGAGCAAGTTGTCGCAAAGTCCGTTAGCCATTTTTGCTATCTCGTTGGCTGTAGCTGGGGCGATTAAGAACACATCTGCCCATAAAGCTAATTCCACATGGTTTGTCCATTTGCCGGATTTTCCATCATAAAAATCAGAATAAACTGGGGTTTTCGCCAATGTTGAAATCGTAAGCGGGGTAATGAATTCTTTTGCAGCATCGGTCATTATCACCTTTACTTCAGCACCTGATTTTATAAGCAGCCGAACCAAAAAGGCCGATTTATAAGCTGCAATGCTGCCAGTGATGCCTAAAAGAATTTTTTTGTTGGTTAGCATACAATTTCCTTTTTGTGAATAAACAAAAAAAGGCTTCCATAAAGAAGCCTCAATCGCGTTGATAGTATAAAAATCTATTCAGCTTCTATTTTACGAAACATTATTTTGCCTTCCTGAAACTCCTCAAGTGCTGAAGTAGAAGGTTTTGGTTGTCTTTCATAAAATTTAGAAATTTCAATTTGCTCACGATTTTCGAAAATTTCTTCTAAATTATCTACTGTAGAAGCAAAATCGGCCAATTTGTTATTTAACTCTTCTTTTTGTTTAGTAGATATTTGTCTGGCACGTTTGCCGATTATCATTAATGATTCATAAACATTGCCTGTTACTTCGGCTATTTTATCAATATCGCGTGTGATGATTGTGTTTGAAACTGCCATTTTTTTCTTTAATTGAACCGCGAATTTAAGAATTATTAATTTATCTGCACAATTTTTTATCATAATACCCTAAAAAGCAGTTCTCAAAGGTGTTAATGGCTATTTTGCAAACCAAAAAAATGCGAACACTTATTAGTAGTATAATAGCCTTAGCTAGAAACAATCGTTACTCAGCTATATTTTTTTTAATGCTGGTAATAAGCCCACTGATTGGCGGCTCGGTTGTTGCTATTATTTTGCAATCAAGCGAGGTGGAAATTTTGAGACAGGCATCTGTCTTAAAAATCTGCCTTGTTTACTTGATTTTGGGATTTTCAATGGCTTTTGGAATTACACCAACTACTATTGTTGCCTATGCAACCGGCTTTGTGTGGGGCTGGCAAGCCGTACCACATATGATTATTGCTTACGGATTTGCACAATGGCTTGGGTACAAAGCTGCTAAGTTGACGGGAGCAGATAGCTTACTTAAAAGTATTATTGAGTTAGACTATTATCAATCTAACCTATTGATATTAAACGCCATACGCAACCAGTGGTTGCTCGTATTTTTTTGCAGACTTTCACCTGTGTTGCCTTTTGGCATTATGAATTATGTGCTAAGTGTAATGCAAATGAAATTGAAGCCATTTTTAATTGCAGGTTTATTAGGAATGTTGCCACGCACTTTATTTTTTATATGGATAGGTGTAGAATCAGAATCGCTGCTTGCCAAACCTCCATCCGAGTGGGGGGATAAAGGAATCTGGGTGCTGCTTTCAATTGTTTCGGTT